>ERZ778503.816-NODE-816-length-24769-cov-4.503237_pt1 | contig 24769 bp, 22 predicted proteins | sample MGYA00510047_ERZ778503 | MGnify/ENA primary metagenome ERZ778503 (study PRJEB29527, sample SAMN07138965) | mouse gut metagenome | material: feces | host: mouse | place: China:Nanjing | collected 2016-01-25 ... | reverse complement strand
AGGACTATGACTGGGAGGGAGATGTTTCTCCGGATGTTTCCTATGAGGAAAGCATTTGCTACCTGATTCATGTAAGAGGTTTTACCAGACATTCTTCTTCCAAGGTGAAAGCGAAGGGGACTTTTGCGGGACTTGCAGAGAAGATTTCCTACTTAAAAGAGTTGGGCGTCACTACACTGGAATTACAGCCTGTATATGAATTTGCCGAGATAGAAAAAAGAATGATTTCGGAAACGCCGTATATTCCTGCGGTTATGGCGCAGCCGGCAGATAAAGTATTTACAAATTACTGGGGCTATACCAAAGGATATTATTACAGCCCCAAAAACAGTTATGCTTATGTGCAGGATGCGGTGGCAGAGTTTAAAAATATGGTAAAACAACTGCACAAAAGCGGCTTGGAGGTGGTACTGCAGTTTTATTTTACCAAGGATATACAGGAAAGCGAAATCGCAGAGATATTGCACTACTGGGTTTTGGAGTACCATGTGGACGGGTTTCACTTGAAAGGGGAGAATATTCCTGCAAAGATGCTTGCAAATGACCCTGCACTTGCAAAGACAAAGCTGTGGTATTATGACTTTCCGGATGGGGCGCAAAACGGATTTTTACCAGGGGCGGATGGAAACGGGAAGCGGTATCTGGCTGAATATCGGGATGTTTACTGCTATGATATGCGCCGTTTCTTAAAAGGGGATGAAGGTATGCTGCCTGCCGTTATGTATCATTTGCGGCATAATCCGTCGACATGCGGGCAAATCAATTATATAACCAATTATGACGGCTTTACGCTTATGGATTTGGTTTCTTATGACAGAAAGCATAATGAAAGCAATGGTGAGGATAACAAAGACGGTGCGGATTACAACGCAAGCTGGAATTGTGGACAGGAAGGGAAAAGCCGTAAAAAGGCGGTGCTTGCCCTCAGGGAAAAGCAGATAAAAAACGCCTTACTGCTATTGTTCTTATCGCAGGGAACGCCCCTTATTTTTATGGGGGATGAGTTTGGAAACTCGCAGGGGGGGAATAATAATCCCTACTGTCAAGACAATGAAATCACATGGCTGAACTGGAAAAATGCGGAGTCCGGAAGGAAAATTTTATTGTTTGTCAAGGAACTGACAGATATCCGAAAGAAACATCCGGTGCTTAGGCAGGAGAGGGAAGTCAGGCTGATGGATTATGGCGCATGTGGCTATCCGGATGCTTCTTATCATGGCGCGGCTCCTTGGAAGCCGGATATGTCCGGCTGCAGCAGGCAGCTTGGCGTTATGTATTGTGGAAAATATGTCAGAAAGGACAGAGCCCACTGCGACGATTTCTTTTACATTGCTTATAACTTGCATTGGGAGCCATACGAGTTTGCTTTACCCAAACTGCCGAAAGATATGCGCTGGGAACTTTATACAGCGTCGGATGCAGTACAGGAGAAGCAGACGGACGAGGTGAAAGAGGAAGAGCAGAAAGTAATCAGGCTGACGGGAAGATGCATTTGCGTATTTATCAGTGTATCAAAGAAAAATGGTATCGGGGCGAAAGGGAAAGAGTGAAAGTTTTCAATCATTTAAAAACCATCACCTATCATAAATGGCTGGTCTGCAAGGGCTGCTTTGCAGTCGGACTTTATCGGCAGGGCCTACTGCACGATATGTCCAAATACAGTCCTTCGGAGTTTTGGGTGGGAGCAAAATATTTTCAGGGAAACAGAAGTCCCAACAATGCAGAGCGGGAAGCGGTCGGTTATTCTACGGCATGGCTGCATCACAAAGGGCGCAATAAGCATCATTATGAGTATTGGATTGACTATTCCCTGAGCGGAGGTTCGGGGGGAATGTCTCCTGCGCCTATGCCAAGGCGTTATATCGCAGAGATGGTCATGGACCGCATTGCGGCATGCAAAGTGTATTTGGGAGAGGATTATACGGACAGTTCCCCGCTTACTTATTACAAAAGCAGGAAAGAACCGGCGCCTATGCATGAATTTACCAAAAAGAATCTGGAATTTCTATTGTGTATGCTGGCAGAAAAAGGAGAGAAAAAGACTTTTTCCTATATCAAAAGAAGATTTTTGAAAAAAGCGGGAAAGAAGCGATAGGCATGGCATTATTGCTTTGGAAACAGTCACAGAATCAGAAAGAAAAGAATATGATAAAGTAAATCAATTTAGAAATGAGAATGCTCATGTGTAATTGGATTATTCTTTTTCTTCTGTTTTGCGGCGGCTGCCATAATGGGGCAGGCTTTTTGAATAACGGCTGTGGCTGCGGTAGAGGACGCGATTGCGACCGTGACGAAGGGCGTGACCGCGATTGTGACCGTGACAGAGGACGTGACTGCGACTGCGGCTGTGACGGAGGACGCGACCGCGATTGTGACCGTGACGGAGGACGCGACCGCGATTGTGACCGTGACGGAGGACGCGACCGTGACTGCGACTGTGACAGAGGGCGCGATCGTGACCGTGACAGAGGACGTGACTGTGATTGCGACAGAGGACGCGACCGGGGCAGGGATTCCGATTGTGGAATGACACCGCCGCCATGGATTAGAAGCAATTATGCCAATGGTGATACTTGCGGCTGTGAAGAAAAGTAAAAGGCAGCAAACTGTAATATTGGCAGTCTCATTTTTGTATCAGGGGATGTTTATTCCCCTGATACAAAAAAATGCTCATTCTTTAAAAAAAATTGTGCAATATAGTAGAAATCTTTCCGAAAATTGTTTATAATCATTATGAATACCGGATAAAACCGGCAGAACCGGTTTGTTTGGAAAGAAAGGAGAACGGTATGGTAGAATACTTATTGGGGAACCATTTGGTACAAAGCGGAAAGTTGTCTGCAGAGCAGTTGACGGCAGTAATAAGTAAGATGGATGAAGTCAGGGTAAAACTGGGGCTTTTGGCTGTTGCAGAGGGCATGATGACGATAGAACAGGCTGATGAAGTAAACCGTTTTCAAGCCACTATGGACAAGCGTTTTGGGGACATTGCAGTTGAAAAAGGATATCTTACGGAGGAGCAAATCAGCAATCTCTTAAAGAAACAGGGGAATACATATCTGGCCTTTGCTCAGGCGCTTGTAGATGAGAACCTTTTACAGCTTCAGGAGCTGGAAGAGATGATGGACAGCTTTCAGCAGGAAAACAGCTTTACCAAATCCGATATGGAAGATTTGCGCAGCGATGATCCGGATAGGATAGTGCCATTGTTCCTTCCGCCGGAGGCAATGTGCTTTAAGGATATTACAGGCGTTCTTATCAGAACCATGATTCGTTGTATAGACAGGCATGTATACATGGGAAAGGCAGAGTTGGGGAACGAGTTATCGGTGAAGGAGTCTGCCTTCCAGAAAATAGCGGCTTTCTCGGTTCCTGTTGCGGGCTATAAGGCGATGGAGACAGGGCTTGCCGAAGAAGATGGCGGCCTTGCCGTGATAGCGGCTGCTTATTGCAGAGAGAGCGAGCCTCTTGAAAAAGAGGACATGCTGGATGCCGCCGGAGAATTTTTGAATTGTGTCAACGGTTTGTATGCAACTTCGCTGAGCAGGAACGGCATTGATTCTGAGTTGCTGCCACCCATATTTTTTGAGGCTTCTTCTGCGCTTAAGGACACGGCTGTTTTGAGTGTTCCGGTATACGCCAGAGGCAAAAAAGCAATTTTCATTATTATGGGACAAGAATAAGGAGGATTAGAAAATGGCGAAAATTTTAATTATAGATGACTCCAAAATGTCCAGAAGAATGCTGCGGACTATTTTGGAAGGAATCGGGCACGATATAGCAGGCGAAGCGACAAACGGTGAAGAAGGCGTCAGGCTTTATAAAGAGCTTAAGCCGGATGCCGTGACGATGGATATTACGATGCCGGAAATGGACGGGATTAGCTGCTTAAAGGCAATAAAAGAGTTTGACGAGGCAGCAAGCGTGATTATGGTGACAGCGGCAGGGCAGTCCTCCAAGCTGATGGATGCACTGAAGCTGGGGGCAAAAGAATTTATCTGTAAGCCCTATGAGCCCGAACAGGTTATCAATGCCATCAAAGAAGTGTTGAAAAATAAATAAATTGTATGTTCAAAAATGCCGCCGGAATCCCAATATGCTCCGGCGGCATTTCCTGTATAGTCTATGAAAAGTTTTAGTAAGAGGTATAAGATTTGATTTCTTTCCACAAATCGTTGTACAGCGTATCGGCTTCTTCTCCCAGATAGGAAAAAGTTTCCAGATTATCATATTTTGATAAATCAGGAAAGGCGATTTCGGAATTTCGGATATCGTCATCCTCAATCAAATCCCGTGCCGCTGTGTTCGGGGTGGAGTAGGTGATAAACTCAAAGTTCATCAGTGCAATGTCGCCGCGGCACATAAAATCAATAAATTTCTCAGCATTTTCTTTGTTTTCAGCGTTTTTGGGAATTACCCAGCTATCAATCCAGATATTAGTTCCCTCTTCGGGAATGACATATGCCAGATTGGGATTCTCGCGCTGCGTATAGATGGCTTCGCCGGAGTAGATAACGCCGATTGCCGCCTCATCGCCAATCATCTTATCGCGCACTTGGTCGATAACATATGCCTGCACAAGGGGCTTTTGTGCAATCAGGAGTTCCTTTGCTTCCTGCAGCTCGGATTCATTGGTACTGTTCATGGAATATCCCAGTCTCTTTAAAGCGACCATAAATAAATCACGAACGGAATCCTGCATTAAGATACTGTCTTTGTATGTTTCATCCCAGAGGATCGACCAGCCTGTGACAGGTTCGTCTACCATGGTAGTATTATACAGGATGCCCACGGTACCCCAGCAGTATGGAACAGAATAGAGATTGCCGGGGTCAAAAGCGAGGGACTGCTCATAATATTCGGCGCCGATGTTGGCGCGTGCATTGGGAAGATTATCCCAGTTTAATTTTGCGAGTAAGTCGTTGTCAATCATTTTCTGAATCATGTAGTCGGAAGGGCAGACCACATCATAATTGGAAGCGCCGGCCTCAATTTTGGGATACATGGTTTCATTTGTGTCAAATTCATCATAGATGACTTCGATGCCGGTTTCCTCCTCAAAAAGCTTGATGGTTTCTTCGTCTATATACTCACCCCAGTTATAGACATACACCTTTCCGTTGGGATATTTGTCAGAGGAGCCGCAGCCTGCAAACAGACAGGCGGTCATGACGAAGCAGAGCCCCAAAGAAAACAATTTTTTCATAATTTTTCCTCCATTTCAACATTCCGCTACTTGGCGGGCTTATCTTTTGGTGTCCTGTTTACAAGAAACAGCAAAACCAGAACCACCACAAAAATAATGGTGGACAGAGCGTACATTTCCGGTTTTATGCCTTTACGCACCTCCGTATATATCTTTGTAGATAATGTATCAATTCCCGGGCCTTTTGTAAAGTATGTAATGATAAAATCGTCTAAAGACATGGTAAATGCCATCAAAAAGCCGGATAGGACGCCGGGCAGTATATCCGGAAAAATAACTTTGAAAAACGCCTGTATATGGGAAGCGCCCAAATCCAGGGCCGCTTCATAGACGCTGGGATTAAGCTGTTTCATACGCGGCATGACACTTAAAATTACATATGGTATATTGAAAGTAATGTGGGACAAAAGGATGGTAAAAAAACCCAGCCTTATGCCAAGGACGATAAAGAGCAGCATAAGGGAAATGCCGGTTACGATATCTGCGTTGAGCATGGGAATGTTGGTGACTCCCATGACGATGGCGCGCCCTTTCTTTTTCATGCTTTGAATGGCAATGCAGGAGATTGTACCGACAACGGTTGCCACGAGAGAGGAGATAAGCGCGATGGAAAGCGTATTCCAGAGAGCCCGCATAATTTCCTCATTCTCAAATAACGATATATACCATTTTACCGTAAAACCACCCCATTTGGCGCGGGATTTGCTCGCATTAAAGGACAGAACGCCGAGCGTGGCGATGGGGGCGTACAGAAAGATAAAAATGAGTGCAATATAAATACGTCTTGCTGCATTTTTCATAAAGTTGCGCCCTCCCCGTCTTTGTCAAATATGGCGGACAATACCATGTTAATCAGAATAAAAACCATAAGGACAATGGAAAGTCCGCTTCCTAAGTGCCAGTTGCCGGTCTGGGTAAATTCCTGTTCGATGACGTTGCCGATAAGCAGGATTTTGCTGCCGCCAAGCAAAGTCGATATAACGAAAGTGGTAAGTGCCGGTACAAATACCATGGTGATACCGCTGATAACGCCGGGCAGACTTAAGGGGAAAATAATCCGCAAAAAGGTCTGGAAGGAGCCGGCACCTAAATCTCTCGCCGCATTGACGACGTTGTTGTCTATTTTAGTCAGCGCATTGTAAATGGGCAGAACCATAAAGGGCAGGAAATTGTATACCATACCCAGTATAATTGCCGACGGCGTGTTAATGATATTGAGCGCGGGCAGATGCAAAAACCGCAGTACGGTATTGATAATGCCGTTTTTTTCCAAAAGCGTTTCCCATGCCATAGTGCGCAGCAGAAAATTCATCCACATAGGCAGTATAAAAATCAGCACGATGAAAGAGTGCTGGCTGACCTTCATACCTGCCAAAATCATGGCGAGGGGGTATGCCAAAAACAGGCATATCACAGTGCCGGCGAAGGAGAGCAGCAGGGAAAACCACAATGCCTTTGCGTGTTCCGCAGTGGCAATGGCGGCTATATTTGCAAAGGTAAAAGCGCCTGTCTTGTCCGTAAGACCATAATATACCACCATGCAGAGCGGGATAATGATAAATGCGGCACACCAGAACAGATAGGGAAGAGAGAGCATTTTTTTATTCATCTGTTTTTACTGCCTCCTCATCCTCAGATTCCGGTTTGTTCATAATCTGGATATTAAAGGGCTCTACCAGAATGCCTACCGGTGTGCCGACAGGGAACATGCGGGTAGAGTGGACAAGCCATTCAAAACCGCCTGCCTGTACCTCCATTTCGTAGTGGACACCCTTGAATATGATGTGGGAAACCACGCCCTGTATGGTGCCTTCCTCCGGCTTTACAAGCTCCACATCTTCAGGGCGGATAACAACGTCCACCGGCTTGTTTTGCCCGAAGCCTTCATCCACGCAGGAAAAGCGCGCTCCTAAAATCTCTACAAGGCGGTCTTTTACCATAATGCCGCCGATAATGTTGCTGTCACCGATAAAGTCCGCTACAAAAGCGTTTTCAGGTTCGTTATAAATGCGCTCAGGAGAACCTATCTGCTGAATGTAGCCTTGATTCATAACCACGATGGTATCGGACATGGTAAGCGCTTCTTCCTGATCGTGGGTCACATAAATAAAAGTGATGCCAAGCTCATTTTTTAAGCGGATTAATTCATACTGCATATCCTGCCTGAGCTTTAAGTCCAAAGCGCCAAGGGGCTCATCCAAAAGCAGCAGGCGGGGTTCGTTGACAATCGCCCTTGCAATGGCGATACGCTGCTGCTGACCGCCGGAAAGAGAGTCCGGCATCCGCTTTTCATAGCCGTCCAGATTGACAAGCTTTAATGCGTATTTGATTTTGTCGTTGATATACGCTTTGGTTTTATTTTTTATTTTCAGTCCAAAAGCAATATTTTCCGCAATATTCATGTGCGTAAACAGGGCATATTTCTGGAACACTGTGTTCAATGGACGTTTGTTTGCAGGCAGACAGGTAATATCCGCGCCATCAAAAATAACCTTGCCGGTATCAGGCTGTTCAAAACCGCCTAAGATGCGCAGGGTGGTTGTTTTGCCGCAGCCGCTGGGACCGAGCAGCGTTAAAAATTCGTTTTCCCTTATGTAGAGATTCAAATCGTCCAGTACCATATGACTGTCATATGATTTAGAGATATGCTCCAAATTTACCAGTACGTCCTTCATATCTTCAAACCTCCCAAAAAATAGAAATCAATATACCGGCCTGAAATCCTGTATATTCCAGTGAATCAACCGCATACATGCATGTTACATTTTATAATGAAACGTCTGAAAAAGCAACGCATATTTTCCATACTCATGTAAAAACGTGTAAAAAAAGAAAAATCCAAAAAAAGAGAAGTTTTCATTAACAAAAATAGGATAATATGTTATATTTAGTTATGAAGTATTGCAGAAATGGAGGAAGCAGCATGGAAAAGTACGTTGCTTACGTATCGACCTATACGATGGGAGATAAACACGGTATCAAAATTTATGACGTGGACATGAAAAATGGAAAGTTTACGGAAAAGGATCAGGTGGAAATCACCAATTCTTCCTATGTTACAATTTCCAAGAGCAAAAAGTATTTGTATTCCATAACGGATTTTGGAGTGGAAGCATATCACATTTTAAAGGACGGCAGTCTGGAATTAATTAATTTTGCCCCAATCAATGGTATGAGAGGATGTTATCTTTCCACTGATTATGAGGATAAATTTCTTTTTGTCGCAGGTTATCACGACGGCAAACTGACGGTGCTTCGCCTGAATGCGGATGGCTCCATTGGCGATATTACCGATGAGATTTACCACAAAGGGCTGGGCAGCGTGGCGGAACGCAATTTCAGGCCGCATATCAACTGCGCCAGAATGACCCATGACAATAAATATCTTCTGGTAGCGGATCAGGGGATGGACCATGTGAATGTGTACCGGCTTGACCATGAGAGAGGAACGCTTCGGCTTGCGGACGTGGTGCGCGGGGATATCGAATCGGCGCCGAGGCATATTAAGATATCCAAAAACGGCAGATATATTTATATCGTACATGAGCTGGCGTGCAACATTACGGTTTATCATTATGAAGAAAAAAATGAGAATCCTTATTTTGAGCGGATACAGACAATTGTTACGACGGAGTCGGACGAGAGAGATTACGGATGTTCGGCAAGCGCGCTGACTTTTTCCGAAGATTATGATTATCTGTTGGCATCGACGGCAGGAGAGAATTCGGTTGCTGTTTTTAAAGTGGATCAGGAAAACGGTATGCTTGAGAAGCTTTTCTGCCTGCCGGTAAGCGGCGAATATCCAAAAGATGCGGCAATCTTTCCCGATAACAGGCATTTGGTGTCTCTAAACCATGCATCCGATACCATGACTTTTTTTGAAGTGGATGTGGAGAAGGGTACGATGATAATGTCTACCAAGGAAATTCCTGTGGACAGGCCAAATTGCATTGCATTTCATGAAATTGAGGGCTAAAAGGGGTTAAGGAATTTATTTCCTGTGCCGATATAGTAGACGAAGTAATCTAAAAAAGGCAAATGGATTTGCAAAACAAGAGTCAAGGAGGGTAAAAAAATGAGCGTTAGTGCAGTAAACTCAAACACTGCCGTACAGACCTACAGCAATGATTATGCAGCGTCCAAACCGGCAGAAAAGACAGAATCCGGCAAAACGGAAGCCGGTGCTGTTTATGAAGCGTCTAAGGGCGAAGAGAAAAAAGCGACATATTCGGTAAACAAGATGAGCAAAGAAGAGAGAAGCGCACTTGTTTCCAAGCTGCAGGCGGATGCGGAGAACAGGCAGAGCCAGTTGGTTTCCATGGTGCAGAAGATGATGTCCCAGCAGGCAAATGCATACGGACAGGCTAACGACATCTGGAAATTTTTAGCGAGCGGCAAAGCAAAGGTAGACCCTGCAACCAGAGCACAGGCACAGGCAGATATTGCAGAAGATGGATATTATGGTGTAAAGCAGACTGCTTCCCGTCTTTTTGATTTTGCAAGTGCGCTTGCAGGTGATGACGTGGAAAAAATGAAAGAGATGCAGGCTGCAATTGAAAAAGGCTTCAAAAAGGCAGAGAAGACTTGGGGCGGCAAGCTTCCGGGCATTTCTTATGACACCAAAGAAGCTGTAAACAAAATGTTTGACGATTACTATTCGGCAATGGGCGTTGAAGCGTAACATTTTTTCAAAACAATTTCATTTTAAAAAGGGAAACCATCAGACTTATGTCTGGTGGTTTTTTTATGCATAAGAGTACGGCTTTGGTACATGCTATTTATAATATGCGAATAGAAGATAATCTTCTGCATATGTAAAATCCAAAACAAATAATGTATAGTTACAGTGAAAAACAGGAAAGTAGCAAAATATACAAAAATGAGGGCTTATAATTAAATAATATATACAAAGTTATAAAAATGTATTGACTTTTTGGAAAAAAATGATTATATTTATCTCATAAAGTAAAGTTACAAATGACAAAAAGACAGTTACAAAGACCTGACGGAGAGGAAGAACGGGCAGGGAATAGGAAAGGATTGGTAGGAATATGAAAAAGGTATTGAGTGTTATCCTGATAACAATTATGCTGGCGGCACTTACCGGATGCGGTAACGCTTCATCGCAGTCGGGCAAAAAAACCTATACGTTTGCGACTTGGGCTGCCGGAACGGAACTGCAGGAATTCCAGCAGATTATTGACAAGGTGAATGAGGAGGCAAATGGCGAGTATACCATAGAGGTGCTTAGCATTCCTTCCGACTATTATGTAAAGATTTCCACTAAGATTGCAGCAAAGAAGAGCCCTGATTTTTTCTGGCTGACACAGGAACTGATATCCAAATATGCAGATATGGGCGCATTGGCGGATATTACGGCGCAGTTTGAGGCAAGCAGCGTGCTTACGCCGGATCTGTTTTATGAAGGCGTGCTGGCTTCGGCACAGTATAATGGCTCTTACTGGGGACTGCCTTGGATTGCGAACCCGATGATGGTGTATTATAACAAGACAATGTTTACGGATTTGGGAATTCCCTGTCCCGAAGCGACCGATGACTGGACGTGGGCGGAGTTTATCGATGTCTGCAGGCAGTTTTCCGGCAAGGAGTACAAAGGCAACACCGTATACGGAACCGTGATTGACGGCTGGCCTAACATAGAAACCTTTATCTGGGCAGGCGGCGGAGACATCATCGGTGAAGACGGAACTACCATTGTGCTGGATTCTGCCGAGGCAAAGAATGGGCTTGGATATCTGCAGACGATTGTGTCGGAGGGCTTATCTCCCAGATATGCCGAAGTTTCCAGTCTCGGAGACAACAATGTATGGTTTGAGAAGCAGAGAGTGGCAATGTATTTTGGCGGTATGCAGGATAATTTTGAGATTAAGGTAGCGGCGATGAGCGAAGACGAACAGTTTGAAATCGGTTACGCACCCCTGCCGGTTTGCGATGGCGGCGGTCAGTGGAGCTTCGACTGGACTGCTTCCACGGTAATGGCAAAATCACTTGAAGGAGACGAGACGGCATACAAAGCGCTGGAAGCAGTAACACAGGCGTTCTTTGAGTGGAAGATTGCACCTCCTGTAAAGGATTCCGTGGAAAATGTGGTAAACATCAATGCGACGAAGGAAAATGCACTGGAAACGATAGCTTACACCATGGAATATGCACGAAGCGCAAATTATATTCCGGAATGGTCGGATATCAACGATAAGCTTTGGTATAACCTTTATGTACAGCTTCTGAGTGACAGCAACTTTGACTATAAGGCGGAGATGGATACGATAGCAGCCTATGCAAGGGATCTGATAAACCAAAGGAAGTAAGTCAGAAGTACCAAACGATGGATAATAAGTCCGCCAAAGCGGGTTTTAGAAGCAGCGCAGAAATGAAATGAGGTAAAGTATGAAAAAAAGAGAAAAAGCAGGTTTTTTCTTTATTCTGCCATGGCTGATAGGCTTGATTGTCTTTACGGCATTCCCTATGATAGCGGCAGTCTATATCAGTATGACGGATTGGGATATTGTGGGAAATGCGGCGTTCATAGGGATAAACAACTATAAGATGCTGTTTTCCTCGGAAGAATTTATCAGAAGTCTCTGGGTAACGGTCAGATACGCCGTGATTGCCGTACCGCTTATTATAGCAACCTCGCTTACGATGGCGGTACTGGTATCAAAGAACCGTAAAGGCTCAGGCATTTTCAGGGTGATTTACTATATGCCGGCGATTGTTTCCGGCGTTGCGGTTGCCATTGTATTTAAATGGATTCTGGACCCAAGCTACGGTTTGCTGAATGGTGTGCTTTCCTTTTTTGGTATACAGGGACCGGACTGGCTTTACGACCCTGACTGGGTGCTTCCTTCCTACCTGATTATGGCGGTATGGGGCGCCGGCGGCAGTCTCTTGACTTATCTGGCAGCGCTTAAGGACATTCCGGAGGATTTGTATGGGGCGGCAATGATTGATGGTGCCAATGTATTTCAGAGGGTGAAATATATTACGGTTCCGCTGATGACGCCGATTATTTTCTACAATCTGGTCTTGGGCATTATCGGTGCCTTCCGGAAATTTACAGACGCTTATGTACTCGGCGGAGCAGGAAAAGAAGGAAACTTTTATATGGTGTATCTGTATGAGGAAGCGTTTGGGCATTACCGGATGGGCTATGCGACGGCGCTGGCGTGGGTGCTCTTTGTCATCATACTGCTGCTGACCTTTATTGTAAACTGGACAAAGAAATACTGGGTATACAGTGAGTGACGCAGGACGGAGAGGGAACGAAGATGAAAAAAACAACGACAAGTGCAATCTGGTTTAGGCGGTTTAAAACAGTTATGTGGTATGTGGTAACCATCTTTGGCGCAGTCATTATGCTGTTGCCCTTTGTATGGATGGTAAGTACCAGCTTTAAAGTAGAAAATGAAATATTTTCCATGCCTATAAAGTGGTTTCCCAAAAAAGCAACGATTGCCAATTATACAAGGGCATTGGAAGTAGTACCGATTTTTAAATGTATGCTGAATACGCTGATTATAGCAGTACCCAAGATTTTAGGCGAGGTTTTTGTATCGGCGTTAGTGGCGTTTGGATTTGCAAGGTTTCATTTTAAAGGGCGCAATTTCCTGTTTATGATTATGCTGGCGACGATGATGCTTCCCTATGAAGTAACCATGATTCCTACCTTTATGGTATGGTCGGGACTGGGATTTTCGGACAGCTATGTGCCGCTGATACTGCCGGCGTTTTGCGGCTCAGCCTCTTTTATCTTCTTTTTAAGGATGTACTTTGAAACCGTTCCGAGAGACTATGAGGAAGCGGCGTGGATAGACGGCGCAAAGAACCTGAAGGTATTCCGCATGATATTTGTGCCGTTGGCAAAACCTGCACTTATCACCATCAGCCTTTGGTCCTTTATGGGTACTTGGAATGACCTTTTGGGACAGTTGATTTACATCGACTCCCAACCCAAATATACGATACAGCTTGCGCTGGCTTCGTTCAGCTCCATGACGGGAGAAACCCTCTGGGGTCCCCTGATGGCAGCATCCTTTATGGCATTAATCCCTGTTATTGCACTCCTTCTTTACGCACAGAAGTATTTTATGGAAGGCGTAAAAATGGGCGGCGTGAAGGGATAAGGCAAATATATCAAACAACACACAATCACAAGTGGAGGAAAACATTATGATGAAAAAATTATTAGCAGCAAGTCTTGCAGTAGTTATGATTGCAGGGTGTCTCACCGGATGCGGTGACAAAAAGAAAAGCGGCGGCTGGGAAGTGGCGCAAAACTTTACCTATAAGGATATCGCGTCATGGGGTTCCATGCAGACACCTTCTGAGGGAAGCGGTGCAGGAACGGTAGAGTCCACCAACGATGCAGACGGTTATGTGACAATCAAGGCAGCAGCAGACGGCTGGGGCGGCGTGGAGTCCGGTTACTTTGAGATTGATTTGGCAAAGGAGCCTATGATTCTGGCACAGATCTTTGAAAATCCCGATGGTTATAACTGGGGTATGAAGGTGGTTCCCGAGAATCCGATTGCAGACCATGAGTGGGGGCTTTATATCATCAACGACAACAATTTGAAATGGAATAAGTATGCAGGTGTTAAGCTCTCAGAGGCACTTGGCGATGATTTTAAGGATATCTATGGCGAGCAGTGCAAGGTTAAAATCTGGATTTATCCTGCAGGCGGTCCTGAAGGAACTGTATCCGTATCCGAAATTCTTGTTGTAAATACCAAATAAAAAGTGGTGACTATGAAAAAACAATTAGCAGCGTTACTAATCGTTGCTCTGGTTGCTCCGGCCGCATGTGGCCGGAGCAGCGCAGAGAACAGCGGAGCTTATATGGCAGGACAAAAGAATATTGACAGGGTGGACAGATACGGTTCTGTACTTCCCAAAGATTATGAATGGTTTGACTATGAGGAGCGTGCGAAAGCCTACGACGGGTTGGTTTATGACGAAACGCTTTCCGGCGTCTATGCACCCTTTGTCTGGCAGGACGAAACCTATGACACATTCGGACTTGCGGCATATGTGGGTGACGGAAGAGTCGGCGCCGACGGCAGTGAGGAGGCAGTGACGACGGTCGCTTCTGTTTTAAGTGCAACGCTTCTTGGAATTGACAAGTCTTCTCAGAATGGAAAGAATTATGTGGCTATGCTGCATGCGTATTTTTCTGAGGAAGAAAACATAATATTGAACAATCCGGCGGGTTCGTCCAAGACCACTTCCATGTGGTATTTGATTTATCCGACGATACTATATACACAGGTGTCTGTCTGCTATCCGGATGAGGCACAAATCAGGGAGGATACGCTCTCTGCAATAGAAAGCTGGTATAAGGCTGCAGAAGTGATGGCGGCGGGCGACGGCTTTAACTATACGGGCTTTGACTTTGCGGAAATGGCGCCTTATCAGAACGATATCTGGAAAGAGCCGGATTCCGCGGCAGGGATTGCAGTGCTAATGTGGTACGGCTATTCGCTTACCGGAGAAGAAAAGTATCTGGAGATGGCAAAGACCTGTCTGGATTTTGTAAATACGTTCGAGGGGAGCTCCCTTTACGAAGCGCTTCTTTATTTTGCGCCTGCACTGGCGGCAAAACTGAATGCGGAATACGGGACAGCATATGATGTGGAAGGCTTTCTTGACGACGTGATGAACGGTGGTTCCATACCGAGAGGCGGCTGGGGCTCGATAGCGGGAGAGTGGGGAGACTACAGCATGAACGGGCTGATGGGTAGTACCACCGATGGCGGCGGTTATGCTTTTGCCATGAATACGTTTGCAGCGGCTTATGCCATGTCTTCTCTTGCAAAATATGATACCCGTTACGCGCAGGCGCTGGGCACATGGTATTTGCAGGCTGCGTCCAACAGCAGGTATTTCTTTGCGGATACCACCAATTTGGAAAACCAGTCCGCGGCGCTTGACGAAGCGCTTCTGGAACAGATAAATACATGGGGGTATTGCATTCCCTATGAAGGAATCCGCAAGAGCCAGAACAGCAAAACACCGTGGTTTGGCGGAGACCCCACCGTTTACGGGTGGGCGGATACGGATTTTTCACTTTACAGCGGCGCCCACATGGGTATGATGGGGGCAGTTGTGAGGCGTACGGATGTTGACGGTATCCTGAGAATCAACTGCAATGCGCAGGTTTGTGAACAGGAGGCATATGCCGCATATCTGTTGTTTAATCCCCATGACAAGGAGAAAACGGTTACTTATATACTGCCGGAGGGAAGCTTTGACTTGTTTGACAGCGTAAAAAAAGAAGTGATTGCAAGTGGTGTTTCCGAATCGGTGAAACTGACACTTTCCGCAGGGGAAGCCGTGGTGATAATAGAGCTTCCCGCAGGAAGTCAGGTGGCGCATGACGGCACCGGCTATTTTGTGGACGGAAAGCAGATTGCCTGCGATACGACGACTCTCTATATCAACGGGCTTTCCCATAACGATACGGTAAGCGGCACGGTGAAGCTGGATATAGACTGTGTGTCTACCAATCCGGAGGCAGAAGTGGACAGGATAGTACTCACCATAGGCGGCGTTTCCACAGAGTTTGCAGGCGGCAGTAAGGTGTCCTTTCAGACAAAGGATTATGGAAGCGGCAGCAAAACCGTTTTGCTGGAAGTCTATATGCAGGATGGCACATACGACAAAACAGATATCAGACTGCGGTTTGAGTGACAACAAAAAAGCAAACGAAATTGATAGGCGTGCATAAGTGCGCAGATGGGAGCAATCATGGTAAGAGAACCGGAATATCCGATTATGGAAGCGAAAGACGTAAAGCCTTCCCATGACTGGCTGAAGGTTGACGGCGTATTTAACTGCGGTGCCGTTAAATATAAAGAACAGTATTTGCTGCTCTGCAGGGTAGCGGAATCCTGCAGGGAGGAAAAAGAAGGAGAACGCCGTATTCCTGTCTATGATGAACGGGAGGACAGATTAAAGACGGTAATTATGGATATGGCGGAGGCGGAAAAATATGACTTTTCCGATTCCCGCATGATTTTTAAGAGGACACCTTCGGGTATTGCAAAAATCAAATATCTGACTTCCATTTCCCATCTGCGGCTTGCAAGAAGCGGCGACGGTATTCATTTTACAATCGATGAAGAACCGGCAGTCCGGTGGAGCGGGCGGTATGAGCGCTGGGGGATGGAGGACCCCCGTATCGTGTATCTGGAGGAGGATAAAACCTACTGTATTACCTATACGGCAGTATCGGAGCTGGGCGCTATGCCGGCAATCCTTTTGACAAAAGATTTTGTGCATTATGAACGTCTGGGCACGGCATTCCCGCCTGAAAATAAGGATGTGGTTGTTTTTCCCCAAAAGATAAATGGCGCTTATCAGGCATTTCACCGTCCTGTTCCTTTTGAAATCGGGACGCCGGATATCTGGATAGCGGATTCGCCTGATTTAATCCATTGGGGAAATCACCGCCATGTGTGCGGCGTTTCTGAGGATGGCTGGGAGAACGGCAGAATCGGAAGCGGGGCGCCGCCGATTTATACAAAGGACGGCTGGCTTCATATTTATCATGCGGCGGATAAAAACAGCCGGTATTGTCTGGGCGCCATGCTGACGAAGCTGCAGGAGCCGGATAAAATCATAAAAAAAGCGAAGCTTCCCATTTTTGAACCGGAAAAGGACTACGAGACGAACGGCTTCTTTGGCAAGGTAGTATTTACTTGCGGCTGCATATTAGAGGGCGAAGATATAGTGGTTTATTACGGTGCGGCGGATGATAAAATCTGTCGGGCAAGAATTGCATTAAGAGAGATAATGGACAAATTGTTTGCAGATACGATACATTAACGAAAATGCTGCTGGCGCAGCGGAATGAGAGGAAGCATGGTACAGGGTATTGACAGTTTACTGAAAAAACACAGGGAAAATGCAGGGCAGAGGGAAGCGGTAAAGCCGGTATTTGAAGGAGTGGACGGCTATGACGTATACAATCCGACGGCGCCCTTTATGTACGAAGAAAGAAAGCTTATCTGCGCACGTGTGGAGCCGCGGGACAGCGAGGTGTCAGAGACCGTCTTTTTTGAAGAGACCGAGAAGGATGTTTATGTGCCTGCAAAGGAACTGCCTCGTTTTTCTTTACAGGACCCATGCATTACAATGGTGGAGGGACAGTACATTCTAGGCGGTACGGAGGTCTTTCCCCATCCTGAAAATCCCGAGTGGGTTGCGTGGAGAACTGCATTTTTCTGCGGAGAGAAGCTGACTGCGCTGCGTCCGCTGGTAAAGGGTCCCATAGGAATGAAGGATGTGCGTCTGATAGAGCTTTCTGACAAAAGAATTGGCGTTTTTACCAGACCGCAGGGAGAAAAGGGCGGCAGAGGCAAGATTGGGTTTACCATTGTAAACGGACTTTCAGAGGTGACGGAAAAGGTCATGGAGGATGCGCCGCTTTTGGATTTGTTCCTACCTGACGAGTGGGGCGGCGTCAATGCGGCATATCTGCTGGATAATGGGGAAATCGGCGTTTTGGGACATGTGGCGTGCTTTGCACCTGAAGGAGTCAGGCACTATTATCCGATGACATTTCGGCTGACCCCTGAGACGGGAGAGCATACCATGCCCGTGATTCTGGCGGAGCGGCGTGAATTTCTTGCAGGAGCGAGCAAGCGGGAAGATCTTGTGGATGTGCTTTTCAGCGGCGGGCTTTACAGAGAAGGGAATACGCTGTTTCTGTATGTTGGAGTATCCGATTGTGAAGTACAGTATAAACCGGTGGAGAATCCTTTTTAGCGCAGAGAAAATACGGAAAAAGGCGGACGTCATGGAAAAGAATCTAAGGTGGTTTGAAAATACAGTCTTTTATGAAATTTATGTGCCGTCCTTCTGCGATGGCAACGGTGACGGCTTAGGCGATTTGCCGGGGGTGATAAGCAGAATAGAATATCTTGGGAAAATGGGGGTCGGTGCAATTTGGCTGACCCCGTTTTATACTTCGCCGCTTGTGGATAACGGCTATGATGTCAGCGACTATTTTTCTGTTGATGAAAGATATGGCACGATGGCAGATTTTGACAGACTTCTTAGCGCCGCACATGAAGCCGGCATCAGGGTGATTGTGGATATGGTGCTGAACCATACCTCGACGCAGCATGAATGGTTTATAAAGAGCTGTGAAAATCAGGAAAAGTACAGGGATTATTATATCTGGCGAAAGGAAATCCCAAACAACTGGGAATCCTTTTTTGACGGCGGGGCATGGGAATATGAGGAAAGGCGGGGCATGTATTATTATCATGCTTTTGCAAAGGAGCAGGCGTGCCTAAACTGGAGCAATCCCGAAATTTTAAGAGAATGTAAGGAAATTCTCCGGTTCTGGCTGGAGAAGGGTGTTGACGGTTTTAGGCTTGATGTGATAAATTTTTTAAAGACGGACAAAGAAGCTTTTTTCCAAAATAATCCGGAAAAAGACGGCGCGCAGGTTCATGTTTACGACAAGAACCAGAAAGGCGTCAGGGAAAAAATTGCCGCGCTGTCGGCGTATGTGCATTCTTATCCCGATACCTTTCTTTTAGGGGAAATCGGTGACGATGACTTGCAGACGATTCAGTCCTATATAGGGGAACCCCTTTTGGATACGGCGTTTTGCTTTAATCTTGGCAGCATGGAAAAGTGGGACGAGGCGTATCTGCTAAAGCAGGTGCTTTGTATGGAGGAGGCAGGACTTAATCCGACTTTGTTTTTCAGTTCTCATGATATGCGAAGGCATTTTTCCAGACTGTGCGGGGAGAATATGGAAATGGCAGAGCTGTTGGCGCTGTTTTTGCTGACGGCAAAAGGAGTTCCCTTTTTGTATCAGGGAGAGGAGCTGCCGCTTGCGGATGTGCGCCTTGCGGACAGCAGCGATTTAAAGGATGCACAGGGCAGGTATGCCTATGAAAAGATGCTTTCGGCAGGAGCCGGCGAGGAGGAGGCTTTCCTCTATGCGAAAGAACGCGCCAGAGACTATGCGAGGGCGCTGATTGATTGGCGGCATTGGGAGTATCCTAAGCAACAGCCCAAGGCACAGCCCAAGGCACAGCCTTTGGGATGCGACTCGGACTGCACTTTGAGATGCCTGTACGGGAAGCTGCTGAAGCTGCGGCGGGAATATAAAGCGCTGCGTATGGGGGAATACGGAGAAATAACGCTTTCCGGGCACAGGTTTTATTATGAGCGGAGCTGCGGACAGGAACGGATTGCCGTGACAATGGATTTTTCCCTGAAGGGATGGGAAATTTTTCAAAAAGAACGGGGAATTTCCCGAAAAGAACGGGGAATTTCCCGAAAAGAACGGGAAATGGAAAAAGCAGAGAAGGAAAAAGGAATTTTGCTTGTAATTAAAAATGAGAGCGGGCGTATCATAGGACTGGTAGAACATTTGGTTTAGGGAGAACCGCAGACTGCGGACAAAGATGCGCAAGTGTTTTAAGATACAGGGGGTGTAGGAATGAAAAAAGTATCCATGCAGGATATAGCAAGAGAACTGGGCTTTTCCAAAATGACGGTATCCAAATGCTTTCATGATAGTGAGGATATTCCGGAGGAGACGAAACAGGCGGTTTTTAAAAAAGCGGACGAGATGGGATATGAGTACAGGAAGCGGGTGAAATACCGGATTGCAGTGCTTTTTTCAGAGGTTTATTTTGAACCGAACGAAAAATTTTATAATGAATTGTATAAGCGGCTGACAGAGCAGGAATGGCGCAGCAGCATGAAGTTTTCCATGATTTATGTAAACAGGGAGGATGAGAGAAATCTGTATTTAAATCCTATGGTGCTGGAGAATGACGCCATTATGCTTTTGGGGCAGTTTTCCAAAAAATTTGTGGCTAGTATTGTGGAGCGCAGGATTCCGGTGGTGTGCCTTGACTTTTATTACAGGGGGATAGAGGCGGACTCCGTCATTTCTAACAGCTACCAGACGAGCTATGAACTGACAAGTCATTTGATTGAGCAGGGGCATAAAAAAATCTGTTTTCTGGGAAACAAAAACTATACAAACAGCGTCAACGACAGATATATGGGTTACTGTAAGGCGCTCTTGGAGGAAAATCTGGAAATTGACCCTAAAAACCGGATAGATGACAGGAGCGAGAGAGGGATTTTGCAGGAATTTGCATTGCCGGATGCACTTCCGACTGCTTTTGTCTGCAACAACGACCACGCGGCGTATCTTTTGATTAGACAACTAAAACAAATGGGGCTTAAGGTGCCGGAGGATATCAGTGTGGTTGGGTTTGATGATGTACTGTACGCCGAAATATCGGAGCCGCCGATTACGTCGGTACACGTAAAACGTAAGTTTATGGCAGAGCAGGCGGTGAGCCTGATGAAGAGGAGAATGGAAACGCCCGATGCAGGGGCGAGGGTTGTGACGATAGACTGTTCCATTGTGTATAGAAAATCCGTGGCGGCTGCCGTACAAAAGCAATAAGCACGGCTTCATTGCTTTAAAAGCAGGCCTCTTTATAAAAGAGGCCTGTGGTAAAATTGAATCATATGTTCAGTTTGTGCACTCATATTGAGAAGCAGCGCGTCGGCTATGGTAAGAGCTACCATGGCTTCCATGACAACGACGGCTCTTGGAACGATGACCGGGTCATGACGTCCTTTGATTTGGACGGAAATGTCCCGGTTATTTTTATCCACGGTTTCCTGCGTTCTGAAAATGGAAGGAGTGGGTTTTACGTGGGCGCGCACTAAGATAGGGGAACCGTCGCTGATGCCGCCCAAAATGCCGCCGGCGTGGTTGGTTCTTTTGGAGACTTTAGAGCCATCCATGTAAAATACGTCGTTGTTATCGCTGCCTTTTGCTTCGGAAACTTTGATACCGTCTCCGATTTCCACTGCTTTGACGGCGCCGATGGACATAACGGCTTTGCTTAAGCAGGCGTCGAGCTTGTCAAATACCGGCTCGCCGATACCGGCGGGCATTCCTTCTACCAGACATTCCATAACGCCGCCTGCGGAGTCGAGTGCTTCCATGGTATCCCGCAGATAGCTTTCCGCGCGAAGGGATGCGTGATAATCCGGCATGGCGGTGGGAGTGCGCAGGATGGCTTCTCTGTCAAAGGCAGACAAGTCTGCCATGATAGGGCCGATAGAGCGGGTATAGGCAGTAACGCGGATGCCAAGGAGACTTAGAAGCTTTGCAGCAATGGCGCCGGCAGCCACGCGTCCGATAGTCTCGCGGCCGGAAGAGCGTCCGCCGCCCCTATAGTCCCGAAAGCCATATTTGGCATCAAAGGTGTAATCGGCATGTCCGGGGCGGTAATAGGAAGCGATTTCGCCGTAGTCGGCAGAGCGCTGTGAAGTGTTTTTTACAATAAGGGAGATGGGGGTTCCTGTGGTGAGTCCTTCAAATACGCCGGAAAGGATTTCCACCTCGTCGTCCTCTCTGCGAGGCGTGGAGATGCGGCTCTGCCCGGGTTTTCTGCGGTCCAGATAGGGCTGGATATCCGCCTCGGAGAGCGCAAGTCCTGCAGGACAGCCGTCCACCACCACACCAAGTGCCTTGCCGTGGGATTCGCCCCATGTTGTAATTTTAAAAATAGTGCCGTAGGATGAACCTCCCATTTTCTTTTTCCGTCCTTTTTTAAAATGTCTACACAATTTCCGCAGCCGGAAACATTGTAATTTCTTCGTTTTTCAATCATACAATAAAAGAAGTGGCTGTTGCAATACTAAAAAAACAAAAATATCAAAAAAAATTTGAATTTTTGTAAAAAAGTAATGCAATGCGCAAAAAAGTGTGATATTATAATTTCGTATAGACTTTTACTGATAGGATGAATCATGAAGAAGACATTTCGGGAAAAATTCATAGCCCGCTGTGGCGCAAAAGTAAAAAAGCATAAATGGCTGAAATTCCCCGTAACCATATATATGACGGCGGTTCTTCTGGTTTATTACACAGGACTAAGGCTTGCAGCGAATGGCAAGCGGTATTCCTGTGCTGTTTTGCTGATGCTTTTTATGGTGGTAAGCAGCAGTTTTGCAGCACCGGAAAGCCTTGCGGGACAGGGCGGGACGGCACTGTCGCCGGACGGTGCACAGCTTGCGGCGGAGCAGGTGGTCAATGAGGCTGAGGTTGCCATCATTGAGATTGAAACGGATGATATGGAAACCTATGACGATGTGGCGCTTTTGTCGGAGGTGGAGCTTGATACATATACACTGGATGAAATTTTGGAAAGCAACAGCGATTACAGAAATCTAGTGGAAACGACAGAAAATGAAGTGGAGAATGCGGAAGATTCCGATTACAGCGATTATGAATTTGATTCCGCAGACTGGCGTCTGATTCTGGTTAATAAGCAGCATTCCATACCGGAGGATTATACATTTCCTCTGGGAACAATAACCGGCAGTATGCAGTGCGATGAGAGAATACTGGAAGAGCTGCTTGCCATGATGCAGGCGGCGAGGGCTGACGGCGTGGATTTGGTAGTCTGCTCCCCTTACAGGGATTACAACCGGCAGACCTATCTGTTTGAGAGAAAAATTACCCGTTATATGAATGCAGGCATGTCTTATATGGATGCATACAAGACGGCTTCTATGTCAGTGACTTCTCCCAATGCCAGCGAGCATAGAATCGGGCTTGCAATTGATTTTTACAGCAGCAGTTATATGAGGCTGGATACCGGTTTTGCGGACACGGAAGCAGGAAGGTGGCTTGCGGCGCACAGTTACGAGTATGGCTTTATCCTGCGCTATCCGGAAGGAAAGGAATACATCACGGGAATCGGATATGAGCCGTGGCATTTTAGGTATGTAGGAGTGGAAGCGGCGACAGTCATTACGGAAAAAGAAATTACCTTGGAAGAGTTCTGGGAGGACTTATAAAATATGTTTCAAGTGTTAAAGCAGGAAGGAAGAGCCAGAAGGGGTGAATTCCATACTGTGCATGGCGTGATTCATACGCCGGTTTTCATGAACGTGGGAACGGCTGCGGCGATAAAGGGAGCGGTTTCTACAGAGGATTTGGAAGGGATTCGCACGCAGGTGGAGCTATCCAATACCTATCACCTGCATGTCAGACCCGGTGACAAAGTGATAAAGCAGCTTGGCGGCCTTCACAGGTTTATGTCCTGGGACAGGCCGATTCTCACGGATTCGGGAGGATTTCAGGTTTTTTCCCTTGCAGGGCTGCGCAAGATAAAAGAAGAGGGCGTTTATTTCAATTCCCACATAGACGGAAGGAAAATTTTCATGGGGCCGGAGGAAAGTATGCAGATACAGTCCAATCTGGCGTCCACCATCGCGATGGCTTTTGACGAGTGTCCAAGCGCAAGAGCAGACAGAACTTATGTAAAAAATTCCGTGGAACGCACTACAAGATGGCTTGCGCGCTGTAAAAAGGAGATGCAGAGGCTGAACGGCATGGCGGATACTATCAATAAAAGCCAGCTTCTTTTTGCGATTAATCAGGGTGCGGTTTATCCTGACATTCGGGTGGAACATGCCAAAATCATATCTGAGATGGAGCTGGACGGATACGCAGTCGGCGGGCTTGCCGTGGGAGAGACGCACGAGGAGATGTATCATATTTTAGAGGAGACCATTCCTTTTCTGCCAAAGAACAAGCCGGTGTATTTGATGGGAGTGGGAACGCCTGCCAATATATTGGAGAGCGTGGAGCGGGGCGTGGACTTCTTTGACTGCGTATACCCTACCAGAAACGGCAGGCATGGGCATTTGTATACCAATCAGGGAAAAATTAATTTATTTAACGCCAAATATGAGCTGGACCTGCGTCCGATAGAAGAGGGATGCGGCTGTCCTGCCTGCAAAAGATATTCAAGGGCATATATCCGCCATCTGCTCAAAGCGAAAGAAATGCTGGGTATGCGTCTTTGTGTGCTGCATAATCTCTATTTTTACAATACCATGATGGAAGAAATCAGGGATGCACTTGAACAGGGAGAATTTGCCGCCTACAAGAAGCAGAAGCTGGAAGGTATGCTGCATGAATAAAAAGGTGCAAACGGTCTGCAATACTGCTTTTGTCTTTTTTGATAGGTATGGTTTTTGGCTTTATCCCGATAGGGCTGATGGGAAATTAAAAATTTATAAAATGCTTGCCCTATGGCGGGAAGTTGTGTATGATATGCAATAGGTGTCCACAAACAGTTGGACAAGTTACAGGAGGGCAGAACATGGGTATTTTACTTGCGGAAACAGGAGCGGCAGCGGGAGCAGCAGGAAACGATGCGGCTGCAATGGGCGGTTCATTTATGCTGACGGTGGTATATTTGGTATTAATGGTTGCCGTAATGTGGTTTATACTTATCAGACCGCAGAAAAAGGAAAGAAAGAAACTGGCAGCCATGCTGTCATCTTTGGAGACAGGAGATTGTGTACTGACAACGTCAGGATTTATCGGTATTGTCATCGACATCAACGACGACACGGTTATCGTAGAGTTCGGCAACAACAAAAACTGCCGTATCCCGATGGAGAAATCTGCCATCAGCCGTGTAGAAAAACCCGGAGAAGCAAAAACAAAGCAAAAAAAGTACT
>ERZ778503.811-NODE-811-length-24844-cov-10.031829_pt1 | contig 24844 bp, 23 predicted proteins | sample MGYA00510047_ERZ778503 | MGnify/ENA primary metagenome ERZ778503 (study PRJEB29527, sample SAMN07138965) | mouse gut metagenome | material: feces | host: mouse | place: China:Nanjing | collected 2016-01-25 ... | reverse complement strand
TAATCTTTCTTCAACAAGATATCTTGTTCCGATATGAACAGTGTCAAAACTGCTCTTATCTTGTATCAGAGACAACTCTTCTATTAAAAGTCCTTAACGAAACCCCAATCCATCACTTTTTATTTGTTTCTTTGCACCAAATTCGGGTATAGTGTTGTCTTGTGATTCGGGGACAACACTTAATTTTGTTTGGAATTAATGGAGAAACTCAGTATAAATGCTTGTCCGGTGTGTGGCAGTACGCACTTGAAACGCGTCATGACTTGCACGGATTTTTATGCTTCGGGCGAACAGTTTGAACTGTATTCGTGTGAGGACTGTGGATTTACATTCACACAAGGAGTCCCCGTGGAAGCAGAGATAGGCAAGTATTATGAGACTCCCGACTATATCTCCCACACGGATACGCGCAAGGGCGCGATGAATAGCATTTACCATTATGTACGTTCCTATATGCTGGGCCGCAAAGCGCGCCTGGTAGCCCGGGAGGCGCATCGTAAGACGGGGCGTTTGCTTGATATAGGTACGGGAACCGGTTATTTCGCCCATACGATGGTACGTCGTGGCTGGAAAGTGGAAGCGGTGGAGAAGAGTCCGCAGGCACGTGAGTTTGCGAAAGAGCATTTCGAACTGGAGGTGAAGCCCGAATCGACTTTGAAGGAGTTTGCTCCCGCCAGCTTTGATGTTATCACCCTTTGGCATGTGATGGAGCACTTGGAGCACCTCAACGAAACTTGGGAGATGCTTCGTGAGTTGCTGACAGAAAAAGGTGTGCTGATTGTAGCTGTACCCAACTGTTCTTCTTATGATGCCCAACGCTACGGCGAGTATTGGGCGGCTTACGACGTTCCCCGCCATCTCTGGCATTTCACTCCCGGCACTATACAGCAGTTGGCTTCCCGCCACGGATTTATTATGGCGGCACGCCATCCGATGCCGTTCGATGCGTTCTACGTATCCATGTTGAGCGAGAAACATCGTGGCAGTTCGTGCAGTTTCCTGAAAGGGATGTTTGCCGGAACATTAGCGTGGTTCAATGCTTTAGGACGGAAAGAACGCAGCAGTTCCATGATTTACGTATTCCGAAAAAAAAGATAGCGCATGGGAAGTAAAAACAAATATAAGTCAGGTTCAGTATTCGACATGCAGTTCATCACGTCGAGTATCAGTACGACACTGGTGTTGCTGCTGCTGGGGCTGGTTGTCTTTTTCGTGCTTACGGCGCATAATCTTTCCGTATATGTCCGCGAGAATATCAGTTTCTCCGTTCTTATCAGTGACGATATGAAAGAAGCGGATATACTGAAACTTCAGAAGAAGCTGAATAAGGAATCTTTTGTGAAGCAATCCGAATATATCTCCAAGAAGCAGGCGCTGAAAGAGCAGACCGAAGCGATGGGAACCGACCCTAAAGAATTCTTGGGATACAACCCTTTCACCGCTTCCATCGAAATCAAACTGCACTCCGATTATGCCAACTCCGACAGCATTGCGAAGATAGAGAAGCTGATAAAGAAAAACTCCAATATACAGGATGTGCTTTACAGGAAAGAACTGATTGATGCCGTGAATGACAACATACGGAATATCAGTCTGGTGCTGCTCGCCTTGGCAGTGGTGCTCACTTTCATATCCTTTGCCTTGATAAACAATACGATAAGACTTGCCATCTATTCCAAACGGTTCCTCATCCATACCATGAAACTGGTGGGGGCGAGCTGGGGATTCATCCGGGGGCCGTTTCTCCGGAAGAACGTATGGAGCGGTGTGCTGGCAGCCATGATTGCCGATGCCATATTGATGGGGAGTGCCTACTGGGCGGTGACGTACGAGCAGGAATTGCTTCAGGTCATCACTCCCGAAGTCATGCTGATTGTATGTGCAAGTGTATTGGTGTTCGGGATTGTAATAACGTGGCTGTGCGCCTATTTCTCCATGAACAAGTATCTGAGAATGAAAGCGAACAGCCTATACTATATTTAATTCAAAAAGAAGAAATAAACTATGTCTGACAAGCGGAAATTTGCCTTTGATAAAGTGAACTTTATCTTGCTCGCGATAGGAATGGCGATTGTTATTATCGGCTTCCTGTTGATGTCGGGACCCTCGTCGTCCGAAACGGTTTTCGAACCGGATATTTTCAGTGTACGCAGAATAAAGGTGGCGCCCGTCGTTTGCCTGTTTGGTTTTTTGTCAATGATATACGCGGTGTTGCGTAAACCTAAAATGACTGAAGTGCCTAAAATTAAAAGAGAATAAAGAGATATTATGAGTTGGTTAGAAGCATTAATCCTTGGACTGATTCAGGGATTGACTGAGTATTTGCCCGTAAGCAGCAGTGGTCATCTGGCCATCGGGTCGGCATTGTTCGGCATACAGGGGGAAGAGAATCTGGCATTCACGATTGTGGTGCATGTGGCTACGGTGTGCAGCACGCTGGTGATTTTATGGAAAGAGATAGACTGGATTTTCCGCGGGTTGTTCAAGTTTCAGATGAACGACGAGATGCGCTATGTCATCAATATATTGATTTCAATGATACCGATTGGTATCGTAGGAGTGTTCTTTAAGGATTATGTGGAGGCGATTTTTGGTTCGGGACTGCTGGTTGTGGGCTGTATGTTGCTGTTGACTGCCGTCCTGCTGACTTTCTCTTATTACTATAAGCCGCGTCAGAAAGAAAAAATCTCGATGAAGGATGCTTTGATTATCGGTATCGCGCAGGCTTGCGCAGTCATGCCGGGATTGTCCCGCTCGGGTTCTACCATTGCTACGGGGCTTCTGTTGGGCGATAACAAGGCGAAACTGGCGCAATTTTCTTTCCTGATGGTTATTCCGCCTATCTTGGGGGAAGCGTTGCTAGACGGGATGAAGATGATGAAAGGCGAGGATGTGGTAGGTGATATCCCCGCGTTGTCGCTGATTGTCGGTTTCCTGGCCGCTTTCGTGGCGGGTTGCCTGGCTTGTAAGTGGATGATTAATGTGGTGAAGAAAGGAAAACTGATCTATTTCGCTATCTATTGCGCGATAGCAGGATTAGTAACGATTATATTGAGCTGATGAATTTTAAAAAAGGAGAAGTACTGTTTTTCAATAAACCTCTTGGCTGGACTTCATTTAAGGTAGTAGGGCATGCCCGCTATCATATTTGCCGGCGGATAGGGGTGAAAAAACTGAAAGTTGGTCATGCCGGAACGCTGGATCCTCTTGCAACGGGGGTGATGATTGTATGCACAGGCAAGGCTACAAAGAGAATAGAGGAGTTTCAATATCATACGAAGGAGTACGTCGCAACGTTGCGTTTGGGCGCTACTACCCCGTCGTACGATTTGGAGCATGAGATAGATGCCACCTACCCTACTGAGCATATCACGCGGGAACTGGTGGAAGAAGTGCTGGCGCGTTTTATCGGTGCGATAGAACAAGTGCCGCCTGCTTTTTCCGCCTGCATGGTAGATGGTAAACGTGCCTACGAACTGGCGCGGAAAGGCGAAGAAGTCGAACTAAAGGCAAAGCAGCTTGTTATCGACGAGATTGAATTGCTGGAATGTCGCTTGGACGATCCGGAACCGATGATGCGAATCCGTGTCGTATGCAGCAAAGGGACATATATTCGTGCTTTGGCGCGTGACATTGGTGAAGCGCTCCACAGCGGTGCCCATCTGACAGGATTGATCCGCACCCGTGTAGGTGACGTCCGGTTGGAAGACTGCCTGAACCCCGAACACTTTAAAGAGTGGATTGACGGACAGGAAATAGAAAATGAGGAAGAAAATAATTAACGTAATAAGGAATAGATATGAAATTATCACAATTCAAATTTAAGTTACCCGAAGATAAGATTGCTCTGCATCCTATGAAATATAGGGATGAGTCTCGTTTGATGGTACTGCATCGTAAAACAGGTAAGATTGAACACAAGATGTTCAAGGAAGTTCTGGACTACTTTGATGACAAGGATGTGTTTATATTCAACGATACGAAGGTGTTCCCTGCCCGTTTGTACGGTAACAAGGAGAAGACGGGTGCTCGTATCGAAGTATTCTTGTTGCGTGAGTTGAATGAAGAACTTCGTTTGTGGGACGTATTGGTCGATCCGGCACGTAAGATCCGTATCGGTAACAAACTGTATTTCGGTCCGGACGATTCGATGGTGGCGGAAGTAATCGACAATACCACCTCGCGTGGACGTACGCTCCGTTTCCTTTACGACGGTCCTCACGATGAATTCAAGAAAGCTCTCTACGAACTGGGCGAAACTCCCCTTCCCCACTCTATCATCAACCGTCCCGTAGAACCGGAAGATGCTGAACGCTTTCAGTCTATCTTTGCGAAGAACGAAGGTGCGGTGACTGCTCCGACTGCCAGCCTGCATTTCAGCCGTGAATTGATGAAACGTTTGGAAATCAAAGGTATAGACTTTGCATATATCACTCTGCATGCCGGTTTGGGTAATTTCCGCGACATCGACGTAGAGGACTTGACAAAGCACAAAATGGACTCGGAACAGATGTTTGTAGACGAGATGGCAGTGAAAACCGTCAACCGTGCAAAAGATAACGGCAAGAATGTGTGTGCGGTAGGTACGACCGTGATGCGTGCCATCGAAAGCGCAGTCAGCACCGACGGACATCTGAAAGAATTCGAAGGATGGACTAACAAGTTTATCTTCCCGCCGTATGAATTTACCGTAGCCAATGCAATGATTTCCAACTTCCACATGCCCCTTTCCACGCTGCTGATGATTGTGGCTGCTTTCGGGGGCTATGAGCAGGTGATGGATGCTTATCACGTAGCGTTGAAGGAAGGCTACCGTTTCGGCACGTATGGAGATGCCATGCTGATTCTGGACAAATAATGGCAAAAGTATATTTGGGACTCGGCACTAACCTTGGAGAGAAAGAACAGAATCTCCGGGATGCCGTGCAAAAAATAGAAGAGCAGATAGGGAAAGTCATTTCCCTGTCTGCTTTTTATGTTACTGCCCCTTGGGGTTTTGCTTCTGAAAACAGTTTCCTGAATGCGGCGGCTTGTGTAGAAACGGATTTATCTCCATTGGAAGTATTGCAAGAGACGCAAATGATTGAAAGGGAGTTGGGCCGTACCCAAAAGTCCGTCAACGGAATATATAGCGACCGCCTGATTGATATCGACCTGTTGCTTTATGAAGATTTGGTGCTATCTGTGACCTCTGCTTCCGGAGCAGAGCTGACCCTCCCCCATCCGTTGATGGCAGAACGTGACTTCGTTATGAAACCACTGGCGGAGATTGCTCCGGACATCCTGCACCCTGTGTCGGGAAAGACAATGAAAGGTATTCTGGACGCACTCTGACCCTTGTTCGGTGGGCATATATACTCACCGTGCTGGGCATATATGTACAGCACGGTGGATATATATATCCAGTATGGTGAGTATATATGCCCACCAAACAGGCTATTTATTTCTTTTTCTCCGCAATGAACACCGGCAAATAGGCGATGCATCCTATCAGTGTTGCATACAGCAAATGAATCTCCTGAAACGGCTTGTCGATGAAATGGCAGACAATGGCGTAGATAGCAATCGTGAATCCTACATAAAGCGCCAGCACCAAAAGCGTTTTTAATTTCTTATTTAGAATCATTATAAATCTATTTATGTGTTAAATACGCGTCAAAGATACTCATTATCTCCGAAATCTCTTTATCTTTGCAACCGAAATGAAAGTGTGGACAGATTTGAGTAGCTTGCAACCACGGAAAAAAATGCTAAAACACGTCTGATTGACGCCTTTCGGCTTATCCTTTGCAGCACTCGCCTCTCCTACTCTCTCATTCTTAATTCTTGTTTTTTAATTCTTAATTTAAGAAAGATGGGATACTTATTTACATCCGAATCGGTGTCAGAAGGACACCCCGACAAGGTAGCCGATCAAATATCGGATGCCGTGCTTGACAAACTGTTGGCTTACGACCCCAGTTCGAAAGTAGCTTGCGAAACACTAGTGACTACCGGACAAGTGGTGCTAGCGGGTGAAGTGAAAACAAAAGCGTACGTTGACCTACAGCTCATCGCACGCGAAGTGATTAAGAAAATCGGTTATACCAAAGGAGAGTATATGTTCGAAAGCAACTCTTGTGGTGTACTTTCCGCCATTCATGAGCAAAGCCCCGATATCAACCGTGGTGTGGAACGTCAGGACCCGATGGAACAGGGCGCAGGCGACCAAGGTATGATGTTCGGCTACGCAACGAATGAAACGGAAAACTACATGCCGCTTTCTCTTGATTTGGCACACCGCATTCTGCAAGTGCTGGCCGACATCCGTCGTGAAGGGAAGGTAATGACTTACCTCCGCCCCGATGCCAAAAGCCAGGTTACTATCGAATATGATGACAACGGAACCCCTGTCCGCATTGATACAATCGTTGTTTCTACGCAACATGATGACTTTATCCAGCCGGAAGACGACTCGCAAGCCGCTCAGTTGAAAGCTGACGAAGAGATGCTGGCTATTATCCGCCGTGATGTGATCGAGATTCTGATGCCTCGTGTGATTGCTTCTATCCATCATGATAAAGTATTGGCATTGTTCAATGATAAAATCATCTATCATGTCAATCCTACTGGCAAGTTTGTTATCGGTGGTCCTCACGGAGATACCGGTCTGACGGGCCGTAAGATTATCGTTGATACTTACGGCGGCAAGGGTGCTCACGGTGGCGGTGCTTTCTCCGGAAAAGATCCTAGCAAGGTAGACCGTAGTGCAGCTTATGCAGCACGTCACATCGCAAAGAATATGGTGGCGGCAGGCGTGGCAGACGAAATGCTTGTACAGGTGAGCTATGCTATCGGTGTGGCTCGTCCGATCAATATCTTTGTCGATACTTACGGTCGTTCTCACGTCAACATGACTGATGGCGAGATTGCCCGTGTTATCGACCAATTGTTCGATCTTCGCCCGAAAGCTATTGAGGAACGTCTGAAACTTCGTAATCCTATTTATCAGGAAACTGCCGCTTATGGCCACATGGGACGTGAACCGCAGGTGGTTACGAAGAAGTTCTTCTCCCGTTATGAGGGTGACAAGACGGTAGACGTGGAACTCTTTACATGGGAAAAACTCGATTATGTTGATAAAATTAAAGCAGCTTTTGGTCTGTAAAGCAGTCTGAAACAGGGCTTGGCTTATGAAGAAAGAGCTGCCATTTCAACTTCCTTTATGAGGAGATTGAAGTTGCAGCTCTTGATTTTTTGTTTGATCGAAAATTGCTGCTGTTGTATCATAGAATATCATTAATGGAAACATGTCCTGACAGTGTCTTATCTATTTTGGAATCAATCGCCTATCCATAGAAAATGTTGTCTGTTTGTCAAAAGCACAGATAATGTTGAATTTGAATACCGGAATTTTTTCGTAATTTTGCCTTCTCGATATAATAATGGATAGTGATGAAGATGAACCAAATAAATTCCGTATGCGTATATAGCGCTTCCAGTACCAAGATAGATGCTGTTTACTTTCAGGCAGCCGAGGCTCTCGGCCGTCTGCTTGCCGGACATCGTATCCGCTTGATTAACGGAGCCGGAAATCTCGGTCTGATGCGCTCAGTGGCAGATGCTGTCTTGAAGAGTGGTGGCGAGGTGACCGGAGTCATTCCGCATTTTATGGTAGAACAGAACTGGCACCATACAGGATTGACAGAACTGATTGAAGTAGAATCCATGCACGAACGCAAACAGAAAATGGCGAATCTGAGTGACGGTATCATTGCCCTGCCGGGTGGATGCGGCACACTTGAAGAACTGCTTGAGATTATTACCTGGAAACAATTGGGGCTATACCTCAACCCTATTATAGTTCTTAATGTAAACGGGTTCTTTGACCCGTTGCTGGAAATGTTTGAGAAAGCTATTGAAGAAAATTTTATGCGTCAACAGCATAGAGATATATGGAAAGTGGCTCGGACACCAGAGGAAGCCGTAGAGTTGCTTTATGAGACTCCGGTGTGGGATGTTTCCATTCGTAAATTTGCAGCCATATGATAGGTGATACAATAGGTTCTTCACACACTGATACCCTGTTGCTTTTTCAACAAGGACAGTTTGTTTCGGCAAAGGCGGATAGTGATAGTTTGCAGTTGGCTGTAACTCATGCCACGCAGGAAGCTGGCTCAGGTTTTGAGGGGACCCCTATCCCCTACTCTCCCCGGACGGATGATGCTGTCTCGTTGACATTGTTGGCTTGCTTCTTCCTATCTTCCATCGCTTTGTCGCGCGGAAAGAAATTTCTCTCCCAACAAGTGAAAGACTTTGTACTGCATCGTGAGCGGGCGAGCATCTTCGATAGCTCTACGGCGGCTGACATGCGTTATCTCCTTGTACTTGTGTTGCAGACCTGCGTGCTGGCAGGAATCACCTTCTTCAATTATTTTCACGACACCTCTCCTGCCTTGATGAGTCATGTGTCCCCTCTCCTCCTGCTGGGAATTTATGTAGGTTTCTGCTTGGCTTATTTCTTACTGAAATGGTCGCTTTATATGTTTCTGGGCTGGGTGTTCTTTGATAAAAATAGGACAAATATGTGGCTGGAGTCTTATTCTGCGCTTATATATTATGCCGGATTTGCCCTTTTCCCATTCGTACTTTTTTTAGTTTATTTCGACCTAAGTCTCACCAATTTGATTATAATTGGTTCTATAATTCTAATTTTCGCTAAAATATTGATGTTTTATAAGTGGATAAAGCTTTTTTTTCATCAGTTTAGTGAGCTTTTCCTTTTAATTGTGTACTTTTGCGCTCTGGAAATCATACCTTGCCTGCTACTCTATCAGGGTATGATTCGAATGAACAATATTTTGCTAATAAAATTTTAGGACGTTGAAAATTAAAAAAGTACTAGTGTCGCAGCCTAAGCCTGCGTCAGAGAAATCTCCCTATTACGACATCGCTGAGAAGTATGGTGTAAAAATAGATTTCCGGCCGTTTATTAAGGTTGAAAGTCTTTCGGCGAAAGAATTTCGGCAACAAAAAATTTCGATTCTCGACCACACTGCCGTTCTATTCACTTCGCGTCATGCTATTGATCACTTTTTCAATTTGTGTACAGAACTTCGCGTATCGATTCCCGAGACGATGAAGTATTTCTGCGTGACGGAAGCAGTGGCATTGTATATCCAGAAGTATGTGCAATACCGCAAGCGTAAAATCTTCTTTGGGGCTACCGGAAAGATTGAAGACCTGATTCCTTCCATTGTGAAGCACAAGACAGAGAAATACCTCGTCCCGATGTCGGACGTGCACAATGATGATGTGAAAAACCTGCTCGATAAGAACGGCATCCGGCATACGGAAGCTGTGATGTATCGCACAGTGAGCAATGACTTTACATCAGAAGAAGAATTTGATTATGATATGTTGGTGTTCTTCAGTCCGGCAGGAGTGACTTCCTTGAAGAAGAACTTTCCCGATTTCAATCAGAAAGAGATTAAGATCGGAACTTTCGGCTCTACTACCGCACAAGCTGTACGCGATGCCGGACTTCGTCTGGATCTTGAAGCGCCTACAGTGCAGGCTCCCTCAATGACGGCAGCGCTCGATATGTTTATCAAGGAAAACAATAAATAAACAAGGTGGGTATATATACTTTGTGCAAAGCCGAAAGGCTGAATAGTAAAATACAGATCGGAAAGATGTTCGGGGGCGGCGTTTCGAAGTCGTTTTCCATCTTTCCGATACGTGTTGTATATATGCCTGTCGAACAAGGCGAGGTCGCGGCTTCCATACTTGTCAGTGTATCGAAACGGCGGTTCAAGCGGGCGGTAAAGCGCAACCGGGTGAAACGTCAGATACGTGAAGCCTACCGGAAAAACAAAGAACTCCTGATAGGTGAGCTGCAACGCCGGGAACAGCGTCTGGCTATCGCCTTTATCTATCTGTCGGACGAGCTTATTGCCACTGCCGAACTGGAAGAGAAGATGAAAATAGCGCTTGCGCGCATCTCCGAAAAACTATCCTCATGAAATCCCGTGGTTCCGGAATATCCGCTATGTGGATACCGGTGAAAGGTTTTTTAAGCAGGATATTTTCACTCCTGTTGCTTATCCCTATCTATTTTTACCGGATTTGTATATCTCCGCTGACACCCCCTTCATGTCGGTTTACGCCGACCTGCTCGGCTTATGCGGTCGAAGCGATTAAGAAGCATGGTCCTGTGAAAGGATTTTATCTGACTGTGCGGCGTATCCTGCGATGTCATCCCTGGGGCGGTTCCGGCTATGACCCTGTGCCTTGAAATAACTAAAATGAAGAGTCAGACATGGCTGGAAAGATGATTAATACTATTCTGGATATTCATACTCATAGACAGGAAGCCGATTCTGAAAGTAAATCCATCATCAATTATCGGTTATTGGAAGATTCGTCTTTTCAAGAAGGGTGCTATTATTCTGTCGGTATCCATCCATGGAAGCTGACAGTGGCTGATTTCGACCGACAACTTGATTTTCTTATCCGACAACTGCCGAATAAACAGGTGGTGGCTATAGGAGAGACCGGGCTGGATAAACTGACAGAAGCTTCGATGGCGCTTCAGACACTGGCATTTGTAATGCAGATACAACTGTCTGAAACATACCGTTTGCCGTTGATAATCCACTGTGTGAAAGAGATGGACCGGCTTTTGGCGGCAAAGAAGCAGTTTCAACCCAAGCAACCTTGGATATGGCACGGCTTCCGGGGAAAGCCTGAACAGGCGGCACAGTTGCTGAAACAGGGATTTTATCTTTCTTTGGGAGAACATTATCCCGATGAAACGATGAAGATGATACCCGACGACCGCTTGTTTCTGGAGACGGATGAGAGTTCGCTTGATATTGAAGGCATTTTGTGCCGGGCAGCCGGAGCGCGTGGGGTAGAGGCGGGATTGCTGCGTCAGACTATCCGCCGAAATATCCAAAATGTCTTTTTTAAGGCGTAAGAGTTGTATCTTCCGAGAAAGAGTCGTACTTTTGTCGCACATGGGATTGAAATACAATAAAAAACAACTAATTAATAGAGTAATACGATGAATTTTGTAGAAGAATTGAGATGGCGTGGCATGTTGCAGGACATCATGCCGGGGACAGAAGAGTTGTTAAGCAAAGAGCAGGTGACTGCCTATTTGGGTATCGACCCGACTGCCGATTCGCTACACATTGGTCACCTTTGTGGAGTGATGATCCTTCGTCATTTCCAACGCTGCGGTCATAAGCCGTTGGCACTGATCGGTGGCGCTACAGGTATGATTGGAGACCCTTCCGGAAAATCAGCAGAACGTAACCTGCTGAACGAGGAAACATTGCGTCATAATCAGGAGTGTATCAAGAAACAGCTTGCCAAGTTCCTCGACTTCGAGTCGGATGTGCCTAACCGTGCCGAACTGGTGAACAATTATGACTGGATGAAAGATTTCACTTTCCTCGACTTTGCTCGCGAAGTAGGTAAGCACATTACCGTGAACTATATGATGGCAAAAGACTCTGTAAAACGCCGTCTGAATGGCGAAGCACGTGACGGACTGTCATTTACCGAGTTCACTTATCAGTTGCTTCAAGGATATGACTTCCTTCATTTGTATGAAACGAAGGGCTGTAAGCTTCAGATGGGTGGTTCCGACCAATGGGGAAACATCACTACCGGTGCCGAATTGGTCCGCCGTACCAATGGGGGAGAGGTGTTCGCTCTGACTTGCCCGCTGATTACGAAAGCTGACGGTGGCAAGTTCGGTAAGACAGAATCCGGAAATATCTGGCTGGACCCTCGCTATACTTCACCTTATAAATTCTATCAGTTCTGGCTGAATGTAAGCGACTCCGATGCCGAGCGTTATATCAAAATCTTCACTTCTATCGAAAAAGAAGAAATTGAAGCACTGATTGCCGAACATCAGGCTGCTCCGCACTTGCGTCTCCTTCAGAAACGTCTGGCTAAAGAAGTAACTGTGATGGTTCACTCGGAAGAAGATTACAACGCAGCGGTTGACGCATCCAATATTCTGTTTGGTAATGCCACTTCCGACGCTTTGCGCAAATTGGACGAGGACACATTGCTGGCTGTATTTGAAGGAGTACCTCAATTTGAGATTTCACGTGATGCGTTGGCAGAAGGAGTGAAGGCAGTAGATCTGTTCGTCGATAATGCGGCTGTATTTGCTTCGAAAGGGGAGATGCGTAAGTTGGTTCAAGGCGGTGGCGTTTCGTTGAACAAAGAGAAGCTGGCGGCTTTTGACCAGGTAATCACGACTGCCGACCTGCTCGATGAGAAATATCTGCTTGTTCAGCGCGGTAAAAAGAACTATTATCTGCTGACTGCGAAATAATAATTCACGATTTTCTCGATAGAACGTAAAAAAGTGAACGAAATATTTGGAGGATTGCTTGCAAACCTCTATCTTTGCACCGCTTTTTAACAGAAAGCACATAAGTTTGGACTATGGTGTAATGGTAGCACAACAGGTTTTGGTTCTGTTTGTCCAAGTTCGAATCTTGGTAGTCCAACAACCAATCAAAGAAAAGCCCTGGAAGAGACATCTTTCAGGGCTTTTTCTTTCGTGACTCTGAAGTCCCCGTTTTTGTATATCCTTATAAAGATTGAAGTATATAGGGGAGCAGCATATATAGAATTCATTCATCTTATTTTATTCGTTATATTGGCTATTTTAATGCTTATCGTGTTGGTCGTTGAATAGCTTGTATTTTATTATAGAAGGTTCAAACTGTATTAGGTAGAAATCACTCCCAAATCGTATTATAGTTCGTTAAAAAAGTGTACATTGCACAGATTCTGGACATTTTTGGTGGATAATTGGAACAAAATTGCAAGGTAAACCCGTTTTCTTTTGCTATTTTTGCATCGTGTACGCAAACGGTGTGCATGTAGAAAGAGAACTTATTCGATAACTATAAATAAATAAGGTATGAAAACGAACTATGAAATTCGCTATGCTGCGCATCCTGAGGATGCAAAAAGTTATGATACTACAAGAATCCGCAGAGATTTCTTAATCGAAAAGATATTTGTCCCCAATGAAGTAAATATGGTATATTCCATGTACGACCGTATGGTGGTAGGCGGTGCGCTGCCGGTAGGAGAGGTGCTGACGCTCGAAGCGATTGACCCGCTGAAAGCTCCGTTCTTCCTCACCCGCCGCGAGATGGGTATCTATAATGTCGGCGGCCCCGGTATCGTAAAAGCAGGCGACGCTGAATTTGAACTGGACTATAAGGAAGCCCTTTATCTGGGTTCGGGCGACCGCGTAGTAACTTTCGAAAGCAAAGACGCTGCCCATCCCGCCAAATTCTACTTCAACTCACTGACTGCCCATCGCAACTATCCCGACCGCAAGGTGACGAAAGCCGATGCCGTAGTAGCTGAAATGGGTTCTTTGGAAGGTTCCAACCACCGTAATATCAATAAGATGCTGGTAAATCAGGTGTTGCCCACCTGCCAACTCCAGATGGGTATGACGGAACTGGCTCCGGGAAGTGTATGGAACACCATGCCGGCTCACGTACACAGCCGTCGTATGGAAGCTTATTTCTACTTCGAAATCCCCGAAGACCACGCTATCTGCCATTTCATGGGCGAAGTAGGCGAAACGCGCCACGTATGGATGAAGGGCGACCAGGCGGTTCTTTCGCCCGAATGGTCTATCCACTCGGCTGCCGCTACCCACAACTATACCTTTATCTGGGGTATGGGCGGTGAGAACCTCGACTACGGCGACCAGGACTTCTCATTAATAACAGATTTGAAATAACAACTACAATAGTTTTCCTAATTTAATAACAAAAAGAATTATGAATCAGTTTTTGAATTTTTCTTTGGAAGGTAAAGTAGCTCTCGTCACAGGTGCTTCTTATGGTATCGGATTTGCTATTGCTTCTGCGTTCGCAGAACAAGGCGCTACTGTTTGTTTTAACGACATCAATCAAGAGTTGGTAGACAAAGGAATGGCTGCATACGCTGCAAAAGGTATCAAAGCTCACGGTTATGTGTGCGACGTGACAGACGAACCGGCTGTTCAGGCTATGGTGGCTACTATTGCCAAAGAAGTAGGTACAATTGATATCCTTGTAAATAACGCAGGTATTATCCGTCGTGTTCCTATGCACGAGATGGATGCTGCTGATTTCCGTCGTGTAATCGACATCGACTTGAATGCTCCGTTCATCGTTGCCAAGGCTGTTCTTCCGGCTATGATGGAAAAACGTGCTGGTAAGATCATCAACATCTGCTCTATGATGTCCGAACTGGGTCGTGAAACTGTATCTGCTTACGCTGCCGCTAAGGGTGGTCTGAAGATGCTGACTCGCAATATCTGCTCTGAATATGGTGAATACAACATTCAGTGTAACGGTATCGGCCCGGGTTATATCGCTACTCCGCAAACTGCTCCTCTTCGTGAGCCGCAAGCAGACGGAAGCCGTCACCCATTCGACTCATTCATCTGCGCCAAGACTCCTGCCGGTCGTTGGTTGGATCCTGAAGAACTGACAGGTCCTGCTGTGTTCCTTGCTTCTGAAGCTTCTAACGCTGTCAACGGCCACGTTCTTTATGTAGACGGTGGTATCCTTGCTTATATCGGAAAACAGCCGAAATAATACAAGATAGTAAGTTAATCCGATAAGGTGATAGAATGGCAAAGAGCATCCTCTTTTCATCTGTCACCTTGTTTTTTATTATTCATTCAATGTAGACTAATTATGAAAAAGATATTCATTCTGTTTGCTGTAGTCTTGATAGGGTTTGCTTCCTGTGCCGACAGTGGACAGTCAATGACAATCACAGTGACCAATCCGTTGGCTCTTGAACGGGTGGGAGAGATGGTTGAAGTGCCGATGAGCGATGTGGTTGCCAAATTGAAGCTGGCAGATACAGCGCAGATTGTAGTGCTTGATGTTGACGGTCAGCAAGTGCCTTATCAGGTGACGTATGACGAAAAGGTTGTTTTCCCCGCTACGGTAGAGGCGAACGGAACGGCTGTTTACACTATTCAACCGGGCACACCGGCTCCTTTCGATGTCGTTGCTTGCGGTAAATATTATCCCGAACGTTTGGACGACGTTGCCTGGGAGAATGATCTTGGCGGATTCCGTGCGTATGGTCCTGCCTTGCAAGCACGCGGAGAGCGTGGTTTCGGCTACGACCTTTTCACGAAGTACAACACAACAGAACCGATTTTGGAATCTCTCTATGCGGAAGAACTGAATCCTGAAAAGCGTGCCAAGATAGCTGAACTGAAAAAGACAGATCCTGAAGCTGCCTCCGAACTGCAAAAAGCTATCTCTTACCATATTGATCATGGATATGGCATGGATTGCTATGCCGTAGGGCCTACGTTGGGGGCTGGTGTTGCTGCTTTGATGGCGGGTGACACTATTATCTATCCTTACTGCTATCGTACGCAGGAAATCCTTGATAACGGCCCGTTGCGTTTCACGGTGAAGCTGGAATTTAATCCGCTGGTAGTCCGTGGAGATTCCAATGTAGTGGAAACTCGTGTCATTTCTCTGGATGCAGGTTCGTATCTCAATAAAGCAGTGATTTCATATACCAACCTGAAGGAAGCCATGCCTGTGGCTACCGGACTTGTGTTGCGTGAACCGGACGGTGCGACTGTGGCAGATGCTGCCAACGGCTACATCACTTATGTTGACCCTACGACCGACCGGAAAGGTGGAAACGGCAAGATATTTGTCGGTGCTGCATTTCCTGCACAGGTGAAAGAAGCCAAAGTGGTTCTTTTCTCGGAAATGGAAAAGAAAGAACGTGGCGGAGCCGACGGTCACGTTTTGGCTGTCAGCGAGTATGAGCCGGGTTCTGAATATACTTATTACTGGGGTTCTGCCTGGGATAAGGCGGCTATCAAGACTCCGGATGCTTGGAATAAATATATGGCTGAATATGCGCAGAGGTTGCGTGCGCCGCTTTCAGTGGTGTACTAGTGTGCCTGCACCAAAATTTGGTTCTTTCTGTTGCAAGGATGATTTTTTCGATGCATCCACGTTTTGTTCTGCATTGGATTTAAAAGCGTTGTTTTATCTTGCATACAGTTGTCTATTTATGAATTAGATAAACGCTAAGTGTGTAGGTGTGCAAGATAAATCTGTATTTTAAACCTTATAATAACTAAAAATGCTACAAGATTTATTCAAATTCGTACCGAATTATATTATTGTGACATATTTCCTGTACAGAATGATTAATACGTGACTTCAGAGATCTTTCCTAAGGAGGAGAAAACACGCGGGTGGAATTATGTTGAACTGATATATTAATGATGAAACTTTGAGTAAAAAAGTAATAAACCCCGTTCTGGCAGTATAGAAAAACTGCCGGAACGGGGTTTATATTAGAAAAATAGATTGATTTACGGTCTTTTCAGAAAGGCAGGCACCATGCTACGGAGAACTTCGTCATAGTTAGCTTTCTGTCCTTTGTTATTTTTGATTTCAAGTTGTTTGCCATCTGTAGAAATAGCAGTGCGTTGCCGGTTGTCAGGTGTTACTATCGAACGAGTGGCAAAGTGTGCAGCAGACCTGGTGGTTGCTTTTGTCATTCTTGGATTACTCATGAGAGGAGAATCAGCATTAAAGCTATAAATCTTGTTGTCTGAGCTAAGTAGGCAATAGTGACCTCCGAGTAAATCGATTTCTTGTCCTTGGTAAGTAACACTACTATTTAACCATTGTACATTTCCGTTACGCAGAAGTAAGCCCATATAAACAATGTCTCCACCACCCCAATAGCCTTTTTGGACTCCTACTTGTATTTGCGCATAGAATGCTATTTCATATTCACCATCTTCATCACTGTATGTTCCGATACCATCTTGTTCGGTAATGAGTATTAAGCCCGTTTCTTCATGGAAATAAGCCTTCAAAGCATATTGGCTATTAGTTGCAACGATTGACTTACCCCAACCTGTTACTTTGTAACTGGTTTCGGCTTGGTCTTGTGTGATGTTTAGGTTATAAACCAATCCGTCGTCACCACTCAGAGTCCAATTTCCTAAATAGTCACTGTATATAATCGGTCGTTGGGTAACATCAATGGTAGCTGTCAGTTCGCCTGATGTTAGAGTGATTTGAGTGCTACGTGCAGGGTGTCCACTGTTGTCGGATGCGATGATTGTCAGTGAGTTGTCATCGTTTGTGACTGTTAACCAGGAATCATCTTTCGCTACAGCCGTAAAGGGCAATGTACTGTTTACTTGAATCGTTTGTTCATCTCCGCTATAATACATGACGACTGAACTCTTTTCCGGTGCCAGTTCGATGCCGGTCTGAGTGACCGTTAACGTAGATTCTAAGCTACCGCTTACCAGTTTTACCGTGGTGCTTAGTACTTCCCGCGTGTAGTTGGTGGAAGTAGACAGAGTGAGTTTGTTTTCATTTACTTGTACTGTTAGCCAACTGTCAGTAGATGTGGCAGTGAAAGGCATTGAACTGTTCACGCTGATTTCACGGCTGCCTCCATGTGCATTGAATGTAATCTCCTCTGTTTCGGCGACAGGAATCAAGTTGCCGGGTTGAGTCACATAATAAGGAAGGCTTTTTTGTCCTTTTATGATTTCTATTTTTGCTGTACGTCCCTCCAATCCGGTATTTGCATCCAGAGTGAGATGAAGAAGGTTACCATCAAGAGTGGCTTTACACCACTCCTTGTCAGAAATAGCTTTGTCTACTTCCGTTGATAAGGTTACGGTCACCTCTCCCTCGGCAGCAGTAATAGTAGATTCACGGGCAATGATGCTCAGCTCTTCCGTGGCGTTGTTCTCATCGTCACAAGAGGTAATGCAAACGCATAGCAACAATGCAAATATGCTTATAAATTTCTTCATAATTTTCTGTTGTATTTAAACGTTAATCTATTTTTTCCAAAGTAGGGGTCGGAATTTGGTGTACACTTCCTGCTGCCGTTGTACCACTTGGACTACCGTTGAAAGCGTAATATAGGAAAGAATCAGCAGTTTCGTATACTCCGTTATCTTTAAACGCTATTCGCATAGGGGATTCTGAAGTGATTATGCCCGACAGTCCGGTGCCTTCTGCCCATGTAAGGTAACCTGCTTGAGAGTCCCACGGACAAAGATATACTTTATAGGGACCATATGTTCCTAAGTATTGATACTGTATTTCAAGACATTCGGTATTGAGGTTATATTGGACTTCCCAGTTGTAATTAGGCATACCACTCAGTGTATAAGTGAGCCCTTCTATTTTCTGTGAAAGTGTGACGGTTCGTTGGGTACTGCCATACTTTATTCTATATCTGCCGAGATATTTGGGATAATTTTCGGGGCAATAGAACTCCACTTCCGCATTTACTCCTTCGTCCGTACAGATAAAAGACCGCTTCTCGTTGTCCCAACTGAATTCAGTCATGGATACATTATTGAATTCCATCGGTTCCGCCATTCGGATACCTTCAGACGTATATATGTAGGGATAGGAAACTGTATGCGGTTGTCCCTGTTCATCTCTGGTGGTTACAGTAAGTGTATGGTTGGAGCGGATAAACTTGGTAACTTCCGTACCGTCAATTTTTAATGTGTAGGTAGCATAAGGAGCATTTGTCTGTATGTCGTTGATATTGCTCAGCATCACACTCCAGTCTGCATCTTCTGGGAGACGTGTCATTACCAGCATATTGCCATTTTTCTTTCCGGTGAGTACTAGTTTGTCTTCCGATATGGTACGGAAGATAAATTCGTAGTCACCTGCAAATCCCGGAGCATTATATCCTTCCGGTTCGCAGAAGGAATGAATCAATTCGTTATAACCGTCAAAACTTAGTTGTGTGCCTTGAAAAGAAGAAACTTTGTAGAGTGACGTACAAGTTTCGCCTACAGCATAGTTGGCAGTGGCTATTTCTGACGCCAGCACAACGTTTCCACCATCAAACTTGGCAAGTAGGTTGAATCCACCGAAATCTTCAAGGCTATATCCAGGATAGTACTCCATTAACCAGCCGTTTGAGGAACTTTGTAGCAAATTGTTACATTCTTCCACTGATTCCATCGCCCGTTGTGCAGATGACTGGTCGAACACATCTTCTTCGCTAAATAAGCAAGATTGCATGAGCAGGCATACACAAGCTAATAAGCTATATATTTTACTTTTTTTCATATCTGTTTCTTGTTTAGAGTGTACTCAAATCTAATAGTGATATTTCGTTTTGGCGGCGTTGAACAATCTCGCGCAATTGGTTCAGGTCTATTCCCCAAGAATCTTTCATGTAATTATATACAATTTCAAATTTTCTTTCGAGGATGGGACGTCCTGTATTGCCTGCTGTTCTCATCCAATACTCCCAATCTTCGGCAGTGTTGGTTACGTAAATTGATACCATTTCGGCAAAATCTTCTGTTGCACGGTCCATTGCATATGGAGAAATACAACCTTTTTGCAATGCCTCTTCGTCATCTATCTGATACCAGCTGGATCCCACGTATTCCGATTCGCTGATGCGGTCGAAGGCAGGGTCGTAGGCTTTTTTCTGGTTTAGGATATGAGTGAACTCATGGTGCATTGTCTTGAAGTAAAACTCATTGAGTGTAATGGGGTCGATATTGTCAACATCAATTTCGTTCACTCGGAATAATGTCACCTTCAATCCGCCTTCTGCCTGCCCCAGAATCATACCAGACTCGGTATAGGCAACGTTACCAATCAGTTGGATGAGTTTCGGAACGTATGTTTGAGTTTGTTCAATTCCCCACACTTCGTCATAGGCTTCCATCCATACGTGTTTCACGATTTTCATTAGTGCTATCGAGCGGTTGTACTCGGCTGGAACTAAGTCATATTTCACATCCGTTTCTGTATCGTCCATACGGTATTTTACGCGCACATTATAGGGGTAGATATAGTTTTCGAGCAACCATTGGTCGAAAGCGGTCTCTTTCTCTGTTGTACCTGTGGCGAAGATGCTGTCGTTGACATTCACTTCCTCATCGTTGCCGCATGATGCGAAACATCCGGCAACTATTAACAAGTATGCATAAATAAAATATTTCTTCATAAGTTCTTCTTTTTATTTGTTTCTGGGATTAGGTTCCATGCCGGCTATAATGGCGTCACTTGGAATTTGGATAGCACGTCTGGGGTCATCAACGCCCAATTCATCCGTAATGCTTGTACCGACATTGCTGATAAAACGGCGATATATTACGATGCCGTATCGTTTGATATCCTGCCAGCGCAATCCTTCGTGCAGTGTCATGATGCGGCGTGCATGAAGAACGCAGTGTATGAGGTTCTCCTGAATGCTGCTTTCGAAGGTGAAATCGGGATGAAGTTCTTTTTTTACCGTGGGTTCCAGCGGCTTATAGTAAGGAAGAGCACTGTAATATGTATTGATTGACTCTACTGTGAGCGAGCTTGTGGCACGTGTATAGGCCGATTGCCAGACATTCAGATCAGCAATAGCTTGCGGATAGAATGCGCTTCCTTTCATAATGTATGCCTCTGCGCGGCAAAGCAATGTCTCGTCGGTAGTGAATGCGGCATTGATGATGTAACCATTGATGGTTCCTGCTACGGCATCTACCGTTTCTTTATATTGTGCTACCTTTTGTATGATTATCTTTGTAGGCAATGCGCTTGAGTTACTCCAGGGGAACATATAATAGATGCTTTCATTTTTGCTTGCCGTGTAGTTACCCCATGGACCGTTGGAACGGCAGGTTTCTAGTGCTGCCAACGGACCGTGTGCATAGCGTTCACCTAGTCCGTAAGGCGCATGTATATATCCCCAATAAGAATGTGCACTCAGTAATAACAGATTGGCACCGTTGTTGGCGTCTACGTAAGCATTGGGCTCTACATCTCCATTCAGATCGAGTGCGCCGAGCGATTGCCAGTCACGTACGACAGTTGCTGCGTTGTTACCCAGTGCCAAGGTAGCATATTTGATAACTTCATCATAGTTGGACTTGTCTGACTTTACATAATAGAGATAGAAGCGGGCGGCAAAAGCGTAGGCAGCCTTTTTGGTAAAGTGATACTTGGGTACCCGGTAGCCGTTGTCGCTGATTAAGGGGATTCCTTCTAGCAGGTCGGCTTCGATGTTGGTGTATACATTTTCCAGTGTGCCGCGTTTATAATCCGGACTTACGGTTGTTTCGATTTCTTTCATGTATGGTATACCCAAGTCGGTTTTGGCAGTGTTACTATACGCTTTACAGAAAACATTGGCAAGTAGGAAGTGGGCATAGGCACGGCACACTAGTGCTTCCCCTTTTACAGCATTTAATGAAGCAGGATTGGAAGACTTTTCGACAACACTTAAAGCTTGGTTACAGGCAGAAATCGCCATGTAACAAGATTCCCATAATGCGTGAGGTGAGTCGTCTTCGCGTTCAGAGGTAACGTCCCATTTGTAAAGGTCCTCTTGCAAGCGGTTGAATGCTGAGAAGTTATCCGGATAGGCATCGGTATTGTCGGACGACATTTCTGCAATAGCACACATTGTGCTGGTTGGATAGGCTGCCAGTAGTATTTTTTCGACATTTTCAGGTGCCAGTTCCGTACGGTTATCAGGCAGTTCATCGAGAAACTTGGAACAGGATGACAAACCGAATGTAAATGCAGTGGCTATGCTAGCCAGTAAGATATATTTTTTCATGTTCTTTTGTTTTTTTATTAAAGACCTAATCTAAGAGTGAGTGTGAATTGGCGTGGAACAGGTGAGGCTACACCACCGGCATTGAAGAATTCCGGATCCTGACCATTTAGCTTCTTGTCTGCGTAAATTAAGAAAAGGTTGGTTGCCTGCAACTTTAAAGATAAATCCGATAACTTAATGCTTGAAATCCATGATTTGGGGAAGTCGTAAGTCAGTGAAACTTCTTTCATGCGGATGAAGTCGCCTTTGGCGATACGTTCGGTTGAATAATTATATGCATTGTAGGCATACTTCAAATCGCTGTTGCTGTCGTAGTCACGTTTGTTCAAAATGGCAGGAACCGTTGTTTTGTTTTCATCGCCAGGCAGCGTCCATCGGTTCTTGAATTCGCGTGTCATAGACGAAAGGTCTGAATAGCGGGCATTGAATACTGGATTCAGTCGTATTACATTTCCGAACGAATAAGTAAGGAAGATGTTCAAACGGAAACCTTTGTAAGTGAACATGTTGCCGAAACTTCCGGTAATCGTTGGGTCGGTAGGTCCTTCATAAACCAGAAATTCTGTATTCTGCCGTTCCTGGAAGTTGATGCTTGTGCTTGTCACTTCGCCTTTTTCATTCAGCACCATCGGCACTCCGTTTTTGTTCAGTCCCTTGAAAGGAATGGAGAACAAGCCGCGCACGGGATATCCCTGTTTGGCAAAACCATTACCCGAGATAAGGTCCATTACGTTCGAGTTCTGTTGTAGGTCTGTCACTTCATTTTTTGTTTTCGAGAAAATGAAGTCTGAATTCCATTTGAAATCTTTGTTTTGGATATTTTTGGTAGAAAGTGTAAACTCTATACCGTGTGATTTCATGGAAGCAATATTGGCATATTTTAGAATTTGGCCGCCTACTCCCTGTGTGTTTACAATACCGATGAGATCGTAGTTGTTACGTGTATACCAGTCGACTGCAAAGTTGATGCGGTTGTCCAAAAATCCCATATCGGCACCGATATTCAATTCGTGTTTCTTCTCATAGGTCAGTTCACTGTTCTCGAGTTCTTTGATATACAGTCCCGCTTCCTGAATATCCGTAAATGGACGGTAAGGAGAATAGCTTGTGATGATAGCTTGCGAATTAGTCACGTCGGCAGGTCCTCGGTCGGCTGTCAGCGAGTAGGATGCTTTCAGCGTGAAGTGGGAGAGAGCGGGTTGTAATGATTCGAAGAAAGCCTCTTCGTGTGCGTTCCATGCACCGGACACGTTCCATGTAGGCAACCAACGGGCGGAGCGGCTTCTACCCATTCGGTTGGTTCCTTCGTAACGCGCGGTTCCGTTCAGGGTGTACTTTCCTTTGTAAGAATAAGTGGCGTTGGCAAAGAATGCCGCACTACGGCTTCTTGTCCGGTTCAGTGAATAGTAACTGTTGCCGTCCTCGATTCCTTTCTTAAAGTATTGGTAGACGTAGTAAGGAATCTCGCCCATGCCATATTGCATACCCCATCCTTGTGAGTAGCTTCTGTTACGGTCGGTAGAGTTGATTTCCGTACCGGCAAAGAAGTTGGTAATGTGGTCTTCTTTGAATACTTTATTCCAACTGAGCGTAGCTCTGAAATCATACCCCAGCATTTTATAATCACGGCGTTGATAAATACCGCCTTCCGGCAAGATAGAGATAGGTAGGGCATACGGATTGTCGGGGTCGGTATAGAGGAATGGGTTCCGGTCCATGATTGTTTTGTCATTAAGCCCTGCGCGGTAAGCTTCTGCCTGGTTCGATTCATCTTTGATGTTGTGTTCTTGTGATGTACTTTGGTATTTTACAGCTCCCAATGCGCTCAATTCCAAACCTTGGATAACTTTCCATTTCAGTTCTCCCTGAAACTTCACATCTGCAATATTCAGGTCCATATAGTTGTTTTCCAGTTCGTGGAGAATGTTGAATGGTGAATAGTTGCTTGTATAATACTCGTTTACATCAAGTGTACGCGAGGTATTAAGTGCATACGAGTATGGGTTGATATCAAAATCGCGTTTTACTTGTCCGCTAACTACATCTACATCTTGTCCTAGGGTTCCCGGAGCTTTCTGTTTACGGTAAGAAGCACTGGAAATCAAGTTGATACTTAAATTCTTGAGGATATTGTACGTGGTGTTCAGATTAGCGGTATAGCGGTTTACCGAGCTCTGTTTGTACCATCCTGGGTCGTGCATGGCACTTAATGAGGCATAGAACGATGATTTGTCTGTTCCCGTGCTGATGCTAACAGAGTGATTCTGGCTGAGTGAATTGGAGAACAATTCGGAGAACCAGTCGGTGTTTCTCATTTCAGCAGATTGCAGATATTGATTGATGGCTTTTTCGGTATTGTCAAGCAAATATTTTCCGATAGTTGGGTCATATGTGTTGAGTAACTGATACATTTTACCGTATACGCCACTTTCTGCGTTACGTGATGTTTCCGAAAAATTAAGCCATCCTTTTTCCTGCATCTCTTTGTATATTCCCATTTGCTCTTGTGAGTTCATGATGTTGAAGTCATTGTAGCTGGGTATCAAACGGGTAGTAAACTCACCGGTATAACTGATTTTACTGACACCGGCTCTACCTTTCTTGGTAGTAACAACGATCACACCTGCCATGGCGCGTGCACCATAGATAGAGGTTGCCGAACCGTCTTTCAGAATCTGGAAGCTTTCGATGTCGTCGGCATTCAGACCGGCAATAGCAGATGAAATCAAGGTTTCTGCATCACCCGAGGATAGTTGGTCTGCACTTACTTCCACGGCATCTTCCATGATAACGCCATCTACTACCCACAGCGGCTTGGAACTACCGTAGATAGATGTAGCGCCACGTACGCGAATTTTAGGGGCTGTACCAAATGTGCCTGATACGTTTTGAACGGATACACCGGCAGCGCGACCTTCCAACCCACGGCTGATATCAGCCATACCGCTTAGCTTCACGTTGTCTGCCGACAGCTTCGTTGAGGCTCCCGTGAACAATCGTTTGTCCATTTTCTGCATACCGGTGACTACTACTTCTTCCAGTACTTCAGAGTCCGGTTGGAGTATGATTTTTATGGTACCAGCTTTGATGGCAACCTCTTGGGATTTCATTCCAATATAGCTGACTTTCAAAGTCCTAGCAGAACTTGGTAAATTTTGTTCTATACAAATGGATGCTGAAACATAGATAA
>ERZ778503.805-NODE-805-length-24956-cov-10.762419_pt1 | contig 24956 bp, 16 predicted proteins | sample MGYA00510047_ERZ778503 | MGnify/ENA primary metagenome ERZ778503 (study PRJEB29527, sample SAMN07138965) | mouse gut metagenome | material: feces | host: mouse | place: China:Nanjing | collected 2016-01-25 ... | reverse complement strand
TTCATTCATTAATAGAAAAGTTCTCTTTCATTAATTGTAAACTTCTTATTATCAGTATGTAAACTTATTTTTCATTAACCGTAATCTATAAACGCAAGCTTCGTTTATAAAAACAAAGGCTTTGATTATAAAAACGAAGCTTGCAATTATATAATCAAAGCTTGCGTTTATAGTTTGCATCGAATGAAAAGAAAGTTTCCTTCCTGTCCGAAGGAACTTTATACTTAATGGGCGGGAAGTTTTCTATTAATAGCCAAGAGCGCAACTGTTAATACCCCTTCCGCCAACTACAGACGGACGCGACAAGAAGAGCCGGGGTAAGTTGAAATATCAGCTATAAAATTATGACTGAAGAGAATTTAAACAGGCTCTTAGTCCTTAATAGCCGGGTCATCAACTCTTTTAACCAAACGGATAAAATAAACTGCTCCAGCAGTATTTCCCGGAATGGATTGAAATTTAACTCTTATATGATTTTTACCTTGAACCATTGAGCTAGGTATCTTATATCTTATATCTTGAAATTTAGATTGATTCCATCGCCCTGTATTATCCTCAGTCAGAAGCTTTTCATCATCAATGTAAATATCAAATTTGCGTCCTCCCCATTCTGCACCCCAATAACGAACCATTAAAGACAACTCAGTTTCCGCATTAGTTTTCATTTCGTAGCTGAAGTAACCTTCCGAAGATGCTTCACGGAAAAATTGTTGGTTTGCATTGCCTGTTCTTGACTTTTCTTGTAGTATTTTGTGGTCGGTTTCGGGTTGTTGTTCTCCCGGAGCGACAAAATCAACTGTCAGTTTTTCGAGGATTATCTTTTCCTTTTCGATAGTCGATAAAGAGTCAATATATGTCTGATACCCTTTGTTGGTTAAGGTTAGCCAGTACATCATGTACCTTGCGTCATGGATATTTGCAAAAGGTTCCAGTTTTATATCAATAGAATTAGCCGCTTTGATATTTGCTTTAAAGTGTAAAGGTTCATTCTTAATGGGAACTAATTTGCTCGTGATGTTTTCCATATCATCAACTATCAGAATGGGGGCTTGGTCCACAGGCAGTAATTTCCCACTTGGATATTGCCCCCAACGTCCATCGCCTGCGATAAGCCCTCGTAAATCCTCGGTGCCGGTTTTTGCTCCTAACAATATGGGACCATGCATAAATGCGATATAATTGGGAACATTTGGCAAGTGCTCAATGGTACTTCGCATAGGCAGTTCCACTTCCACTACATCACCTTTATTCCATTTTCTGTCAATACAAATATATGATGAAGGAAGAGCAGAGTAGTTCATGGATTTTCCATTCACAGATACCTTTAAAGCACCTTTATCCACCCATCCGGGATATCTGATCATTAGTTTAAAGGGGGATGATGCTTTTGTCACAGTCAGTTTTGTTCGCTCTTCGTAAGGAAAGTTTGTTTCCTGCCTGAGCGATATTTTCTTATTTTTCCAATTAAGTTCTGATGCAATAAACAAGTTTACGAATAACGAATCATCCGAATGAGTATAAATAAACTGGTTGTATTTACTGTGGTTTTCCATGCCGGTACCTACACAACACCACATTGCTTCGTTGGGTGCAGAATATACCCTGTAGTGGCGCGGACGGGCAGAAGTAAAATATACGTATCCACCATGTTCAGGATGTTGGGTAGATAAAATATGGTTGAAAACAGTACGTTCGTAATAATCTGCATAGTGAGCTGATGGTTGCATGCGAAATAAATCTTCAGTCAATTTTAACATATTGTAAGAGTTGCACGATTCGGGGCCATCAACGTCATTGATATAATCACTACACGAAGTTGCGCTTGGAAAATGTTCTCTCCGGCTGTTACCACCAAAAGCTAAAGAACGGTTTCCTGTGATCGTTTCCCACGAAAAGCGGCTGGCATTGGTATATTTTGTGTCTCCACTAAGTTCTGCTATTCTGGCAAAACCGATGAATTTGGGTATTTGCGTATTAGCGTGTTTGTTGTCAAGATTGTCAATACCTTGTGATAAGGGATCAAGAAGTATGTTTTGTGAATACCTTTTAGCCGCGACTAAATATTTTTTATTTCCGGTAATCTGATAAGCATCGGCAAGAATCTCATTCATACCACCGTATTCCATTTTAAGTACCGTCTGCATTTGTTCTTCATTCAGGTCATCCGTGATGCTAATGGCCCAGTCGCAGAACTTAAGAAACAGCGTTTTTGCTTGTTTGTTATTACAATAAAGCCAGGCATCTCTGAGGCCGGCATACATTTTATGCAAATTGTAAAATGGTGCCCATGCGGAATTATAGATACGGAGATCACCTTTTTTGAAAGTCGACCACAGATTCTTACTATTGGGAAAGCCACCGATATAACCAATTGCCCATTCTGTATTGTTAATGGCATTTGCTTCAAGGCATAGTTGAAGCTCCGAAATCATATATTCCATACGCCGTCCACATTCCTTATTGCCTGTTGCAGCATAATTCATTGACATAGCCGAAAGGTAATGCCCTGCCACATGGCCGTCAAGACCATCCCAGTTGGGATAGGTTTTCTTTCTCTCGGTCAATCCTGCTTCTTTGCGGTAAGGCGCCAGCAAACGGTCAACGTCATATTTGAGCAGGACTTCAATATTTAACTCACGGGCATGTTTGAATACTCCGTCAAGTAACTTCACATCCGCTATAGGGAATTCATTTTTGTATAATTTTTCCTGAGCGTTAGTAGGCGTTAATAACAATACTAACGCACAACTTAATAAAAGAAATTTTTGTTTTATCATTTTATTCTTATTTATAATAGAAACATTGATTCTCAAACCAGATGTATTCTCAGTTTTATTATATGTTTTGAATTATTTCAGTGTTTCCGGTGCTCCCAGATAGCTCGGTTGCAATCCGCCGGTATTGATTTGGATTTTCTCAATTACGATTCCCGGATCTAGCGGACGGATGCGAAGTGTATGTTTTCCTTCTTTTGCTAATAAATGATTAGAACGGGATTCGATAATCGGATTTGCCTGCCACTTGCCAAGTTCGCCCTGATAATGCCCATTGAAATTAATAATTTGTTCTTTATCTCCGTCAAGGCAGATTGCATATCTTAATCCTTTATTATCGTTGAAATTAAGGGTAGGGGCGAGTAAAAGTGTGACTTCTACGCTACCTGCTTTTTCTATTTCAATATCATATTCCAAGCACATTTTATCTGGAGTTTTAGTGACGGGAAGAGTCGTTACTCCTGATAATGTCTTTCCAAAATCGGGGATAAGATTCCATGTCGTTTCACCTTCTGCTATTGCTCGTGTGAAGTGCTCTGCTTCGATAGAAATATATCCGTTTGTCTCTATGAAAGTATACGTTCCCGCCTGTTCCGGAACTCGTGTGATCTTAGGCATTATTTGTTTGGGAGGATTATTCCATGAAGTATAACCTATATGAACTTGATCCATTAGGTGGTTCCACTTCCCTTTAGACATCACTTTATGGTAATAATGGGTTAGTAGAGAATCCCGCTCATAGCAGGCTACAACTTTGTCGGCCCATCGGTTAGCTTCCGTCTTTTGTTCGGCAGCAAGACGTTGGTTTTGGGCCTGTGCGTAATACATGTTGTACAAGTTGGCGCATGCTTGTACCGGAAATAAAATTAGTTGGTCGTATGCGTCTTTGTACGAGGCCGGCATTAGAAATCCTAGATTATGTGCATCCAATGCCAACAGATTATATTCATTTACTACCCGTTCCCATTCGTTATAATGAAAGCTGTATGTTTGGGCATTTAAGAGTTCCGGTGTCACACGACGATTGTATTTAGCATATTGGGAAAGAATACGGGCAGCTTCTTTCGCATATTTCTCACCGAATTGTTGGGCGCAGAAATCTTCTGTATGTCGTTGTAAGTTTTGGGCATTGAATTTTTCCGGATTCCATGCCATATCCAAGAAGAATGTAATAGGATATTCCATTGGTTTCAAGTCTCCTACATTTACAATCCATAGTTTACGTACTCCATATTCGTAGGTAAGATTCATTTGTTCCCATACACGTGGAATCGGACTGATATTGATCCATTTGGAGTTTCGTGGAGCTCCTACGTAGTCGAAATGATAATACATGCCATATCCGCCCGAACGTGGTTTTTCGTTTAGGTTAGGGAGCTTGCGCACATTGCCCCAGTTATCGTCACATAAGAGTAGAGTAATATCATCCGGTACTCGCATCCCTTTATCGTAATAGTCTTGTACTTCTTTGTAGAGCGCCCATACCTGTGGGGTGTTTTTAGCTTTTTTCTTGGTGACGGTTTCGATAATTTTTCGTTGGTCTTTGACGATATTTTCCAGTAGTGAGATATTGGCGCCTTCACTCATAGGCTCGTCGCCGTCACCACGCATACCTACGGTAACAACGGTTTCCCAATTTTTTACACGTTCCATTCCGGAAGTCCAAAAGTTACGAAGTTCTTTAGCGTTGTGATTGTAGTCCCATTCACCTTTTCCACGACGTTTCCAGTCTTGTTGTGCCAGTGCCATCGGTTCGTGATGAGAGGTGCCCATTACAATTCCCATCGTGTTGGCTAATTCTCCATTTTGTGGATCATCGTCGTAAAATGCGCTTGCCCACATGGCAGGCCACATAAAGTTACCTTTCAAACGCAATACCAACTCGAAGACATGTTTATAAAATTGGCTGTTGAATCCTCCGAACTTTTCTTGAGACCAGCTCCCCAGGCAAGGCCACTCGTCATTCAGGAAGATTCCCCGATATTCCACTTTCGGTTCTCCATCTGTGTATGTACCTGGTTTGATGTATATGTCCGTTTGTTTCTTGACGGGTACGTCTGCCCACCAATACCAGGGCGAGACTCCGATTTGTTTGGACAGTTCGTAAATACCGTAAATTGTTCCCCGTTTGTCACTTCCGGTAATTACAAGTGCTTCATCCACTCCTTCCAAAGGAGTGGTAACAACTTGCAGGATATATTTTTCGTTTTTGCCTTCCAGCTCTTTTCTATCTATTTTACCGGAGGCTATTAATTTTTGTATAAGTGGAGTTTGAAGGGTACCTATTAACAGGCATTGCTTGTCACTAGCCTTTGTGTTGATTTCGGATTGGCTATCGCAGACATTCAACAAATCCTGTTGTAGATTATCAATAGCCATTTTAACTCCTTTGTCTTCGTTTATATCCATCAGAATAGAACAAGGCTTTCCATTTTTTATTAATGGGAAATGGTGGTCAGCTGGTGTGAAAATAACGAATGTATCTGCTGCTGATATTAAAAGGCTGATTATTGAAAAATACAAGAATAGAAATACCTTCTTCATGGTTAAGAAATAAAATGGTTAATCATAATTTATTTTCTTGTTTACAAAGGTAGGACATCTTAAAATAGAATGTACAAAGAAGATGTTTCTATTCCATATAACCGGTGTTACAATGTTATTCTGTACGTTTCATATTGCTTTAGAGGTGTTACATCTTGCTTATTGTGAGTATATAGATACTAAGAATGTTGATATGCATCAATAGCCTTTTTTACTGACCCATGAAGTAAAAGGAGTTTTTGCGCACGGTCATGGTCCAGTCCTAATTCATCCATAATCATCTGCGTCCCTCTTTCTATAAGTTTATGATTGGTCAACTGCATATTCACCATCTTATTTCCTTTCACCCGTCCGAGTTGAATCATGACGGAGGTACTAATCATATTCAGAATCATTTTCTGTCCGGTGCCTGATTTCATCCGGGAACTGCCTGTCACATATTCCGGCCCTACAATCATTTCGATGGCTACATCCGCTTCTGCTGCCATTGGAGAATCGGGATTACTGGTGATACAACCTGTCAGGACACCGTGTTTACGGGCTTCCCGCAAAGCACCGATTACGTACGGGGTAGTGCCGGAAGCGGCAATGCCGATAACGGTGTCTTTTTCGTTGATCTGGTGTTCGACGAGTTCTTCCCAGCCGCGATTTTCATCATCTTCGGCTCCTTCTACCGGATTGCGCAGGGCTGTATCGCCTCCTGCAATCAGTCCGATAATCCAGTTGGGAGACATACCGAAAGTAGGAGGAATTTCGGAAGCATCCAATACTCCCAGGCGACCGCTTGTACCGGCCCCCATATAAAAGATGCGTCCGCCTTGTTTCATGCGGGGCACAATCTGATTGACAAGCTCTTCAATTTGTGGAATAGCCTTTTGTACGGCTAATGCTACTTTCTGATCTTCCTGGTTGATATCTTCTAATATCTCTCGCACAGATTTCTTTTCCAGATGATTGTAAAGTGACGGTTGTTCGGTTATCTGCATTTTTATAATTACTGGTTATAAATTACAATAGGTAAAAGAATTATTGTTGATGGTATTGAATCAGTCCTTCCATCGGACTTTGAAGAATCTTACCGATCTGAATACCTGTTGTTTGCGCAGCCTCCTGCAAAATCTCCTTGTAACAGTGAGCTACGGAACCAATAAAATGTACCGGATATTGCTTATAATCATATTGCATCACGTTTCTGCGGAGAAAAGCGATGAAGCTGTTGAGTACTAGTGAACGGATAGCCGGTTCTTCCAAGTGTTGTGCAAGGAAAGGGGAGAGACTAGCCAGAAAACGGTTCGGGAAAGGCTGGCGGTAAACGCGGTCGATGATTTCGGGAGCCGTCAGGTCGAACTGTTTTAAGAAAGATTCTTTGATGGCGGGTGGAAGCTGGTTTTTCAGTATATCGCCTACCAATAGTTTTCCTAAGACTGCGCCGCTTCCTTCATCTCCCAGGATGAATCCAAGAGGGGAGATGTTGTTGACAATCTCTTCACCGTTGTAGAAACAAGAATTGGAACCTGTGCCGAGGATGCAGGCAATCCCGGCTTCATGTCCGCATAGTCCGCGGGCAGCGGCAAGCATGTCCGAGTTGGCTTTGATATTTCCGATTACAGGCAGGCTGTCGGCGATAGCCCGCCGGAGGAAGGGAGCCCTTTCGGGAGTGCATCCTGCACCATAAAAAAAGACGGAGTTGATTGTTCCTTCCGGTAGTTGTGGCAGAAGGGAATGTGTCAGTTCTTGTTGAATCTCTTCTTTTGATTGGAAGAAGGGATTAATTCCCTTCGTTCCCGTTCGTTTGACTGGGGTGCCGTTGGAAACGATGCACCAGTCGGTTTTGGTAGAACCACTATCTGCAATGAGTATCATATCTTAATGTATATTTTCTTTTTGTATAATATATAACCTATTGACCAGTTGAGTAAGACAAAGAGGATGGCATAGGCAAGAGAGCCTCCTTCATTCCCGAAAATGGGTTGCAGGATGCCGACATAAAAGGCTTGCTGCAAGGAAGCGCTTTCTCCCTGGTAAGTGACGGTAATAACGCCTAGCAGAATGGCGAGAACGTCTGCCAGCACATAGATAAAGAGCGGATTCACTCCGAAAGACTCAAAGAAACGGCTCCATCTCTTGTATCCTTTGATGTCGATTATCCAAACCAACAAAGCCAACAGGCTGGAACCCAACCCGCAAGTGACCACAACAAACGTGGGCGACCACACCTTCTTGTTAATCGGACATCCGTAACTCAGCAGAAACCCGACAAAAGTAAGAATAGTGCCTATCAGGAAAAGGCGTTCGAGTTTGACGTGGATGTCTTTCGTCTCCATCAACAGTTTGCCCACACAGAAACCTATCAGTACATGAGCAACCGAAGGAACGGTGCTAAGCAACCCTTCCGGGTCGATGGGATGTCCCTGATACATATGGGCGGCTCCTAACACAAAACGGTCGGCAATGGAAAGGATGCTCGTTTCGTCGCAGGCAAAACCATTGCCGGTGATAAGGATTACAAAATAACCGGCCAATAACGCAACAATCACATAAGGGATGTACTTGTGCCTGACAAGCAGCGCAATCAAAGCGGAAGCACCGTAGCAAAGCGCCAGGCGTTGCAACACTCCCAAAATCCGTATTTCACCGACCGCAAACGCTCCGTTGCCATAACAATACTGAAAAAGACAATTCACCGCCACTCCGATAAGGAAAATAAGGCAGGTTCTTTTGACAATCTTGAGAGCGGCGGGAGTACCGAATGTGTAATTGTACTTTCCGAGCGAGATGTAGGTCGAAATTCCCATGATAAACATGAAAAAGGGAAAAATCAAGTCTGCGGGAGTAAGTCCGTTCCATTGTGCGTGCCGGAGAGGGGCATATACATATCCCCAAGTGCCCGGAGTGTTCACTAAAATCATACCTGCGATGGTGAGACCCCGCATTACATCGAGTGCCAGCAGGCGTCTGTTGCTTGTTGCATTCATAGTTGTTGCTTTTTTTAGATGGTAAAAACAAAAGTAATATAATATTAAAATAAAATAGGATTGTTTTCGGAAAAAAATCGGTCGGAGGCGGATATGAAGGAAAGAAAGGAATATGACATTTGTACAGTTATATGCGTTTGCTTGCTGTTAATATGTTTATTTTTCCCGTTTATGATAAACTTTTTTATGCATTTCTTTTGTAAATTAAAATATGTGTGTATTTTGTGGTATTTAAATGTAATTATTATATGTTATGAATGTAGATAGACCTGTATTGACAAGAGTGAAGTGCTCGCTTTTTCTGTCGTTAGGAAAGAGGACGAAATACTTCTGCTTGGTTTTCATTTTGTTAGGTAGTGTCGCGACAAATGCTGTTTATGCCCAGCAAACGGTGACAGGAGGGAAAGAAACGGCTCGTTCTCCGCAACGCACGGTGTATAAAGGTATTGTAATTGATGAAGACGATTTGCCGTTGGCAGGTGTGAATGTGACCTTGAAGGGTGATAAGAGCATAGGGGTTACTACCAACGAGAATGGTCATTTCCAGATAGCTCTTCCCGAAGGAAAGAATGTGCTGGTATTCTCTTACATCGGTATGGCGTCTCAGGAAGTGCGTGTGCACGAAGGAAAATCGGTGACGGTGCGTATGTTGCCGGACGCGCAGCAGTTGGGCGAGACGGTGGTGACCGGTATTTATACCCGGAAGATGGACAGTTTTACCGGTGCTGCTTCTACTTACAAGGCAGAGGAACTGAAAGCAATAGGCAATCAGAATATCCTTCAGAGTTTGAGTGCCTTGGACCCCTCGTTCGTAATTGCTGAAAACAACTTGGCCGGAGCCGACCCGAATAGTATGCTGGACATCAGTATCAACGGAAAAACAAGTATCAACGGTCTGTCGGACACGTACGGAACCGACCCCGACCGGCCGCTTTTCATTCTGGATGGTTTTGAAACAACGTTGGAGAGGATTTCCGACTTGAGCATGGATAGAGTGGAAAGCATCACCATCCTGAAAGATGCTGCCTCCGCCGCCATCTACGGTTCGAAAGCTGCCAACGGAGTTGTGGTGGTGGAAACGAAGAAACCCGAAGCGGGAAGATTGCGTTTCACATACAATGGAAACTACCAGGTGAGTTGGGCGGATTTGAGTGACTACAACTTGATGAACGCTGCTGAGAAACTGGAATTCGAGAAATTGTCAGGACGATACGGAGCGCTTGACGAAAACGGGGAAATACTGATGGATGCCAATCGCGCACTCTACTATTCGCGCTATCGCAACGTGGTAGGCGGATTGGATTCGTACTGGCTGAGCGAACCTCTGCGTACGGCTTTTGTGCACGACCATAGTTTGAATGCCGAAGGCGGTGATGCCGCTTTCCGCTATGGGCTGACGTTGCGTTATAAAAATGCAGAGGGCGTAATGAAGAATTCCGGCCGGCAGAATATCGACGGAACGGTGAACTTGGGCTATCGCATCGACCGTTTTAACTTTTCGAATCAGACGAATATCTACTATACGAAAACGGACAATAACGTTGTGTCATTCTCCGAATTCTCCAGTGCCAATCCTTATTATGCGAAGTACGACGAAAACGGTGAAGTGTACAAAGTGCTCGAAAGCTATCAGGTATTGGGAGGAACGGAGTATGCTTACAACCCGTTGTGGGATTTCCAGCAGAAAAGTTTTAATAGAGGCGACCAGTTGACGTTGAATAATAATTTCAATGTTGAGTTCCGTCCTTTCGACAAGATGCGTATCGTTGGTAAATTCGGATTTACGACCACACGTGGAAAGACGGAAGTGTTCAAATCGCCTTTTGACTCCTCCTTTACGAGTGTCGAAGAACTGAAAAGAGGTACTTTTTCACGCTCGGACAACAACAGTACGAGCTATGACGGAAGTCTGCTGGCAAGCTACGGAGATGCTATTGGCGTGCATACGTACAACTTTGTAGGCGGTGCGCAGCTTTCCGAAAACAACACCACGATGGGCGCATATCTGACGCAAGGGTATATCAGTGATAATTTCTATAATCCGAATTTCTCCAATTCCTATCCCGACGGCGGTAAGCCGAGTTCTTCGGTTGCCAAAGCGCGTTCTGCCAGTTTCTATCTGAATGGTAACTATGCATATGATATGCGTTATTTGTTCGATTTTAATGTGCGTTCGGACGGTGCTTCGGTGTTTGGAGTGAATAATCCTTTCTCTACGACCTATTCGTTGGGTGTGGCATGGAACATTCATAACGAGAAGTTCTTCCGTCAGTCGAAACTGGTAAATACGCTGCGCTTGCGCTATACGTTTGGTAATCCCGGCAATCAGAATGTGGATGCCAAACTGGCAAATAACGTATATACCTATTATACCAAATATCCCAATCCGTTCGGACTGGCAGCCATAGCCAGCAAATGGGGAAACAAGAACTTGAAGTGGAAGCGTACACAGACACATAACATCGGTTTGAATGCTACCTTGTTCGACAGGCGGCTGGCCGTGGCGCTCGACTACACATTGCGCAAATCCGACCCTGAACTGATTAATGTGGAGCAGCCGACCTCTACCGGAACCTCTTTTATCCCGATGAATATCGGAGCGACCAAAAACAACAATGTTTCCATGACCCTCGGGTACGATATTATCCGCCGACGTGAACTGCTGTGGAAAGTGACCGCCAATCTGCTGCATACTACCACTACCTATTATAATATAGGCGACCTGTTGGAGAAACTGAACCAGGAAGGACGTGCGGGACAGACTTTGATACGGTATTACGACGGAGCCAGTGCCACTGCCTTGTGGGCAATCCGTTCGATGGGTATCGACCCGATGAACGGAAATGAAGTGTTCCAAAAGAAGGACGGAACGTACACTTACAAGTGGGATTCGGCAGAAGAGGTGGAATGCGGCGACTCGACCCCCAAGATTCAGGGAAACTTGGGAACTACCGTACGCTACAAAGGTTTCTCGCTGGGCGTGAACTTTGCTTATCGCTTGGGTGGGCAGACTGTTTTGCAAACGTTGCTGAATAAGGTTGAGAATATTAACAATGTTGCCGTACGTTACAATCAGGATAAGCGCGCCTTGCACGACCGTTGGCAGAAACCGGGAGATGTGGCCCAGTTTAAACGGATTGATGATACGTCGGAAACGAAAATCTCTTCCCGTTTCATTGCCGACGAAAATACGTTGCAGTGTACGAGCATATCGTTGGGATACGAAGACACTACTTCCGACTGGATAAAAAAGGCGGGATTGTCGTCGATGACATTCCGTATTTATACCAACAATATCTTCCGCCTGTCTACCGTCAAGGAAGAACGAGGACTCGATTATCCTTTCTCCAGAAGCGTATCCGCTTCTTTGGGCTTACGTTTTTAACCGTTTAAATTAAGAGTTTTATGATAACAAAAGATAAAATAAAGGCAGGAGCGATGGCGCTAATGTTGGTAACGTCTTTCACGTCGTGTGCCGATTGGCTGTCTGTTGATATGGAAGACTCCATCATGGAAAACAAGTTGTATGAAACAAACGAAGGTTTTTTGTCTTCTCTGAACGGGGTTTATGCCAAGATGAACGAGAACTACTCGTCGACGCTGACAATGGGCGCTATCGACGTAATGGCACAGTATTACGATGTGTCGAAAAACAGTACACATACTTATTATGCTTATGCAAATTATCAGCCGGAACAGTTTAAGAGCACTTCCAATGCGCTTTGGACCACGCAATATGAATTGATTGCCAATTTGAATACTCTCTTGGAGCATTGTGACGAGGCGGGGTCTGCCTTGAATGCCGTTTACTATCCTTACGTGAAAGGGGAGGCGCTGGCGTTGCGTGCATTCTTACATTTTGACTTGATGCGAGTGTACGGTCCTATTTATAGAGAGAATACGGCAGAGACCGTCACGATTCCTTATGCGGAAACTTCATCGAAAGAGATACAGCCTTTGTTGTCGGCAAAGACGGTGATGGAAAAGGTGATACGCGACCTGAGTGCCGCTGCGGATTTGTTGAAAGACGACAGGATACGTACGGAAGGTGTATTGAACGGTGCTTCCGACAATCCGAATGAAAATACCAACTTGCGCTACCGGCAATATCGGGTGAATTATTTTGCCGTGCAGTCCTTGCTGGCAAGGGCGTATCTTTGGGTAGGCGACAAGGAGAAGGCTTATCAGACGGCGAAGGGACTGATTGCAGAGAGTGAGGAAAAGGAAATATTCCCGTGGACGAAAAAGGCGGCGGTTACGACAACGCTCAATCCCGACCTTCTTTTCTCGTCGGAAGTGATATTTTCGCTTTACAACACTTCGCGTACGAACCTGTTTGACCGGATGTTCAACCGGTCGGTAAACCTGAATTCTATTCTCTGCTTTCAGGGTGAGACATTGGAAGAGGGGAATGCCGAATCCAAGCTGACCTATTATTTTGATGATATGGGCGACTTGCGGAGAGAATATATGTGGAAAGTGGAAGAGGTGAACCAAAGCGATGAAGAAGGAGGTACGGTAGGTTCGCACAAGGTGCTCTGTCTGAACAAGTACGAAGGAGTGACCGCAGCCGCGCATCGCTACATGATTCCGCTTGTACGGATGAGCGAGATATATTTGATTGCCGCCGAATGTACGGACGACTTGGAAGAAGCCGTGGGTTATGTGAATGCCATTCGGGCAGTTCGCAACTGTGTGAACCTCACACTGACGGAGAGTGATACGAAAGCGAGCATACAGGAGTATATCACCAATGAGTTCATGCGCGAAGTGATAGGCGAAGGCCAGTTGTTTTTCTATTATAAACGCCACGCCATGCCTTCCATATTGGCAGGCAACGGTTTTAAGAAAGATTGGAGTGGAAATGCGGTGAAAAGTACCGTAGCAATAGATATGCAGAATTATGTATGGCCGATGCCGGAAGTGGAAATGGATAAACGCGTAGTATCTGAATAATAAAAACGAAATCGTATGAAGAAACATATATTAATAGGTTGCACTTTGATGGGAATATTTTCCCTATTGACGAGTTGTGAGAAAGAACTAATGGGATACGAAGGAAAAGATTGCCTTTATTTTGATGTACGTAGGGGGGCTACCCATATTCTTCCTTCTTTGTGGGGACATCAGTTTTATACGGATATCTCTTTCGGAACAATCGTAGAGGATGACGTTGAACTGTCGTTGAAAGTGATGGCTTCGGGCACGCTGAAGGAGTATGACCGTTCTTTCCGGTTGTCTGTAAACAATGACAGTACGACGGCTATCAGTGGAGTCGACTTCACAGGACTGCAAGATGAGTATATAATTAAGGCAGGAGAGGCAAGCACGGAAGTGAAGTTTACAGTACATCGCTCTGAACAGATGAACGAGGATACCTTGCAGTTGCAATTGCAGTTGCTTCCCAACGAACATTTCGATTTGAGATATGAGAATTATGGAGATTATCCCGGTGTCTACAGCCCGACGGACAATGTGGCTTTTTCGGGCAATCATGATGCGTCTATTCATAATTTATTCTTTTATGATGTGCTCTCCATGCCTCGTGGTGCAGACGGGCTGACCTCTTCGGGCGGATGGTACGGACAGGATAAAGGTGGATCGGGAACCGGGCTTTTCGGTAACTTCTCGGCAAAGAAATTCCGTCTGATTATGGAACTGACAAATACGACAGTGGCAGACTACGCTGACAAAACGGTAATGCCTATGCCAAGAGCCGAAGCCATCAGTCAGACTGTAGCTGCGTACTTGCTGGAGATGGCAGAGTCGCGTGAAACAGTAGTGCTGGACGAAGACGGAACAATGATGTTTGTTAGCAATGTGACAACTTTAGGGGGTAGTAAAGGCTGGGCGCCTTTTACGAAACCGGAAGATTATTTTAAATAAACGAAAATTATGATGGCAATGAGAAAAATACAGATACTGTGCGTTGGGCTTGCAGCTTTGTGGTTGGCTTCATGTACGGACGACAAGGGAAATGATTCGCTTTCTCCGATTAATGAGTTGGAAATAAGCGGTATTGAGGATGAATATTATAACGTCGGTTATAAGGAGACATTGGTTATTCCGGTCACATTGAAAGGGTTACTGTCGGGCAGCGACGAGAATCAGTTCGATTATCAGTGGTATCTTTGCAACAAGGAAGTGACGGAAAATGCGCATAAGCATACAGTGATTAGCACAGAAAAGGATTTGGAGTATCCGTTGGATATTCCTTCCGGAAACTACCGTCTCTATTTCCGTGCTACGGACAAGGAAACCGGTATGCAATGGGAGAAGGTGACTTCGCTGACTGTGTTGAGTCCTTTTGTCCGCGGTTTCTATTTGTGGGGAGATAAAGAAGACGGTACGTGTGGTATGGACTTTGTAAGTATGATTGAAGGACGTGACACTACGATGATGGCAGATTTGTTTGATAACACTGTGGGATTGAAGAAAGCCGGAAACATCGTTTTCACAGGTACGTATGTTGCTACTCCTCATGTAGTCAACTTATGGGCGACGGCGGAAAACGGGGCGTACTCTTTGGAACATTCGTCTTCGTTGGAGAAGTTCGGAGTATTGGAAGATGTGTCGTTGGATAAAATGGTATTCCCCACTCTTGAGGTGACGCGTCCGTTGAATTTTGTCGATATCGTTCCTCATCCTTATGGCTCGAACAATATGAACCGGGCACGTAGCTGGCGGGTGTTGCTTACCGAAAGAGATGCTTTCTTTTGCGGCTCGCTACTCTCTTCCGAAGCATACGGCAATCCGATGAACCGATATGATGCGAATACTTCTGTGTTGTACAAGCCTTCTCCTTATGTGTTTTATCAGGACAACTCGACCTATTTGCAGGCTGTGGCTTTTTTTGACGAAACCAATCATTGTTTTACGGTTCAGAATGGGGCAAGTTATGCCGTTACCCATACTGTGAAATGCACTGATTCCGAATCGCCTTTCTGGTTCGACCAAAATAAATACACCCCAGTCCGTGATTTGGTGTATGGCGAAAACGGATTTAACGGGGGATACTCGTATGCGTTGATGAACGATGCCAACGGCGACTATTACATCTATAAATTCAAAGTAAACAGATATGGACCAGCAGGAATAAGCAAGTCATTGGCACGCCAGGTCGACAAAGCCGTGGCTACGGATTTGGATAAAGCCGGCCATTATACCTTCTTCTCCATGCAACCTGTGATTCTTTATGCAGTAGGAGCCGATTTGTGGGCTTACGATTATGTGCGCAACATCGCCAAGAAAGTGGCTACGATGGATGGAGAAATCACCTATCTGGCTATGGATGCCCATTCCAGCAATACTCCGACCGATTTTATCGTAGCTACCTATAGCGAATCTCAAAAAGGTACGGTTTATAAATATACCATTAAAGACGACCCGAACGACATTGTTGTGGAACCGCACACTTACCATACGGAAAGTTATCCGTGGAAAACGAATCTGAAAGTAGTGAAGGTAGAATACCGTAATTCAAGTTTATAAATTTATTAAAAGCAGAATAGAATGAAAAAATTGTTATTGATCGCCGTGGCGATAGGCCTGTCTTTTCCGTTGCTGGCACAAACGAATTTCCGTTCGCTCTCTTTTTCGGAAGCGATGGATGCTGCCCGCCAAGAGAAGAAGCTAGTGTTTATTGATTTTTATACAGACTGGTGTGGTCCTTGCAAGAAGATGGCATGCGAGACATTCCCGCAGAAGAATGTCGGCAACTTTATGAATCAGAACTTCGTCTGTCTTAAGTTGAATGCCGAAAAAGAGGGCAAGGAGCTGGCAGCCCGTTATGCAGTGAAGGCTTATCCCACCTTTATCATCCTCGATTCGGACGGAAAAGTTCGTTCGGAACTGAAAGGTGCGATGGACGGCGATGCATTTATAGCGAAGCTGAAGGCGGGACTGGACCCCGAACAGACGCCAGAGCGTATGGCAGAGCGTTATCAGGCAGGCGAACGTACGCCGGAACTGGTGAATAACTACGCATTGCACATGATGGAGCAGCGAAAAGAGAAGGAGGGCTTTGAGATAGTGAACAATTATTTCGAATCCTTGTCCGAAGCCGAACGTCTCAAGGCGGTGAATGCCTTCCTCTTTACTCGCTATACGCTCAACATAGACGATGCAAAGGCACGTTTTATGGTGGCACATCGCGATGAGTTTGATGCGGCGGTGAAGGAAGAGATTGCAGAAAGAGTAGCTCGGTTGTATCGTGCGAAGTTAATCATGTATTTCTCCGGCTACCAGCTTCGTTCCAATCTTTATAAAGAAGAAGAGTATCAGATGTTGAAAAACGAGATTTGCAGTTTAGGACTGGACAAGGAGTACAAATACGCCCCGATGTTCCGCTTGATCGAAGGAAGGCTGATTTGCGATGATGAGGCCTATGTGGATATGTGCGTGAAAGAATATGACGGATTGGAAGAGGCCGACCGCAGTTTGCTGATAATGAATCTGACACGCCTGATTCAGACGGACGATGTGGCTATTTTGAAGCGGATGTCCGAATTCATACGCAATCATTTGCGCGAAATGGTGCCGAGTTGCATATCCGTTGCCAGTCGTGCGTTGGAGGATATCGAGTCGCGTATGAATAAGAAATAAGGAACTTACAGGCTAATAACCAACTTGTTACAGCATCCCTATATCCTGTGTGCAGGACATAGGGATGCTGCGTATTGTACATATAGGCGCTGGAAACAGGACGTATATGTACTGTAAATCAGTGCTAGGACAAGTGAAAAAATGGTTCGATTCCTCCTTTTATCTCTCTATTTGCTTGCGAATCATAAGCGAAGCGGCAATGCCGGGTATGGTACAGATACACACCCAAATGAAGAAATTGGTGTATCCGAGTTGCTCCTGTATCCAGCCTGCGGGCATTCCCGGAATCATCATGCCCAGTGCCATAAATCCGGTGCCGATGGCATAATGTGCCGTCTTGTGCTCGCCTTCCGCAAGATAAATCAGATAAAGCATATAAGCTGTGAAACCGAAACCGTAGCCCAGTTGCTCGATAGCTACGCAGATGGATATAAACAGGGGATTATCCGGAGTGGTGGCAGCCATCCATACATATAAAATATCCGGTAGGTTGATAGCTAGTGCCATGGGGAGTATCCATCTCTTGAATCCGTCTCGCGAAACAAGGAAGCCACTGATAATCCCTCCGGTCAACAAGGCGATGACGCCTATTGTGCCGTAAATCATCCCGACTGTTGCCGTCGACAATCCCAGTCCGCCTTTATCCATAGTATCGAGCAGGAAAGGAGAGGCTATTTTGGCTAACTGTGACTCTCCCAGCCGATAGGTGAGCAGGAAAAAGAACATGAGTCCCAAATGCTTCTTCTTGAAGAAAGTGACGAAAGTCTGGAGAAAATCTTCTAGTAACTTTCTCGCTGTCAGCCCCGGACGTTTAGTGTCGGAAGCGGGATGGGGGAGAATAAAACGGTGGTAGATAGTAAGGGCAAGAAATAATCCCGCCATAAAGTAGAATGTAATGCTCCATGCCAGAGGAATATTGTTTTGCGATGTCTCCAACCAACCTGCCAACATCACAAGAATACCTTGCCCGAAGATATTGGCGATCCGGTAGAATGTGTTTCGGATACCAACAAAGAAAGACTGTGCTTTGTCGGTAAGCCCGAGCATATAGAAACCGTCCGCTGCAATGTCATGCGTAGCCGAACTGAACGCCAACAGCCAGAAAAAGGCAAGAGTGAACTGCACATAATGAGGCGTAGGGATAAAAAAGGCTATCCCTGCAAATCCGGCAGCGATGAGTCCTTGCATGGCGATAACCCAGGTACGCTTTGTTTTCACCAAATCAACGAAAGGACTCCACAAAGGTTTGATGGTCCAGGGCAGATAAAGCCAGGAGGTATATAAGGCTATTTCTGTATTCGACAATCCCAGGCGCTTGTACATGATGACGGCAATAGTCATTACCGCTACATAGGGTAGCCCTTCTGCAAAGTAGAGGGTTGGAATCCAACTCCAAGGATTTTTGTTTATGGTTGGCGTTGTCATGGCATCAGTTTGATTTTATTTATATTGTCTCTCAATCGTACTACCGGGGTAGTAGTGAGATAGTATCTCTTCGTATTTATAACCTTGTTCTCCCATTACGGCAGCACCAATCTGGCAAAGCCCCACTCCATGACCCCATCCGGCACCGGTGAGGATAAAGCGGGAAGGGATTTCTTGCTCTTCTTCTTCTTTGTATTCCTTATCCACAACGAAGGCTGAACTGTAGAGATGAGAGGTCGATAGCGTGCGGCGTATTTCCAATTCTTTTCCGATGGTGAGCGTGCGTAGCGTACCTACTATCTTCAGTCGGACGAGACGACCGGACGTTCCCCTTTCTATGGGAATTAAATCTATAATTTTCCCGAAATCAATATCCGAGCGTTTGTGAATCAGTTCGGACAGTTCTTCTTGCGAATAGCTTACCTTCCAACGATAGAAGTCCGCAGTCTCCTGGTCGTAGTTATTTAAAACCTGACTGAGAATCTTCTTGTCCTGTGTGTTGCAGAATGCGACGGGCGAAGTGCGTATCCACTTGTCAGCTTCAGCTTCTACGGTCAGGTCAGGTAGTTTGTTTTCTGTTTGGCTGTCCCGTTGTCCGATAAGATAGGGATGCCTTACATTCTCCCAGCAGTTCTGGAATTCTTCGAAAGCGCCGCCGCAGCATTTGGAGAAACGGGCATCACAAATCTTTCCTTCATACATAAGCACCTCACCCCGTGTAGCGGAAACAGCCTCAACAGCCTGCGGAGTTGAGGCACGTGTAATCCCTTGATAACGTTGGCAATGGTCGTCGGCACATACGTCAAAGTTCTTGTGGGCTTCATGGTCGTACCATTTGATAAGTTGAGAGTGGAGAGTGGAGAGTGGAGAGTGGGCTGCGTTATCCGGCTGCATAGTAACTCTCAACTCTCCATTCTCAACTCTCAACTTGTTAAGTAGCCAGCTTCGGGAGATAACCGCATGTGCTTTCAACAGCTCTAAAGAGGCCGTTGCACTCATTTCTGATGAAATCACACTGGTGAGATAATCTTCGATGGAAATTATATTGATGGCGGTTAGCTTGTCATCTTCAACGATAATCTTCAGTTCACCTTTGAACCTTTGCACTTCTTTACGTTCCCAATGGAAGTTGATGCCGATGGTTACGTCTTGCAGTTCAAAGAAAGAAGAAGTATTCTGTCGGGGAATGAAGGACAATTCATCATATTCTTTTTCCTGCCAATAGATTTTCCCTTTCCGATAAACGGCTTGTTGTATTCCGGAGATTGCTATTCCATCAGAAGAAATGAATTCATCCGGGAAAGAGAATTGAATCTCTTTCCCGGAAAGAATACCAACTACTATTTGAGGCTCTGTCATAAGGCGGCTTTAATGCGTTCTGCTATTTCTTGTAGTTTTTCTTTAGACATCGATACTTCCTGATAGATATCATATACCTTTTCGGGAGTCAGTTTCTCCATATCCTCTTCGCGTACTATAGGGAATATGCCGTTCATTTCAGCAATAGCAGGACTGATGAGAATTTGTTCGTCTCCTTTGGCGTAATAGCAGTCAGGACGGTGTTTGCTGCGTAAGAAGATGCAGCATTTGTAAGGGTATCTGGTTGCGGCTTCAAGTTCGTCTTCGTAGTTTTCTCCAAAAAAATCATCGGTGCGTTCCAAGCCATACCAGGCAAGAATATTCATCATGGGTTCCTTGCCGTTGCTATCGGCGGATAAAATGTCGTAAATCAAATGAAAGGTCTTTGACATTGTTTCCTTACTATCCGCTTGAACATTGATTAAGCTAGCCGGTGCGTATACATAATTTATTTGTAACTTGTCGTCATCTATTAAATCCGTACAATCGTTGGAGAGATCGTAAGAAATTCCAGCCATATATTCTTCTTTTGTACAGGCTTGAAAATGGGCATGATCGGGAGCGGAAGCACCACATTCCGGCCCGTTATACATGAGGAAGTATTCTCTCATGATGTCGGTGAATTCTATCATGTCATCAAAATATCCTGCTATGGATTGTGGGCGGTGTTCTTTGTCCGCGATGGTAAAGTGGTGTTTAAATACGGGATAGGGGTTGACCAGTATCTGATAATTCTTATAGCTGAGGAATTCTTGTTCTTGCGGACGGTTTTTCTGGCAGAGGAAACAAGGTCGTGAGTGAACAGAGGCAGTATCTGTTTGTGCCATAGTCGAAAGAATACGTTTCGGGTTAAGGAACGCACCTGCTTCTATGAGGATCTTGCCTATCCATTTGGAGAGATCTCTTTTTTGCTTTTTATATTGTTCCAATGTCCGATAATTCTCTTTGGCAAGTTCCCATGAAAGGGTCTGCTTTTGGAATAACTGTTCGATTTCCTGCTGAAAGTTCTCTAATGTCGTTTTTTGTTGCAGGATGCGCTGTTCCAATTCCCACGTACGGAGCCGGTCTTTGTATAGATTATTCCGGTTGACTTTCTCAACAGGCAACGCGGCATCCGAATTACCTTCCCAACGGCGACAGAGGTAGACGACATCATATACCCTCCCGATTTGATAGTCGTGTGAGATTCTCAGGCCGAGTGCATAGTCCTCTCCGTAACTTGTGTTCGGCACATTGATTTCCCGAAGAATAGGAGTATAAAAAGCTCTCGGTGCTCCCAGTCCATTAATGCGCAAAGCGTTATTCCGTCCGTTATCGGGTGTCCATTCTTTATGATCGATGATGCCGGGAGCTATCTCGTTCATGTTGAAGTCCGTCATCATGTAAGTGCCGATAACCATCGCGCAATTCTGTTCATAGAAAGCATTAACCATAATTTGCAGCGTATGTTCGTCTTTATACACGTCGTCGCTATCCAGTTGGACGGCAAACTTTCCGCATTTCTCGTGATGGATACCTACATTCCAACATCCGCCTATACCGAGATCATCTCTTTCGGGAATGACGTGAATCAGCCGCTTGTCCGAACTAAGTTCACGCAGAGCTTCACTGGTTCCGTCTGTCGAATGGTTGTCGATGACAATGACATTGAACGGGAAGGTTGTTTGCTGGTTTAGTGCCGAGCGTACGGCATCTTTGATGGTGCGAATGCGGTTGCGTACAGGTATAATGACAGAAGCTTCATATTCAAAAGTATGGGAAGAGAAGTCTACGGGACAGAAGTTGGGATAAAGATATCCACCAATCTCTTTCAAATGGTTGGTGCATGCCTGTTCCATTTCAATCTGTACCTGGCGGTTTTTAGGATCTACATAATCGAACTGCTTTTCACCGCTTTTCCGTTTGTCACTTTCAACTTCCGTATATAGATATTCGTTGATATGTACCAGTTTGTTCTTTTGGGATGTTTTAAGTCTCAAATCATACAAGCCTGCATATTGATATTCCTCTTCCGTATCTTTTATCGCTTCCTTGAATGTGTTGGCATCGAACAGCAATACCGAACCGAAATCGAAATCATCTCGTAGGCTACCGGGTTGATAGTCAATGACCGGAGCAGGTTTTAGCACACCGTCCATTTGTTGGTAATGGTCTGCATAGACCATGCCAGCTTGGGTCATTTTCATGACTTGAACCATTCTTTCAAGAGCGAACATGCCTAGTTGCAGCGCAGTACGTTTGGTGTAAACTAAAGTATATGCTTTATCAGAATGTTCTGCAATAGCCCGCATCGCTTGTGTCGATTGCATTTTCTCTACGGAGATGAGTTCGCATCCGGGGATGCAGACATTGGTAATCGGTGATGCCAATAAATAAATCTTGTCTACCAGCGCCGATGTGCGTAACTCCTTAACCGTCTGTGTCGTTTCTTCCAACCTGCTGAAAGGAAGAAAACAGTTGATTGTTGCTTTCATTATTTTATTTCTTGTTTTGTAGTATGAGTTGTGTGAGGTGTTTCTTTGTCTTGTCTTTTGATGAGCAAACAAAGCCCGAGGAATGTGAACAAAGCATTGGTAATCTGCCCGACTATAAATCTCAGTACCATTTGCAGATAAGAAAAACTGCTTGTCTGAACCATACCCGGAACGGAAACAAAAGTAACTCCGGAAATCGTGGAACCAATCATGGCAAAGGTGACGATATACCAAGCCGATTTACGGTTTCCTACAAAGAATCCTTCATTGTCGGCTTTACGTCCTGCTATATAAGAGATAGTGAACAGGATTATAAAGTATGCCACAATAGTAATGGATATAACGGCTGGGCTCATATCTGCTATTTAAATTCGTTTGGGGATAAAATATCCTGAATTATATAGCAAATATAGTAGTTTTTAATGATATATTCCAATAAATCGGTGTAATAAAGAGAATTCTTCCTCTATACAAATTATCAGCCAGTGTTTTTCTCAAAGTATTCTCATTGGTATGAGTATTTATTCTCATCATAGTGAGAATTTCTTAGATGCGCCTGCATAGATACCGGTATTTCCGAAATCACATAGGATGCTTCGGGGATTTTTTGAAACTTTGGGAATACATACATCTACTTTGACACATGACTGGCTTTGTGCAGGATCGGCAATATGCAGTTCCGCATTGTCCTGATAGATGTTTTTGAGCATTAGTGTACATGCTTTGTCCACCTTTACGGTAATCTCCTTATGAGTGAAAGTTCCTTTCCGGTAAAATACCATTTGCCAGATATTCAGCTTTTTGTGTCTTACAATCTGCATCGAATCCGTATTGACCAGGATTTCAACAAGATTCTTTTTATTGTATGCGTTCATCTGTCGGGCGGAAGTTATTCCCGGTGTTATGATATATGCATAGGTGGCGTTGTGAGGGGTAGTCCCGTGGTCAAATCCAAGAGTGAAGACTTCCCGGTGTTGCATCTCTTTCGATTCGGTATGGTTAATGTCATACCATGAGCCTGCTTGTTGCTCATTGTTCAGGAATATCTGCCCGCCTTGCGGAAAAATATATCCGATTCCGTTATGCAAAGCCCAGTCGGGAGAATCGTAGGTAAATTCTCCTTTCTTTATAATTGCTTGTTTCTTGTTCTGTGATACCAGTATGTTTTTATCATTCAGCAGGCATTGATTGATTGTAGTGTATATAGGCGCGTGAGAAGTAGAATTGATTCCTGCCCCTAAACATACCACTTCATTATCGAAGAAGAACCATGCTTTTTTAGCACCGGTATTGACTCCGGCATAGTTATCCATATAAGCGTAGGCTGATACTCCGTAGATACTGTCGGATACGCCGCCGGCAAAGGTCGATGTTCCCCTGGTCTGCCAGTCGCTTGCAGCCATCGGAATCGTATCCAGTTGCGGAGCGGTTGTTCCGGGGATTCTGCACCAGTTCCATACAGGAAGGATATTGGCGTATTCGTTGCCTTGTGTTACTATATTGGTGCATCCGTCCGACAGGAAATAAGTCTTCAGGTTTTCCCCGTTACCGTATTCGCAACGCATAGTGCGGGTGGATACCATGCGGACGTCGAAAGTATAACCGGGACGTACGTGCAGGGTATAATCTCCCCGGAAATAATGTGTGTGCAGTGGCTGCAATTTAGATTCGGCAGGCTGTTCACCTTTCAGACGTGCGATAATAGCCTTGTATTCATCGGCATGTTCCGGGTCGAGAACAATCATTCGTTTGGCAAACAAGGCTGTAGCGCTTTTGTCGGTAATGTCTTTCCGGCTTATCCCTCTGCCCAGTACGTCGAAAAGCATATGCTGTCCGCGTATGGTTTGATAATAAGTCCCGCGCATGAATTTGCTCAGAATCCGTATCTTTTCAGTGCTTAATGCATATCGGGTTCCTTGAGTGTACATGGCCACCTGGGTGGTTCCTTTCAAGATTTCATCCCCATATCCGCCGATATAAAGCTGTACCCCATGCTGGAAGTAAGAGTTGTCATGTTGGAAACCCTCTTTGACTGTATATTCTATCGGGCTGTAAGCATTTTCGAGAGCCGTTTTCAAGTCGGCTTCGTTCTTTTCCAAGCATGAGCGGTAAATCCAGTGGAGTGCGATGTCTGTCCGGTTGGCACCCGTCCATTTGGCAGGATTTCCGCCGTCTTTACGTATGCGTTGCAGGGTTTTAGTTTCCAGTGCGGGTGGAATCGTTTTTTTGCCGATGCGCATCTGTACAAGCAATATGCCGATTTTCTGTGGCTCGGCAATCTGGTTGTACCACCAGTTGTTGCAGTGTGGATTACGCTTATACCAATATTCCAGTCCTTTCACTATCTTATTGTAAATATCCTCACTCTGATAGTAAATGTTCTGAGGATTGGTATAGGCGAATGCAAAATCATACAGTCGGTTTATGTGAATGAGAGGTTCCCAATTGGTGCGGTCGCGGCGACTGTAGTCTATGTCGGTGAAACATCCTTTGGTGGTATCGTACTTGTTTAAAGCCTCGTCAATAAGCGGGTTTTGTGCAAAGTCTTCCCTGATTTTCTCCATCAAAGTTTCAAATTCATCATTTTTATTATCACTTGCCATGATAGGGGCCGATGTGTAGAAAGCTAAATATTGAACGAAAAAACGATACTTCCAGTTTTGAGTGAATGTAAAGAAATGAACAGTGACTGTGGATGATAAAAAATGCCGGATGTAACTCTTCCATTACAACCGGCATTTCATTCTGGATAGAACGTTTCTTGTTTATTTCTTATCATTCTGACGAATCTCCACCCGGCG
>ERZ778503.804-NODE-804-length-24959-cov-5.450128_pt1 | contig 24959 bp, 18 predicted proteins | sample MGYA00510047_ERZ778503 | MGnify/ENA primary metagenome ERZ778503 (study PRJEB29527, sample SAMN07138965) | mouse gut metagenome | material: feces | host: mouse | place: China:Nanjing | collected 2016-01-25 ... | reverse complement strand
AATCAAATGGCTCTCAAGCGATAAAACGGTGGCTCCGAAGCGTTAGAATATTCAGTTTACTGCCATTCAAGCGGAAGGCTACGCTGCGCTGGCGCAGTATGCGCCAGACAGCGTGGAAGAGGGCATGAAGACTCTGCGGGATTCTCTTCTGTATGCGTGGGAGCATTATAAGAGCAAAGAAGGACTGCTGCCCCACGACTATGTGACGGGATGGCGAAAAGATGATGATTATGACCGTATGCTTTTAACCCAGAGCGGGACGGCGGAAATTGCGTGCCTTATTCACTTGTAATCCCTAAAATTTCCCGCATTTCTTTTCCATGCTCTTCTGACAGGATATTGTAGGCGATGCCGCCATATTCATAGAACATATTGGAGACAGCCGTGTATTTCAGAGAGTCTATTTCATTGCCGCAGGCGGTGACCAGTGACAAATATCGCCCCAATTCTATGGCATCCAAGGAACCGGAACTGTCTGTGGAGGCTTCCGCATTGCCGTAGTCGATAAGGTCCCAGCGGTCGCCGCCGTAGCAGGTGAGGGAGGAAAGTATCCGGTAGACAGCTTCGATTTCGGAGCGATCCGTGATGGAGCGGGTTCCGATTTCTTCCTGCAGCTTTTTTCCCGCGTCGCTGTTAATCATGTTGGGTGGAGATACCTGAACCGAAACAATGTCGTCGGGAGATTCCAGACGGTAAATCAAGTGCAGGACATCGGCGTAGGGATAGGAGTCGCCGGTAAAACATTGAAATTCCCAGAGGGTGCAGGCGCCGTCTATATTTTGTATCAGATATTGCATATCCCTGTGTCCTGAGACATAATACCATTGCGTAGTTTGGGGAACAGCGGCGCCGAGGCTTGCGGATAGTGTTTCGTTGGCGGGTATGCCGATGTAGAGTGCCGTGTAGTCTTCAACAGGAACAAAAGCAACCAGAAGCGCCTGACTTTGTATGGAATCGGATACGAGCAGGGATTCGACGGAAACAAAGGTTTCATTGTCTGTAGAACCGGCTGTCCCATTTCCTGTATTTGTCAGGCGGTTTCCTGTGCGAAAGTCGTAAAATCTTTCTCTTGCCGGCGCCTTTTGGCGAAGCAGCGGGGCAACGGCGGCAGCGGCACACAGAAGGCAAAGACATGCAGCCGCAGCAAAAAACGCCGCTATTTTTTTTATGGTTTGTGTTCTTTGCGGGTTCTTTCTGATTTTGTCCGCATGGGCAATCAGGTCATCATCCAGTAAATGCAGCGCATCGCTGATGGTTTCATATTTCATAAAATTCTTCCTCCTCTAAATAGAGCCGCAGTTTATTGCGGGTACGGTATAATAAGCTTTTGATTTTGGATTCTCCCATGTGGGAAAAGGCGGCAATCGACTTGATGGAATCGGCAAAGTAATACCGGCAGATAAAGATATCCCTTGTCTGGCAGGGCAGCGTTTTCAGAAAGTCGTTTATGGCTTTTGCCAAAAGACGCGCGTCGATTTCCTGTTCTGTTGTGCTGCTGCTTTTGAGGGTGTCCGCAAGCTCCGAGAGGGAAACGGTATACTCGGAGGGAAGCCTTTTGCCGCGGCTTTTTTTCCGCAGGATATCGATGGAAATCCGTCTTGTTATTTTTGCCAGATAGGTGGAGAGTATATCCGGCTTTTGGGGCGGGATGCTTTTCCATGCGTTTAAATAGGTATCGTTTACGCTTTCTCGGCAGTCCTCGTAGTCATGGAGAATGTTGTAGGCAACCTTCAACAAGTATTTTCCGTATTTCTGCTCTGTCTCCCGAATCGCAGCTTCGTCCCGTGCAAAATAGAGGGAAACAATTTTATCGTCATGCATACATACATGTCCTCCTTTTAAGTGCTTAAGCCTTCTCTTTATATCTCGTCAAAAAACCCAAACGGTTGCACGGAAAACTTCCGCACGGAAAATTTTTGATAAGGGGAGTGGAAGCGGTTTAAAAAGTATGATAAGATGAGGTTGGCGCAAAAGTTTATTTGTAAAAAGTGGGAGGAAGCCATGCTGTTACCGGAAAAGATACGAAGCCTGATTGGAGAAGAGCCGTACCAGACAGATGATATCGGCATGTCAGGCTCATCGGTCCTGATTTTTGAGAATAAGGTATTAAAGGTGCAGGAAGATAGCGAAGAGGTGCAAAACGAATATCGTATGCTGCAATATCTGCAGGGTAAGCTTCCCGTTCCGAATCTGTATGCCCATGAGATATATGGTGGCAAATCTTACCTTTTGATGAGCAGAAGCGTCGGGCAGATGGCATGTGCCCCTGTGTATATGGAGGAGCCGGTTCTTTTGTGCAGGCTGCTGGCAGAAGGGCTTAAAAGGCTGTGGCGCACCGACATTTCGGACTGCCCCTCGGATCAGAGACTCTCTTACAAGCTTGCCGGAGCAAAATATAATATAGAGCATGGTCTGGTTGACCTTGATAATGTGGAGCCGGATACCTTTGGTGAGGGCGGCTTTCAAAATCCGGAGGCGCTGCTTGCATGGCTTTATGAAAATAAGCCTGAGGAGGAGCCTGTTTTGTCCCACGGAGATTTCTGCCTGCCCAACCTGTTCGGCATACAGAGTGAAGTTACCGGCTATATCGATTTGGGCAGAAGCGGAATAGCGGACAAATGGTGTGACATTGCAATCTGTTATCGGAGTTTATCGCACAATTACAGCGGAAAATATAGTTGTAAAAACCATGTCTATTCCGGTTATGATGAATTGCTTTTATTCCGTGAGCTGGGGATAGAGCCGGATTGGGAAAAAATACGGTATTATATTCTGCTGGATGAATTGTTTTAGGACAAAATATTTTGATTATGGGATATGTTCACCACCTGTATGATAGCGGCTGTTGTGAATGAAAGCGGAGAAATTGCCCTGCTGCGAGAGGGAAGTATAGCCTGGCAGCTTGTGAAAACAATAATAGAGAATAAAGGCGATGGGAAAAATGGCATGGAATATCTATTTGAAACAGAGCATTTGAGGGCTGGAAAATTTGAGACAGAAGATGCCAAATGCTTATATGAAAATCATTTGGAAGAAGAGGCAAAAAAGTGGATTCCGAATGAAAGCTATGCAGATATGGAAGAAACGCAAGGAGCAATCAAATTTTATGCAGATTGTGTGAATAACAAACATTTGCCATATGTTTTAGCTGTCGAACTGAAAGAAACAGGTGAGTTGATAGGTGATACAGGCGTAAATGAGGTGGAAGGAAATTTCAATGAGGCAGAAATAGGTTACGGGATATGTAAAAAGTATAGTGGAAGTGGGTATGCGACTGAATTGTTAAAAGCGATGACAGAGTTTATAACAAGAACTTTTGGAATAAACATTCTATTTGGGCGCGTTGTGCGTGGAAATCATGCTTCCGTGAGGGTTCTTGAAAAGAATGGTTTTGAATTTGTCAAGGAAGAATTTGGGGCAGAAGACGACCCTTATGGCAATGGAATGCTAATTTATAAAAAAGAATATGAAACCGAGCAAGAATAATAGAAGGAGGCGTGCGCCGTGGCTTTGACGGAAAATGTGGAACTGACAGTGCTGTGCCTGATACAGAAAGGGGATGCCTATTTGCTGCAGGACAGAGTAAAAAAGGACTGGAAGGGGTATACCCTGCCGGGCGGACATGTGGAAAAGGGAGAATCTATTGTAGATGCCGTAATCCGTGAAATGAAAGAGGAAACAGGCTTGACGGTTTTGCATCCCAGACTCTGCGGCATAAAGCAATTTCCCATAGAAAGCGGACGATATCTTGTGTTTCTATTTAGGGCAGATGACTTTACAGGGGAGCTTGTCTCTTCAGAAGAAGGAGAAATGCACTGGATATCCCGCAAGGAATTGCCGGACGTAAATCTGGTAGAGGATTTTGAAGAACTTTTACAAGTGATGCTGGATGAAGATAAATCTGAATTTCAATATGTTGTGAAAGGGGAAGAATGGCGGGTTGTGTTAAAATAGTGCCGCAAAAAAATTGACAGGCAGATACGTTTTTGTTATAGTTTTATAAGATAGATATAGGGTTTGGGTGTCAAAAGCCCTGATTGAAGTTGCTTTCTGTCAATCTGTTCAAACGTATTGGTGCGCTCTCCATTGCACCAGACATTCCAATGAGCCTCTAAAGCGAAAATCGTGTTCAGCAAAGGCTTCCACGATTTTTGAGTCTCATTTCCATGGTGCAAAAGTCGTTTGCACCAATACGTTTGGGCAAATTGACAACTAACGTTTTCGGACAGGGCTTTTGACACCCCAATCCTATAAGATAGGATAAAAAGAAAGGTGGCTTACGTATGTTTATTTGTATTTGCATCGGTCGCATCCGCAAGGCGGGGCGATAAGAAAGCAGATATTGCATCTCATGTAAATGGGATTTTTTTGCGTGCAAATACAAATGCCATATTGTGACAGGCTTTAGGCAAAAAAACATGCTTTTTGCATGTTTGTTGTGCAGCTTTGCATAAGTTTTTTTGTGTCTGTTTTGTTGGTATCGTCTTAGCAGGAAAATTTCCGTTTAGGGAGTTGCGCCTGCTTTTTTATTGCCTTTTAGAAGCAGACAGAGGCTTTGGAAAGGAGAACATTATGCAGAGAGGCAGAAGATGGGAGAAATCAGACGGTACAAAACAGCTTTCCCATTCGCAAAATTTTATAACGGATAAAAAGCTGATACACAGGATTGTTTCCATTGGCGGTATTGGAAAAGAGGATACGGTGGTGGAAATTGGAACAGGAAAGGGGCATTTGACGGAAGCGCTTTGTGAAAGGGGCGGGTTTGTGTATTCTGTTGAGATTGACCCCAAGCTTTATGACAGCGCAAAGAAGAGGCTGTTTCGGTATGCCAATGTAAAACTGATTTGCGGGGATTTTTTGAAATATTTCCTGCCGGCAAAAGGCGCATACAAGGTTTTTGCCAACATTCCGTATTGTATTACGACAAAAATCATAGAAAAACTGACAAATACGTCAAATCCGCCTACGGATATGTGGCTGATTATGGAAAAGGGAGCGGCAAAAAGGTTTATGGGGAAGCCAAGGGAAACGGAGAAGTCCCTGCTTTTGAAAGTAAATTGGGATATGGAAATTCTGTGGCATTTCCAAAAGGAGGATTTTCATCCGAGACCTTCGGTGGATTCCGTGCTGGTGCATTTTGTGAGAAAGGAAGTTCCTGATTTGGGAAAAAGCGAATATTGTGCTTTTCAAAGATTTATCGTCCATTCATTTCAATATGGTATCTGCGGAAAGAAAGGGCTGCTCACGAAAAGGCAGGTGCAGACAGCATTAAAGCAGGCCGGACTGCCGCATGCGCACGAGGACGGCGTCACGCTCTATATTCAATGGCTCTGTTTGTTCCGATATTGTCTGCATTGTAAAGGGAAATCCCTTTAGAACAGTCAAAATATACATTGTTTCTAACAAATACATATTGTATAATCGATGATAGAAACAGGTGTTGTGAAAAGGAGGCTTCATAACAAGGTTTGATTTTATATCGGGGACGCGGCATTTGAAACGCGCACAGTTTTATAAAAAGGTCTGATAAGCAGGAGGATGAGATGAAAGGATTTGGAAAGCTGACAAATTACGAGGTGGACGGACAGACCGTGAAGCTGGATTTTGCAGGAAAAAAGGCGCAGATAAAAGTGCTGACGCCGCTTATTTTCAATGTTTTTTGGAGTAAGGACGGCAGCAGGACGGCTTCGAAAGCAATTGAGGGAGAGAAAGAGCTTCCCACAGAGGTGGAAGTAGAAAAAGAAGGGGAGGCGCTCTGGATTCGGACCAAAGACGCGGCGGCAAGGGTGAGCGACGGCTTTTTCGTGGATTTCTTTGACAGGGACGGCGCATGCGTCTGCGAGGATTATCGGGGAGAGAGAAAGCCATTGCAGAGAATCAGCGACGAGATGAGGAAGCTCCTTATAGAAGAAGGTCATGCGGCAGAGGCAGACGCAGAGGCGTATGCTTTTGAGGTAATCAAAAGTCTGAACAGTTCTGCGCACTTTTATGGCCTGGGTGATAAGACCGGTTTTTTGGATAAAAGGCATTATGACTATGAAATGTGGAATACGGACAATCCGGCACCGCAGGTAGATTGTTTTAAGGCGCTGTATAAATCCATTCCCTTTTTCATTACCCTTACGGACAGCCATGTGTACGGTCTTTTTATGGACAATACTTTTAAGAGCTGCTTTAATATGGGGCAGGAATCGGAGGACTATTACTGGTTTGGCGCAGCAGACGGCGCGCTGGATTATTATTACATAGCAGGCGCCTCCATGCCGGAGGTGCTTTCCGGCTATACCTACCTGACAGGAACTTGTCCGCTGCCGCAGAAGTGGACGCTGGGGTATCACCAGTCGCGTTGGGGCTATACGACGCAGGAGGATATGGAAGAAGTGGCGGCGGGATTTCGCGTAAACGATATTCCTTGTGACGTTTTGCATTTTGATATTGATTATATGCAGGATTATAAAGTATTTACATGGAATGAAGGGCGTTACCACCATGCGCCTGCGGCATTTTTAAAGAAATTGTCCCAGCAGGGCTTTAAGCCGGTGGTTATCAATGACCCGGGTGTGAAGCAGGAAGCGGGCTACGAGGTGTATGAAGAGGGCGTGGCAAACGGTTACTTTGCAAAAACGCCCGAAGGGGAAGTCTATATCAATGCGGTGTGGCCCGGCGATGCGGCGTTTCCTGATTTTGGCAATCCTGCCGTCAGGAAATGGTGGGGCGAAAAGCAGCAGTTTCTGCTGGACATGGGCGTGCGCGGCATTTGGAATGATATGAATGAGCCGGCAAGCTTTAAGGGTCCGCTGCCGGATGATGTGGTGTTTTCCGACGAGGACAGAAAAATAACCCATGCAGAAATGCACAATATATACGGGCACCAGATGGCAAGAGCGGCGTTCTGCGGTCTCAAGGCACTTGACGGGCGCAGGCCTTTTGTGATTACAAGAGCCTGTTATGCAGGAAGCCAGAAATATGCGACTGCATGGACAGGGGACAATAACAGCCTTTGGGCGCATGTGCAGATGGCAATTCCCCAACTCTGTAACCTTGGCTTATCCGGTATGCCTTTTGTGGGAACGGACGTGGGCGGCTTTGGCGCGGATACGACGCCGGAGCTTCTGGCAAGATGGGTGCAGGTAGGATGCTTTTCCCCTTTGTTCCGCAATCACTCCGCGCTGGGCTCGAGGAGACAGGAGCCGTGGCAGTTTGGCAGCGAGATTGTGGACATTTACAGGAAATATGTGAAGCTGCGCTATCAGTGGATTCCTTATATATACGACTTGTTTTTTGAGGGAGAAAAAACGGGTATGCCCATTATGCGTCCGTTGGTACTCCACTATGAAAAAGATGAGACGGCGCAGGTATGTAATGATGAATTTATGTTAGGGGACAGGATACTGGCGGCGCCGGTGGTCTGCCAAGGCGTGACAAAGCGTGCGGTTTATCTGCCGGAGGGCGTTTGGTATGATTATTGGACGGGAGAGAAATTGACCGGACCGGTCTGGTTTTTGCGGGATGCGCCGCTGGACACTTGTCCTATCTATGTAAAAGCAGGAACGATACTTCCCTTGATGGAAGAGCAGTCTTATGTAGGAGAAAAACCGCTTGATACGCTGACGGTTATGGTATGGCAGGGCGAGGGGGCATATGAGCATTATCTTGACAATGGAGCGGATTTTGCTTATCGTAATGGTACGTACAATCAATACCGCTTTACTGCGGGGGCGGACGGGACAGTGACTTGCAGGCTGGTACATGCAGGATACGATAAGCCGTATCAGAAAATATTGGTAAAGCGGTTTGGGGAAGAGGAAGCGGAGGAAATCAAAGTTCTGTAGGGGGATTTGAACCGGCGGTATAAAGGGATGCCGGCGGTATGTGGAACAAAAAGGAATGAGGATGATGAATATGGATCAAATCAGTGAAAAGATGCGCAGCCTGCGAAAGGCGAAGCGGCTGACGCAAAAGGAACTGGCTGAGAAGCTCTATGTGACGCCTTCCACGGTGTCAAAGTGGGAGAACGGCGTAGCGATGCCGGATATTTATGCCGTAACCGATATGGCGGATATTTTTGGCGTGGAGGTGAAGGAACTGTTATCATAACGTCTTATTATACCATAAGCGGCGGCAAAACAGAAGAGAAAACGGATACTTGTAACTGGAAAATTCTTCCCTTTACGAAAGATGACACCCCTCCTACAATGAAAGGTAGAGAGGGGTGATTCCGTTGGGAAGGTAGATTACAACTGTAAATGTAGAAGTCTGAAAAATATGTGAGCGGCAGTGGATCCAAGTGTATGCGAGCATCCGAATATTGTGAATATAACCGCTGGTGAGGGAAGCGGTACATATACGCACCCTTATTGGGTTGGGAATAAGCCAAACGGTGATCCTATTTTAGTGACTTGTACAGTAGCCGTCAGATATCAAAAATGGAAAAGAATATGTCCAACTTGCGGGCAGCTATTTAAGGAGTGGAAGACTACGATTTCCGAAACGCATTCTATACACCATTAATGAGGCGGGGCGGCTTACAACCGCCCCTGAGAAAATGTAAATAAAATTGTGGAGAAGGAAAGTACCATGAAAAAAAAGAAATGGTTGTACCTGCTTTTAGTTGTTTTATTTCTTACAGGCTGCAGTGCGAAACAAAATGGAAATGCAGATAGGAGCGGACCGGAAAGCTCTGCGGCCGGAGCAAGTACTTCAGGCGGCTCGGTGATTGGCGGTGCGGAGGCTGACGGGCTGTATGACATAGAATTGAAGGAAGAAGCCATAACCTCACCTTTGCAGGAGGGAGAGAATTTTCTTGGGGCGCAGTATTTTGACGGGCTGGAAAATGTGTCGGCGGCGTATCTTGTTGGATATACATGGTACAGGGACACAGAATACTTTTATGTTTACAGCCGCAATGTTTTGGCTGTGCTGCGGTCGGACGGCGGGGAGGCATACACGCTGGGGCTGGAAGGAACGATTGTCGACGTTTGTATGACAAAAGAAGGCGATATTGCATTGGTTGAAGACCGCGGCGTGGAAGGAGAAGAACTGAAAATTTTGAACAGGGAAAGCGGGGCGCTTTCCGGCAAATATATGCTGTTTGTCTGTTATGGTATGGCAGAAGGCGCTGCCAAGGGTGTCTTGATAACAGACCTGAACGGCGTGTATGATTTAGATGTGGAAAGCGGGGAAAAAATCTGGTATATGAAATGGAACGGAACTTCCTATCGTCCCGGCATGACCGGCGGAACGCTTTTGACATTTAAAATGACAGAAGAGGGGATAGTGAAGCAGCTTATGGAGGAGGGAGGAGCGTTTCGTGAAGAAGGGCTAAGGCGGTTAAGCCCGGAGGAAATGGGGAAGGTTCCGCTGGTTTTCAAAGTGTTGTATGCCAATGAAGGCTTGAAGCTTTTGGTGACAAAGTTTAATCAGGAGAATCAGGAGTACCATGTGTTTTTGCAGGACAGAGGAGAGGAATACGGCTGGGATTTTCAGGAACGGAATGACATGGAGATTGCGACGGGAAAAGGACCTGATTTGCTTGCGGAGGATGCAGTGTCAGATATATACGGGCTTGCACAAAAGGGTGCGCTGGAGAATTTGGAGCCTTATCTTGAGCAAGGGAAAATCGACAGAACAGCCTATTATGAGGCGGCGTTCCAGAGCTTTGGCAGGGAAGGCGGCGTCTATGGCATGGGATATGAAATGGATGCAGGCACCCTTTATATAAAGGAAGAACTGATAGGAGACGATATTGAAACGCTTTTGCATAATATGGAGTGCTACGACAGGCAGGAAGTCTTTAACGCCACCTATAATTATACTGCTAATAAGCTTTTGGGCTATTTTTTCCAAATGTCTGATGATTTTCATGGCATGGTAGACTGGGAGGAAAGGACATGTGATTTCAGCGGGGAATTGTGGGAGAAAATACTGCGTGTTGTGAAGCAGTACGCTGTGACGGACAGAAACCGGCAGTGGGATGAGATTGCTATGCCGGTTGGGGTAGGGCGGATTCTTGTTTTTGCGATGGATGATGCAGAAGCAGCACGAAGAGGCATGGCGCCGGCGGGATATCCGACAGAAGAGGGAATGAAACCGCAGTTGTCCGTATATGGCGTCTCTATCAATGCAGCTTCCGAACACAAGGACGGCGCATGGCAGTTCATAGAGTTTCTTTTGGAGGAAGAAAACCAAAGGCTTGTGGAGAAGGATTTCCGTCTGCCGGTCCATGAAAAGGTACTGGAGGAGTGTGTGGAGGCAGGAGCAGAGCAGTCTTATCACAACAATATGGGATTACCCGAGGGGATATATGTGCAGGAAGAACAGATTGCAAGATTCTGGGAATGCCTGCACAATGCAGAGCCTGCGCCTTATCGAACGGAGCATATTTTGGAGATAATAAAGGAGGAAGCAGAGCTGTATTTTACGGGAGATAAGAGCATAGAAGAAATCAGCGGCATCATAGAGAACAGAGTAGAGCTTTATCTTGGGGAATTGGAGTAAGGAAAGGTAGAGAGGGGGTGGTTCCATGGCACAGGAAAGAGGAAATATAAAAATAGTTGACAAATAAAAGCTTATAGTTTAGGAAGACAGGAGAAAATGAATATGAAGACAAAAAGGAAAAGAATTGCTGCTATGGTATTGGCGTGTGTAATGCTGTGGGGAATTAGTGTCAGCGTGAGTGCGCAGACCAAGCAGGACCCTCCAAAGCATGAGTGTGCGTTTTCCTATATGGGAACAGAATTTTTGGGAAGTACACACATAACTTACCACACATATCTGGACGAAAAAAGCAATAAGCATACTTGTGAAGTTTTGGTAGACCAGTACCGCTATGTATACAAATGTGCCTGCGGAGAAGTTCAATATGGAAAATCTTATGGTATTACCAGACATACTGCGCGGTGCGGACAACAATAAAAAGGTAGAAAAAACGGATAAAGGAAAGTGGTGAATATGTCTATCGCTCAAAATAATTTAAAAAAACACATTCTTAGCATGGTACTACTATTGACACTTTCACTGGCAGGCTGCGGAGAAAATCCGCAGCCTGTGACGGGTGGCGATGAGGAAACTAACACAGAAAATGCGAATGGCGGCGGGGAGAATGTTTCCACACAGGGAACCGGCGAAATTTATTACATTATGGAGGAAACGGCGATTCCTGACCCTGATAGTGCAATTAAGCCGCTTATGGGAGAGAATCGTCTGGTGGCGTATGACCCTGTGCTTTACGGCAATACCGTTTATCGTGACGTTACCTCCATTGATGAGGAAGGCGCTTGGGGAGACAGTTATATACAGGTATTGAACCTTGCGGATATGGAGTGGAAAAATATACCGGCAACCAATATTGAAGTAGCTGGAAAGAAATACAGCGGTATCAGCATTCTTTTTTGGAGCGGAGAAAAATTATACGTTTCTGTTTACGCAAAGGAAGAAGGCATACATTACTTGGGAATTATGGGAGAGAACGGCGTGGAGGAGGTTCTTTGTCCGATTCCCCAAAATCTTTTGGAAACTATGCGCGGAAGGTTTTACGGCGACAGGGCGGGAAACTTTTATTTTTTTGTAGAAACCATGGATATACATCCGGAGAACGGTTTTACGTATTTGGATAACACGATGAATAAGCGGCAGGAGATAAAGCTTTCCGGTGAGATTTTAGATGTTTTTGAGGATGCAGAGGGAAATCTTTACTGGTACGGCGTGAAAGAGGAGGGAGGGGCAATCCACAGCTTCAAAAACGACGAAGTGCTTGTGGATGGCTTTGCGGATATTAATCGTTATGAATATAAAGCCGGTTTTTCGACGACGGGCAGATTGTATATGGCGGATACCCGAAATATCTGGCTGGTTGGCGAGGAGACGGAGTCCGTATTTGATTTTATGAAGAGGGATTATATTATCAACGATTTATATAGCATGGAGGCAGGAGAAGCGGGCGATATGCGCTTTCTGGTGCGGCTGGACGGGGATTGTACCCTGCTTACCTTGAAAGAAAGCAAGACGCCGCCTGTAAGCGAAAAGCAGGAGATTGTCCTTGCATTTGCTTATGAGCATTTGGCACTGAACAAAGCGATTGCCCGTTTTAACAGGCAGAGTGATAAATATCATGTGTCCGTCTTAAAGCCGGAGGGGGAGGAAAGTATGGCGGAGTTTGCAGAACGAATGCAGTTGGAAATCAGTGTGGGCAGGGGGCCGGATATGCTGGGGCATGATGTGATTTATGACATTACGCCTTATGTGGAGAATGGCTATCTGGAGTGCCTTGATGATGTGATTGCGGATGAATCGTCTTATCTGCCGGCGGCGCTGGAAGGGTGCCGTATAGACGGCAGTCTGTATGGGATTCCTTATGACTGTGCGTTTCGTTTTGCCGTTTATCCCCAGGCTTTTACAGGTGGATGCAGTTCGTGGAGTATGGCGGAAATGATGGAGGCGGTGGAGGCTTCCGGCGTAAAACTGCTGCAGCCGGGCTGCAGGGGTATGGATATTGTGATGGACTATGCCTTGCGGGATAACACAGATACCACTTATATTGATTGGGAAAAGGGAGAAAGCCATTTGACGGAAAAACCGTTTTTGGAGCTTCTTGCTTTTGCAAAGAAGTATGCGGATACGGAAGACCGTAGAGAGGAGACGGGGCTGCTGCTTTCGGAAGGGGAAGCCTTTGCCGTGGCGGAAACCATGAGCGAAATGCATCGCATGAATTACTTATACGCCTGTTTTTTGGATAATCCGGCGCTGATTGGGTATCCAAGGACAGAGGGCAACGGCATCTATGTAGGCTGTCGGGAATTGTACGTGAATGTAAATTCCGGCTGTAAGGAAGGGGCAAAGGAATTTTTGCGTTACCTCATATCCGAGGAGGCGCAGAGCAAGTATGTTCTGTACAGTGTGGAGGAGGATCTCAGCAATGCAGGAGCCGGCATACAATTATACGGTTATAAAGCGGACTTTCCGGTTCATCTGGGTGCTTTTCAAGTTTTGCTAGATAAAACACAAGAGCTGGATACAGGGGAATTCAGCAGATACAATACCAGAATGGATTATGATGTGCACTATCTGCCTGCCCCCTACACCGAAGAACAGGAGCAATGGTTCCATTTTCTTCTTGAAAATGCGCAGCCGGCTAAATTCCATGTATCTGCTATCTCCGGCATGGTATCGGAGGAGCTTGCACCGTACTTCGCCGGTGATATCACTGCAGAGCAGGCGGCGGAAAAGCTCGATAACAGGGTGCAGTTATATTTGAATGAAAGAGCAAAATAAGGATGGGGATAGGTAATTGCAAAGCGTATTATGCTGCGCGAGTCATTGAAGTGGTATATTCCGTCACAGACCCGCTTTCGCTTCCTAAAAAACGCAGTGGTGCGTAATGCCAAAATGCGGCGCAAGTCATGCCCGCATGACTTTGGTGCCGGCGTTTTTTAGAATCTGCTTATGGAATATACCACGAAATCACTTAACCGGGCTCCGCGATTCGTGTAACGCCTACATAGATGCGGGAAATGGCATACCATGTGGCGAAGTCGGTGACGCCGGTGACGGGCAGGGAAAATACCCGCTGGAAGACGCGGACTGCCTCCGCCGTGCGAGGACCATAAATACCGTCGGCAACAACGGTGGGGATGGCGGGATAATTGCCGGCAATCCGGTTGAGCTGCTGCTGGAGCTGGCGTACCTTGTCGCCAGAGGAGCCTATGGTTAAATTGTAGCCCGGCCATGAAGAGGGTACGCCGGAGATAACATCGGCAGAATTGATATACATATCGCTGCCATAGTAGTAGCGTATGATTTCAATTGCGGAGTAGCCCTCGTCTCCAAGGTATTTGGAGCCCCATTGACTTAAGCCTGCACAAGTGACACGCTGCCCGTCGCAGTAAGAGGTAAAGATGGGCTGCCGCACGCCGGGGCGGGAAAGATAATTGTTGAAAATATCGTTTACAAGCCGGTCTATGTTTTCATAAGTATTGCGCCCGTAAATCCATTTCTGGTCGTAGGCGGTTGAGCTGGTGATGGTGAAGTTGTAGCCCTGATTGCGGTACCACTCCGTGTAAACCCTGTTCATGGTAAAGGACATAATGGCAAGAATATTGGCATATATGGCGGAAGCAGGCCATGTGGCGTAGATTTCGGAGGACGCCACATTTTTAATATAGTCCGTGTATTTGACCCAGTAATTGGCGGCGGAGCGGTCGGAAGGCACTCCGTCGTGTACAATGACGTATTCCGGCACGACAACGCGGCTTAAGACGATTTCACCGCTCTCGTTGACCGGTTTGATTTCTGCTTCCGGTATCTTGGGCGGATATTCTCCCCAGAGCGTATGGGGGGGAATATTTACTAGTTTTTCATCTTCTTCCGTAACTTCCAGCGGATTCATGCGGATGGGCTGAAGAGATATGGTGTCCGCCAAAAGCTCTGAGCCGGTTACTTCCACCGGTTCATACCCGGGCGCCGTTACCGTGATGTTGTACTCCGAATAGGGCTGTACCGTGCTTTCCGGCTCAAGACTAAGCTCTATAGGCGGAGCGGGAAGCGACACGGTCTCGGTCAGTCCGGAGTTGTCAGTAGAGAGCGTCTCCATGACTGTATCCGGAGAGCCGGCATAGGAGATGGAGACTGTGGCATCCTGAATGGGAATTTGTCCGAGAGAAGAAGTGACACTTATGCGCAGCTCGCCGGTAGCTGTGTTTTCTGCACCTGTCTGGGCAGCGTGAAGGTTTTTTGACATAAAAAATCCTCATAGTTTACTTATCAACAGTATATGCAGCATTGCGAAAGTGTGGAATCGGTATTGATAAAGAAAATAAATTTGCACAAGCCTGTCCGATAATGGTATAATCAATATAAATATGCAAAAGAAGGTGAGTGCCATGGAGGAGGAAGTGATAGAAAGAATCTTAGAAGGGGACTTTGCGTATGAGAATGGTTCCCTTGATTTTTCATGTACAAAACTGGAACTCACCATAAAGGCAGGAGAGCGCAGGGAAGGTTCTTTTCGGATATTTGGGGAGCAGGGAAAGCTCACGCAGGGGAGCGTTATCTCTTCGGATGGCAGAATGGAGTGTGTGACGAGAGAATTTGTGGGAAGCGAAGAGGAGATATTTTACTGCTTCCACGGAGAAAATCTGGAGGAAGGGGAGGTTGTAAAGGGCGAATTCTACGTAATCAGCAATCAGGGCGAATATTACCTGCCTTTTGTGGTGAATGTAGAATATATGCAGCTTGATTCTTCCCTTGGAACCATCAGAAATTTGTTCCATTTTGCAAATCTGGCAAAGGCGTATCCGGAGGAAGCTGCGGACTTATTTTATTCCGCAGATTTTGCAAGAATTTTTAACGGGAGTGACAGGCAGTATTATGAGTATTATCTGGGCATGTCTGCGTGTGGCGGCAACCGGCAGAACGTAGAAGAATTTTTGATTGGCATCAATAAAAAGCAGAAGATAGAATATTTGACGGATAGAAAAGAAATTTATGTGGAGGAACCGGAAGGGCTTGTGGAGACGGAAGTGCTTCTGACCCGCAATGGCTGGGGATACACGGCGCTCAGCATAGAAACCGAAGGGGATTTTTTGTATACGGAAAGTGCGGAAATTACGGAACAGGATTTTGCAGGCAATACCTGCAGGCTGATCTTTGTGGTTGACAGCGCTTATCTGCATGACGGCAGCAATTTTGGCAATGTCCGGATTACGGGAAGCTGTGAGGAAATGGAGATTCCGGTTGTAGTCAGCTTCAGGGGTGCCGGCGATGCCGGCAGGCGGCGCAGGGAGAGAAAGCGTCTGGTGCTGGATTTGATGGTGCTTTACCAGTCTTTTCGATTAAAGAGAATCAGTGCCGCGGCATGGCTTCGGGAGAGCGGCGGGCTGGTGGAGCGGATGACATCGGAAGATGAACAGGATATTTCGGCAAGGCTGTTTCAGGCGCAGCTTCTGATTACGGAGGAGAGGTTTAACGAGGCAGGCTGGGTGCTGGAACGCGCGGCAGATATTTTGTATGACGGGGCGTGGAAGGATCCTGTGCTGGAGGCATATTATCTTTATCTGACGACGCTTGTGAGCAGGGATGAAGCATACATTGACCGGATTACCGGACAGGTAGAGCATATTTACAAAAAGAACCGCGGCGAATGGCGCGTGGCATGGCTGCTTCTCTATCTTTCCGATGAATATAACCGCAGCTTTTCTAAGCGGTGGATGTTTTTGGAGGAGCAGTTTGAGAGAGGATGCAGGAGTCCGATTATCTATGTGGAAGCGCTGCTTCTGCTGAATCTGAACCCTTCTCTTTTGACTAGGCTTCATGGGTTTGAAAGGCAGCTTTTGTTATACGGCGCAAAGCAGGAAAGCTTAAACGGAGATGTGATTCTGCAGTTTGTGTATCTGGTGCAGAAAGAAAAGGAGTATTCCGACTGTCTGTACAGGGTGCTTGAGGCCTGCTACCGGTTAAAGCCGGAGCCCTGTGTGCTGCAGGAAATTTGCAGCCTGCTGATTAAGGGAAATAAGACGGGTACAAAGTATCTGGACTGGTACAGGCTGGGGGTGGAGCATGAGCTTAGAATTACCCGTCTGTATGAATACTATGTGATGAGTGTGGATATCGGGAAGACGGAGAGGCTGCCCAAGGTAGTGCTGATGTATTTTTCCTATCAGAATAGTTTAAGCTATGAGCTTGCTGCTTTTGTGTATGCAAACGTATACAGGGACAGGCATGTTTTTCCTGAGCTGTATGAGAGCTATGCCAATACCATTGAACAATTTGTGATAGAGCAGATATGCAAACGCCGCATCACACGGGATTTGGCGTACTTATATAAAGAATTTGTGCAGCCGCGTATGCTGACGGAGGAAGTTGCCGAAGCACTTGCGGAGCTGCTTTTTGTGCATCTGATACAGACACCGCAAAAGGAGATGCGTTATGTGGTGGTATATCAGGCTGGTCTGGCAAAGGAAAAATATTATCCGGTGACGGACGGGCATGCTTTTGTATCGCTGCCTGGTGCGGACAGCGTGATTATCTTTGAGGACGAGAAGCAGAACCGCTATTCGGCAAGCGTACCGTATGCCACCGAAAAGCTGCTGCTGCCGGGCAAGCTGGTCAAGCTGATAGCGCCTGCGGCGGGCAACCAGCAGGCTTTGAACCTTTACATGTGCATGAGCGGGCGTGAACCTGTGGAAGTAACGGAGGATAATGCGCTGCGGTTTTGCTTTCTTCTGGAAGATGACGAAGTCAGCGCTGCCGCAAAGCGCGCGATTGGCATGAAGCTGATGCATTATTACTATGACAATGACAAAATAGCACAACTGGACGATTATCTCGAGCAGGTGCAGAACCTGCAGCTTTCCAAAAAGGAGCGTGCCGAGGTGCTTCGTTTTATGGTGATACGCGGCAAGGAGGAAGCCGCTTACGAATGGCTGAGGACGTATGGGCCTTATGGGATGGAGCCAAAGACATTGGTGCGTCTGTGCGCATGGATCATTCGGGAAAATGAATATGTGGAGGAGCCCGTATTGTTAGAAGCGGTATGGTATGCTTTCCGCCACGGCAAGTATGACGAAAAATGCCTGCGCTATCTTACGCTCTATTTTAAGGGACTGACAAGGGAGCTGCGGGATATCTATAAGGCAGCGGCGGCGTTTTGCGTGGATACCTATGAGCTTTGTGAAAAAATGCTGCTGCAAATGTTGTTTTCCGGTTCTTTTGTAGGGGAAAAAACGGATATCTTTAAAACCTATGTGTCGGGCGGCGCTAAAGCGGAGGTGGAGGCAGCATTTTTGTCTCAGTGTGCATATGAATATTTTGTGAAGGACAGGGTGACAGAAGGGTATTTATTTGAAGAGATAGCGGCTGTGTACAGGCGGGGAGAAAATGTGCACCTTGTATGCAAGCTTGGCTTTATCAAATATTATGCAGAAAACAGAGAGGAGCTTACGGGCGAGCTGAAAACTACCCTGTACACTTTTATTCATGAAATGCTTGCAGAGCATATCCGGCTTAAAATGTTCTTAGAATTTCCGGACCTGCCTATCACGGACAGGCAGCTTCTTTCTGACAGGACGATTGTGGAATACAAGGCGCATCCGGAGGCAAGGGCGGTTATGCATTACTGTGTGGAGTCAGGAGACGGCGCGGAATCCGTGTACCGGACAGAGGAGATGCAGGAAGCGTATGGCGGCGTATGCTATAAGGATTTTGTACTGTTTTTCGGAGAACGCCTGCAATATTATATTATGGAAAACAGAAACGGCAGCGAGCAGCTTACGGAGAGTGCAGCCATCCAGATGAGCGAGACAGGCGGTTATGGTACGGAGAGTAAATACGATATGCTGAACGATTTAAGCATCAGCAGTACGCTGCAGGATTATGATACGGTAGACAACCTGCTTACAGAGTATGCCTATAAGGAATTTTTGAAAAACGGGCTGTTTTTACTGACTTGACAGGGTGAGAGGGAAATTGCGGATGAAGGAAAAAATAATGGTAGGATATGATTTGGGAAACCATTATTCCCAGATTAGCTATTGTACATATGACGGCAAAGAACCGGAAACCCTGTCTGTGGTAGCGGGGGAGGAGAGCTACAATATTCCGACGGTGCTGTGTAAACGCAAGGGCGTCAATCAGTGGTTTTTTGGAAAAGAAGCATATAAGCATGCTGAGGAGGAAGGCAGTCTGGTTACGGACCTTGTGGAGCTGGCAAGAGCCGGCGAAAAGGTAGTCGTAGAAGGAGAAGAATTTGAGCCGGCGGCTCTTTTAACCCTGTTTATCAGGCGCAGCCTAAACAGATTATCCCTGATAGCAGAGACTGACAGGATTGGCGCTTTGATGTTTACCTGCGAACATATGGACAGCAGAATGGCAGAATTGATGGACGGCATTGCGGCAGGGTTATCTCTCAAAACCAAAAATATTTGCTATCAAAGCCATGTGGAGAGCATTTACTACTATACCATTCACCAGCCTGCCGAGCTTTGGCAGAAGCAGGTGACGGTTTTTGATTACATCACGGACGCCGTTAAGGTATATAGTCTGGAATTTAACCGCAGAACAAAGCCGGTGGTGGCGTTTGCAAAGGAAGCGGAATATCCGTTTTTAAGCTGCGGAGAGGACAGAGGCGAGGAGCCTGCTGCAGAATCGTTGGGAAAGCAGCTTGATGAAAGATTTCTTGCATTGCTGAAAGAGGTCTGCGAGGGAAAAATGATTTCTTCCGCATATCTTCTGGGCACCGGCTTTAAAGAGGAGTGGATGAAGGAATCCCTGCCGTATCTGTGTCGGGGCAAGCGGGTATTCCAAGGCAATAATCTCTACAGCAAGGGCGCCTGTTATGCCATGCGGGAAAGAATTTCTCCCAGCGAGACGGGCAGGGCGCATGTGTTTTTGGGCGATGACAAGCTGAAGGCGAATATCGGTATGAGGGTATCGCGCCGCGGCGAGGATTCCTATTATGCGCTGCTCGATGCGGGGACAAGCTGGTTTGAGGCGCATAACAGCATTGAATTTCTGCTGCAGACGGACAATACCTTTTCTCTGGTGATTACCCCGTTAAACGGGCGCGACATAAAGTTTGCGCAGGTAACGCTGGAAGGGCTTCCCTTGCGGGAGGGCGCGGCTTCCCGACTTTACATGGAAATCGGAATGACTGCCGAGGGCCGTATTGCGCTTACGGTGGAGGATTTGGGTTTTGGAGAAATATATCCGTCAGGCAATCAGAAATGGACAGAAAGTTTTGCATTATAAACATACGGGGAAATGAGGGTTAAAGTGGGAAAAATACTGCTGGGAACAGGCGAATATGCAAAGACGCCATATTACTTTGAAAATCTTGGACTGCGGGTGTTTTCGGTGGAGGAGTTGTGCTATGTGCTGCGGGAAAATGCGTTTCTGCTGGACAGGGAAATTGTCAACAAACGTCTGGTGAGGTGGATAGAAGAGGAGCTGAATCTTTCGGAATTGGCGGATATGCTGTATCCGCTTCTGCATAAAAAAACGCCGGCAGGCGCCTTTGCGGGTGTGATATTGCGGTACACAAATTTTTATGAAGAAGAAACCGTAGAGAAAACGGAAGAAATTTATGAGGCAGGGGCAAACTTAAGTGTATATGAAAAACTGAAATCAAGGGTGGATTATCTGGTACGGAATGAAAAATATATGGCGGCGATTCGGGAATATGAAGTGCTTCTGGGCAAGCTTCCCGAGCAGGAAAAGGAAATGACGTCAAGCATCATTCACAATATGGGCGTGGCGATGTGCGGCCTGTTTCTGTTTGAAGAAGCGGCGCAGCAGTTTTTAAAGGCATATGAACTGAAGCAGGACGGGGAGACGCTGGTGGAGTATCTGGCGGCAATGCGGCTGTCCATGAAGGAAGAAGATTATATTGCTTTTGCGGCAGGACATCCGGAATATTATGAGGATACGCTTACTTTGGAAAAGCGTGTGGAAGAGCTGGGTGCAGCATGGGAAGAATCGGAGGAAAAGCGCGGTCTTGACAGGCGGCTTTTGCGGAAGGTGCAGGGAGATACGGCAGGATATTATGCGGAGACCGACACAAGGCTCCAGGAATTAAAAAACCAGTATCGGGAAAGTGTGACGAGCGAAGTATAGAGAATGAAAAGGAGACCATATGGGTTTTTGGAAATGGCTGTTCGGAAGAAAAAAGCAGGAAGAGGCGCAGGAAGAATGGGAGGAGACCGTATACGAGAGGGGAAAGGTCAATTTTAACGAGGCGGAAGAGAGGATGCGTTACCTGACGGGCTGTCTGGAGCAGATTGGAGAAGCGCAGAAGGAAATGCAGCTTTTAAACGGGGAATATGCCATCGTGACTTCCTATCTGACCGACATGGAAGAAATCGAGGCGCTGCCGCCGGAGCATATGGCGGAAATCAAAGGGTGTGCCGGCAAGATGCAGACGCTGGAGGCTGACAGAAGGCGATATTTGGACAAAGAGCGCCATTTGTCTGAGGCGGAATACAGGCAGATGCGTTCACAGGAGAATGAAATAGAGGAGGGTATTGCCAAGCTGCAGGAGGCGGAAAGATACAGAAAACTTGTCAGGCAGGACCTGGCAAGGCTGGATGGGGAGCGCCATGCATACGGCTACCGGAAACAGGAGCTGAGGACAGGACTGGTCAATTTAAAGGGAATGGCTGTTATCTGTCTGACGGCTCTTTTGGCGTGTATCTTTATGCTGCTGATTTTACAGTTTGGTTTTCATATGAATACGGCAGTCGGCTATTATGTGTCGGCGGGGGCAGCGGCGATTGCCATCACGGTGCTTTTTGTAAAATATGCGGATACGGAAAAAGAGCTGGCAAGAGTGGAAACAGCGGCGAATAAGCTGATACATCTGCAGAACAAGGTAAAAATCCGCTATGTCAATAATACAAATCTTCTGGAATATCTCTATTTGAAATACGGTGTGGAGAGTGCTGTAAAATTAAAAGAACAGTGGGATATGTATCAGGAGGAAAAAGAGGAACGCCGGCAGTATGCGGAGGCGGAGGCAAAGCTGGAATATTACAGGAAACAGCTTATCCGGCTGCTTATTCAGTTTCGGGTAAAGGACCCTGAAAGATGGGTGATGCAGCCGGGCGCCATTATCGATGCAAGAGAAAGGCTGGAAATCAGACATGATTTGGTTGCCAGACGGCAGGCGCTTAGAAAGCAGCTTGCATACAACCAGCAGCTTGCAGAAGCCGCCCAGCAGGAAATCAAGGATGTGGCGGCGGAGTATCCCCATTATGCGGCGGAAATTGCCGAGATGGTGGAGAAGTATGAAGAGAAATATGGATAAGGCGATACAGAAAAATGCGAGGAGGAACTTTAATCAAAAACAAAGCCTCCTGATATAGAAGCGCGTTTCAACAGCGGGGCATGTCCTATCTCCCCTGATTCACCGGCTGAAGGGGGCGGCGTGGAAAAGAGAAACAAAAATATCGCACCGGACGAAGAAATCCGGTGCGATATTTATTATTCTTCAACCGTCGGTGCATCCACGGCATTTTTCTTTACGGATTCTATGCCGTTCATGCATCCGGCCATTGCTTTGCAGCCCTCGCTTACAGCGATAATTTGCCCGTTGGAAGCTTTTAGGCGGAAGCGCCTGTGTTTGTTTTTATATTACAAATTTACCCAATGTAACCTCCTTTGTATTTTGATAAAAATATTATATAATAATAGATAAAAAAGACAACTATTTTGGCGCGGCAGGGCTTGCCGGAAGAGGAGTGCTATGCAGCAAAACAGGAAGCAAAAAAAATGGTTTTTGATGGGCATACTGATAGTGGCGGGGCTGTTGACAGGCGCTGCAGGAAGCAGCTTTTTAGGAAAGAAAAGCGCGCAGCCGCTTTTTTGCGTGACAGTAAGGGCTTCTGCATGTACCGGACAGGGCGTGGTGTACCGTCAGCAGGAAGAGATGTTTTATATCGTTACTGCCGGACATGTGGTGGACGGTCTTTTGGAGGGGCAGGGCTGCCGTATAGAATATGGAGAAAGCGGAGAGGGGGAAGCAAGGGTGCTTTACCGCTCGGAAACGGCGGATTTGGCGTTTCTTGCGATGCCTGCCGGAGAGGAAACTAAATTGCAGGCAGTTGCGGTTTCGCGGGAGCATTTCGATGCCCTGACGAGGGGAGACAGACTGTGGGCAGCGGCATGGGCGGACGGCGCCATGCAAAAAACGGAAGGAGAGCTTCTTGATTTCTGGGTTTATCTGGAGGACTTTTCTCTCAATATGATGCTTGCTAAAATGGATTGTTATGCCGGTATGTCCGGTTGTGCCATTTTAGAGGAAAACGAGTACTTTACGGGGATTTTGTGTGGTGTGAGCGAGGCAGGAGAAGCGGCGGTTCTGCCCTACTCCATCATAGAATCGGAGTGGATACAGATGGTGGAGCGGGGGATTCTTAAATGATGATAAAATTATGGCGGCTTTCTTGACATTCTGTGAAAATTGTTCCACAATATGAAATGGAAAAGCGGACGCAAAGTCGCGCGGAAAAGGAGATTATGATGACGAAAATAGATATTTTTTCCGGCTTTCTGGGTGCCGGAAAGACAACACTGATTCAAAAATTACTGAAGGAAGCGCTGGCAGAGACAAAGGTAGTGCTGATTGAAAATGAATTTGGGGAGATTGGCATTGACGGCGGCTTTTTAAAAGAAGCAGGCATTGAAATCAAGGAGATGAATTCCGGCTGTATCTGCTGTTCGTTAGTGGGGGATTTTGGCACTTCCTTAAAAGAGGTGCTTACCACCTATGCGCCGGAGCGCATACTGATAGAGCCGTCCGGTGTGGGAAAGCTCTCTGATGTTATCAAGGCGGTGGAGAATGTGGCGGCTGACACTGAGGTGACGGTAAACAGCGCCGTTGCAGTGGTGGATGCCGCAAAATGTAAAATGTATATCAAGAATTTTGGCGAATTTTTCTGCAACCAGATTGCTTATGCAGGGACGATTGTCCTGAGCAGGACGGCGGGCATGAGTCAGGAAAAGCTGGAAAAATGTGTGGAAATGATTCGTGTGTATAATACGCAGGCGACGATTATCACAACGCCATGGGAAGAATTGCAGGGCGCGGATATTTTAAAGACCATTGAGGGAGCCGACAAGTTGGAATCTATGATGGCTGCACTTTTGGAGGAGCAGCACCGTCACGAGGAGGAGCACCATCACGGACATCACCATGACGGCGAGGAGTGCCATCACGGGCATCACCATAACGACGAGGAGTGCTGCCATGGACATCACCATGACGGCGAGGAGTGTCATCATGGGCATCACCATGACGGCGAGGAGTGTCATCATGGGCATCACCATGACCACGGAGAGGACTGTACCTGTGGCTGTCATGACCATGACCATCATCACCATCATGCGGACGAGGTGTTTACAAGCTGGGGGAAGGAAACGCCTGCAGTCTATACGGCAGAGAAGATAGCGGCGATTTTAAAGGAGCTTGACGGCGGTGAATACGGTATGATTCTCCGCGCCAAAGGCATGGTTCCCGCAGCGGACGGCACATGGATTTATTTTGACTATGTACCGGAAGAAAGCGATATCAGAACCGGAAAACCGCAGGTAACCGGAAAGCTGTGTGTTATCGGCTCCAAGATTTCTGAGGAAAAGCTGGAAGCGCTGTTTGGGTGATTAAAGGCAGAAGGAAAGGAAATAAGGGAAATGAAAGCTGTCTATATGATTAACGGATTTTTGGAGAGCGGCAAGACGGAGTTTATCACATACACGCTTGCACAGCCGTATTTTCAGACGAGGGGGACGACGCTGCTTCTGCTCTGCGAAGAGGGAGAGGTAGAATATGACGACGATTTGCTGAAAAAAAGCCGCACGGTGGTGGAGCTGATTGAAAGTGAGGCGGATTTCAATCCAAATCATCTTTTAGAGTTGGAAAAAAAGTATAAGCCGGAACGGATTATTGTAGAGTACAACGGTATGTGGAATTTTAAAAACATGAAACTGCCTTGGCACTGGAAGATAGAACAGCAGATTACGACCATAGACGGTTCTACCTTTCCGAACTATTATACCAATATGCGTTCTCTTTTGGCGGAGATGGTGCGCAATTCGGAGATGATTATTTTTAACCGCTGCGACGGAATCTCGGATTTGAGCAGCTATAAACGGAATATCAAGGCGGTCAATCCACGGGCTGACATTATTTTTGAGGATGCAAACGGTGAGATTACGGAAATTATGGAGGACGACCTGCCGTATGATTTAAAGCAGGAGGTCCTTGCACTGGATGATTATGGGTACGGTATCTGGTATTTGGACAGCATGGACCATTTGGAGAGATATATTGATAAAAAGGTAGAGTTTACCGCCATGGTTTTAAAACCGGAGGAATTTCCAAAAAATTATTTTGTCCCCGGGCGTATGGCAATGACCTGTTGTGCGGATGATATGGCGTTTTTGGGGTATCCTTGTGAATATGAGGGTGTGGAACA
>ERZ778503.803-NODE-803-length-24990-cov-16.782635_pt1 | contig 24990 bp, 18 predicted proteins | sample MGYA00510047_ERZ778503 | MGnify/ENA primary metagenome ERZ778503 (study PRJEB29527, sample SAMN07138965) | mouse gut metagenome | material: feces | host: mouse | place: China:Nanjing | collected 2016-01-25 ... | reverse complement strand
CAACTTCTCCAAAAGAGCCTGATATGTTCATTTATTTTTCTGAATTACTTATTTAATCCCTTTTATTTGAAGATGTCTTTTGGCTGTATTATAGTTTGTTTTTGAACTCTGAAATTGTCATAAAAGGTAATTAAAAGTCATCATGAAAATAAAACTTAGATTTAAATATCAATCTGATATTTTGTCAAAATTAAAGAATATTAACTTTAAATTAACTAAAATTAATGATGGAGGGTTAGCGAAGACCTTCGTTTAACTTAACTTTGCGATGTGAAACGTCGGAATAAGCCGAAGAATAGTTATAAACTAATACTTGCTCTGTAGTGATTTTCAAAATAATACAGACGTGTGTAATATGAAATTCTACGATAGCAGAAGTTTTTAACACAAAATTGCGTTTGATAAAATTAAGTTAAAATAGGGTTAAACAAAAAACTGACCAAGAGTATGAGAAAACTGTTATTAATCTTGATGTCAATTATGACGTGCAGCGTCAGCCTAATGGCTCAGGTGCGCACGTATCATGGCACAGTCGTGGAAGCGGCAAACAAGGAGCCGTTGATCGGTGCCACCATTATGCCTATCGGAGGCGGCCAGGGAGTGGCAGCCGACGTAGATGGACGATTCACTTTGACAGTACCTGCAAATGTACGTCAAGCCAAGATCTCTTATGTAGGCTACAAAGAGCAAATTGTGAATCTCACGGACAACATGACGATTTATCTTCAGAGTGCCGACACGTCGCTTGATGATCTTGTAGTCGTGGCTTATGGCACTGCCAACAAAGAGTCATTGACAGGATCGGTTGCCGTTGTAGGTTCGCAGCAGATTGATGAACGACCCGTGACTTCTGTGACCTCGGCTTTGGAGGGAAATGCTCCCGGTGTGCAGGTGACAAGTGCAACCACACAGCCCGGACAGGCTCCTGCCATCCGTGTGCGTGGTTTCTCTTCAATCAATGGCAACAACTCCGCGCTTATTATCGTCGACGGCTCTGAATATGTTGGCGATATTGCGGCCATAAATCCGCAGGACATTGAGTCGATGTCAGTGCTTAAGGATGCTGCTTCTTGCGCTCTTTATGGCAACAGAGGTGCAAACGGCGTTGTGCTCATCACTACAAAAAAAGCCAAGAACGTAGGTAAGGTCGATGTTTCCCTTACCGTACGTCAGGGCATCTACGAGAGAGGTCTGCCAATGTACGAGCGTATGGACGCCGACCAATGGATGCAGTCTACGTTCGACGCCATGGTCAACGGGTCGATCTCTTCTCAAGACATGAGTCGCCAGGACGCTATCAATTTCTGGAGAAGTACATATATCGACACTTATGCGAAGCTCAATATATACGATGCGCCTAAAGACAAAGTTTTTGATGAAAACGGACGCCTCTGCTCCACTGTGTTGCCCGGCTATCGCGGGGAAGACATGGATTGGTGGAAAGGCGTTTCCCGCACCGGCCACCGTCAGGAATATTCTGCAAGCATTGCCGGCGCTACTGAAAAGTTCAACGTCTTCGCTTCCGCCGGCTATCTGAAGGAAAATGGCTATGTGCTCCTGACCGACTACGAGCGTTTCAGCGGTCGTGTCAACGTAAATGCCAATCCTACCAAATATCTGCGTTTGGGCATCAACTTGAGCGCGGCTCAGTCAGAGATGGAGCGTAGCCCGGTGGACTCAGATGCCCTTGGCTACACCAACAACCCCTTCTCGATGACTATGAACAAAGCTCCTATCTATCCATATTATCTTCATGACGAGGATGGCAAAGTTGTAATCGATAAGGAGACCCAAAAACCGGTATGGAATCAAGAAGGGTATAACAGCGATGGCAATATCGTATGGAACATACGTGAGGACAAGCGCAACTATAGCGTGACGCAACTTGACGCATCCGCATTTGGCACACTCGTGCTTCCCTTTGGATTTGAAGCTACGGTCAAGGGAATGATGTTCCGCGATAAGACCAACCAGCTCTCCTACAACAACAATAAAATCGGATCGCAGGCTAATGTCGGTTCGCTCGATCAGGAGTTTATGCGCACCAAGACGCATACTTTCCAGCAGATGATCAATTGGAGTAGGGATTTCGGTGTGCATCACGTGGATGTGCTTCTTGATCATGAGAACTACTACTATGGATATGACGAGAATTATATCCGCAAGAGCGGTCAGCAGCTCGAAGGCCTTTTCCACATGGGCAACTTCGCTGAGATGAAAGACATGACGGCCTATTCTACGGAATATAAGCTCGAATCCTATCTGGGTCGCGTGCGCTACAACTATGACCAGAGATATTTCGGTGAGGCTTCTATCCGTCGTGATGGTACATCACGATTTGACAAGGACAATCGTTGGGGTACATTCTGGAGCGTTGGTGCAAGCTGGGTGATCTCAAAGGAGAAATTTATGGAGCAGTTCAATTGGGTGAACTATCTTAAACTGCGTGCGGCCTACGGTTCTGTGGGCAACGACGCTTCCGCCGGCCATTATGCTTCATGGGGCACGTATTGGTGGGGATGGGCCATAGGTGGCGCTATCAGCAATCTTGTGCCTGCACAGTTGCCTCCGACCAATCTTCGCTGGGAAGCTACAAAAACGCTCGATCTCGCTCTCGAAGGTTCGCTCTTCGACGACCGTTTCACCTTCTCTGTAGGATACTACAACAAGCGCAATGAAGATCTTCTCTTCTGGCGTACGGCGGCTCCCTCCACGGGAGGTCTCGGCAACACTGTGACGACCCCTCAGGTGCTCCAGAATATCGGTACGATGCAGAACATCGGTTGGGAGCTCCAGTTTGGCGTAGATATCATCCGCACTAAAGATTTCAAGTGGAACTTCAACATCGATGCATCATTCCTGAAGAACAAAATATTATCCTTGCCTGATAATCAAGATATCCCCGGTCAGGCGCTATTCGAAGGAAAGAGCCTCTACGAGAAATATACCTATAATTTCTCTGGTGTAGACCAGACCAATGGCCGTTCACTCTACTACATCGATCCATATTCGCCCGACTTCTACTCCTACGATGATAATAATCAGCGTGTCTACAACCCCGCTTTGTATGGCACATATCTGAAAAATGCTTCCGACAACGACGCTCTTGTATGCGTTGATGAAAAATATTACACCTATAATACAAGCTATGCGTCGAGAAGCATAGTAGGAACGGCACTTCCTACTGTTTACGGTTCGTTCGGCACCAATTTCCGTTGGAAAGGTATTAGCCTCGGTATGCTCTTCACGTATAGCCTTGGAGGAAAGACATATGATGGCAACTATCAAGGTATGACAGGAGTAAATGATTCCTATAAGGGAGCTCTCCACAAAGACCTTCTCAATTCATGGACATCAATGCCTGCCGGCGTTTCCGAGCATACACAAGGCTCTACAACCTATTCTTATACTGATGCCTCCGGCAACAATGTAGATGTGGCTCTTAGTCCTATGATGGGTGCTTCTAATGTAATAGACCCGAATGGAATTCCTCAGCTCAACTCCATGTACAGCTCCTATAGCACGGCTTCCAGCTCTCGCTACCTCGTAGACAATGACTATCTTATTTTCAAGAACCTGAACGTATCATACGATCTTCCAGAGACGTGGGTGAGAGCATTGAGCATGCAGAATCTCAATCTTGGTATGTCGATCGACAATGTCTTCATTGCTGCGAAGCGCAAGGGTATGAATCCTCAGTACAATTTCGACGGAACGCAGGGTGCTTATTTTGTACCATCAAGGGTTATTTCATTCCAGCTCACAGCAAAATTCTGATAGATAGTTACTATTGTGGCTTATTGCCGCAAACGAGAAATACAGATATAGTTAACAGTAAATAATATGAAAAAAACGATATTATATAGAGGCCTGGCAGTGACGGCGGCTGCAGTAATGATGACGTCGTGCTCCAGCGACTATCTCCAGACCGAACCTATCACGGATATTTCCGACAGTCAGGCCGTTGCGACCACTCAGGCCGCACAGATGTCAATCTATGGCATTGGCCGAATCATGAATACGCAGAACGACATGGGGCGTTCACACACCGGTGAGACATCATGTCTTTATTGGATAAACGAGGCTCTCGGTCCCGACAACAATTCCTATTTCTTCATGACCGAGATGGGAGGATCATGGTATCGCTGGGAATCTATGGATAACCAGGACTCCTCATTGTGCAAGAGCATGTGGGACTATTGCTACACCATAATTTCGCGTGCCAACACAGTGCTTTCTACAATTGACGCCGCAGAGGGTACGGATGCCGAGAGGTCATGGGTGAAGGCTCAGGCACTCACATTGCGTGCACATGGATATATCCACGCCCTGCAGTGGTTTGGATACAGGTGGCAGGATTCAAATAATGGAGAGAAATATGGCGTTGTGCTACGCACGGAGTCAGGCAGTGCTCCCGCTCCGGTAGTCAGCATGAATGATGTGCTCAAGCAGGTGTATGAGGATCTCGATTCTGCAATAGGTCTTTATCAGCAAAGCGGAAAGAGCCGTAAGTATGAGTTTGAACCGGATCTCAATATAGCCTACGGTCTCTATGCCCGCGCAGCTTTAATAAAACAAGACTGGAAGACTGCCCGCACTATGTCGGCCAATGCTCGCAGGGACTATCCCGTCATCGCCAACGAGGAGTATATGAGCGGATTCATCTACAACACGAGCGACTATATGTGGACAAACGGCGACAACGACATCTATTATTCATCGTTTGGATGCTGGTTCTCATGCAATGGCTCATATTGCGCGAACTGGGGAGCTGGGATGAACGCTAATATCGACTTCTTACGTCAGCTTGATCCTAATGACATCAGACTGAAGTGCTTCTTCTCGCCTGACAAGGTCGACGACATTGCCGCAATTCCGGGATACGAGGATGTCGCCTCGATAACGGAAGCTGACTTCTGGAATCCGGAGAATGTTGTGGCTGGCACTATGGACTGCAATTGGGGAGGTTTGGGCAAAATGGCCGAAGGATTCGTAAAATATGCAGTTGCCAACAATCCCAATAGCGGATACGCCAACACCATGCCGTATTGCCGTGTGATATCAGGCGTTGCTGAGACCACTCCTTCCGTTATGAATCTTGGTTCTCCTGTGAAGATGTGGAGCGTGGGAGTCAACGGAACATATGGAGATTCTTTCTTCCCCTGGATGCGTGCTACGGAGTTCCTGCTGACAGAGGCTGAGGCCGCATATATGGATGGTGATATTGCGTCTGCCAAGTCTATAATCACGGAGCTGAATTCTATACGCATACCCGGATATGTTGCTCCCGACGGTGAGGCGCTCCTTGAGGATATCCGCCTGTCACGACGTGCCGAGCTTTGGGGCGAAGGTCATTGCTGGTATGATTTCAAGCGTTGGAATCTTCCTATCGAGGAGAGAAAGTGGGTAGCCAACGATCCGACATCCGGCAATACTCCCGCCAACTTTGCACGTGCTCACGCTGTCAACGACCGCAATGGCTGGCGTCTCATGATTCCAAGGGCTGAAAGCGACTTCAATTCCGGTTTCGACCGTACGTTGATGGGCTATGCCGACAACGACTGAGTCGTTTTTCTCATAAGAATGACTTCAAAAACAGATTCACTAAATATCTCATACTTTAATTCCGGGATAAAATCCGGTAAAAGTTGCAACTAAGCGAAAGAGGGCACGCCGTGAAGGCGCGCCCTCTTTCTGCGTGGTTCGCCCACATGGACATAATCTAATGGATAGAGGTTCCGGTTGGTATCCGTCCGGAATTTAGTATAGCTTCCCGCATGTTATAGAAATAATCAAGGGGATGCCCGGCTGAACAGGCATCCCCTTGGGATTTTTCTTGATAGTCGTGTGCTTACTGATGGGAGGGACGGAGAAGGTCGTTGACGGTCTTGACCGGATTGAAGGTCGAGACGGGCACTTCCACGAGGATTGTGTTCCAGTCGCTCATTGCTCCGTTCCAAAGCCCAGGAAGCTCAAGAGCCTTGATTTCCACGCCCTCGCGGCTCTTCAAGGAAATAAAGCCTGTCGCCTTGTCGACGTAGTCGGGAAGATTGAATTTCTTCCCTTCCCAATCCTTTGTGCTGACCACGAGGTCTACCGGATTGAAATGGGTCGATTCCTTAAGCATCTTCTTGGCCTCCTTGTTGTCGGGGTCTATCTGTGTGGATTCAAGTATCTGGGGGCTGACAGTCCCATCGGGATTATAAGCGAGGAACGGACCGCCGCCGGGTTCTCCCTCATTCTTCACCATGCCGCATACGCGCATCGGGCGGTTGAGCTTGGAGTAGATATATTCAGCCTTTGCAGCGGAATCCATCTCGGCCGTATTGTCGTGAGTGATGCAAAGCACCTTATGGAGGAATTCAAGCATCTCGGCCAACACGTCGTCCGAAGGAATCCCTTTTGAAAGCACCTTGCAGTAGTTGTCGGCTTTTTGCTTTACTCCGACAAGCACCCCGCCGATTATCTTCTTGTATTTGATGGTGTCTTCCCTGCGGGCATCGGGCACGACATTGTCGATGTTTTTTATGAAGATGACGTCGGCGTCGAGGTCGTTGAGATTCTCAATCAGGGCTCCGTGGCCACCCGGACGGAAAAACAGAGCTCCATTCTCACGATAGGGAGTGCCGTCGAGGTTGGCTGCCACCGTGTCGGTCGACGGTTTCTGCACGCTTGTCGTTAGGTCGAAAGTGACGTCATACTCATGCTGGAGTTTTCCGGTGGATTCCTCAAATTTCTCCTCTACGAGTGGCATGTGGTCTTCGCTGACCGTGAAATGCACGTGCACCTTTCCGTCTTTCCCGGCGGCGTATTGTGCCCCCTCGGCAAGGTGTTCTTCAATGGCGGTGCGGCTCGTGCCGGGCACTTTGTGGAATCTCAACAATGCCTTGGGGAGCTGTCCGTAGTTCATCCCCTCCTTGTCGATCAAGGCTTTGACGATATCTTTGTATCTTTTCTCCTTTATCAGCGATTGGATGCTTAGCCCGTAGAGCTTCATGCACATGGCATTAAGAACGGGGAAAAATGCGAAATCCTCAATCTCTTCGAAGAATTTCTTCATGAAGTCATTGTCCGGTTTCTCCTTTTTTCCGTTGACGAATGAGAAAAGATCTTTGAACATTCGGGAAGCGGCACCACTGGCAGGCACCATTTTCAGCACCTTCCCCCCTTTGTCGAGATACTCATTCCAAAGGTTGGCCGACTGCTCTTCGAGCTGTTCGTTGAGCACGAAGATACCGTTGCCGGGAGTGGCAGGAACCTCTATCTTAAGGAAAGGGAAACCATTGGCAAGCATTTGCAGCTCCTCTGCGAGTTTTTCTTCCGAGATGCCTTTGGCTTGCAGCATCTCAATGTCTGATTTCGTTATGTCCATATTAATAAAATAATTGGTTGTGTAATTGTCAAAATTCGGGTTCTCCCATTTGGCGGCTGAATAAAGGGGATGTCTTTATTCATGCCATTGATTACTCTGATTTTGTGGAATCCGCGCTCTCAAGCATCCTCCGGCAGGCTGCTATCTTTCCCGACAAACGGGGCAGCTCCTTCTCCAGACGGTGGAGTTCCTTCTGTTGGGCATAGAGCTGCCATGTCCGGGCTATCATATCTTTTTCGGCCGAGGGAAGCGACAGGGAGCCCGTGCGTTTTCCGTTGAGAAAAGCGAGGGTGATTGTCTCGGCTTCATGAGAGGAGATAAACTCCCCGATGGAGTCTGCTTTTCCTCCGGAGAAACAGACAGTGTTGAAGTTCCCGACCCTGTAATTAAGGGCCTGGTCGTGGGGCACGATGTCGGAGCTTACTGTCGATCCGCCTGCCGAGACTGCAATCTCATTGAAGAAGCCCCCCGACAGGGCGGCGATAAGTTCAAAACCTTCACTCTCATTTATGCGGGCCACCATCGAAGTGGAGGATAGTGGATATTTGGCTTTCCATCCGTTAAGAATGTAATAGCCCTCCACCTCACGAGGGTTGTTGACGTAATCGAAAGCCCCGACCAGACGGCCTACGGATTCTCTTGCAGCGTCAAGACTGTCGCCCACCAATTCTATATCTTTCTGATATTTCGAGATGGAGTCGTTGAGGCTTAAAAGCCATTTCTCTCGTTGTTCTGCCGCAGCAGGCTTCTTGGTCCCGCATCCGGAAAGGGATACAAGCATCAGCAAGGAGAAAGGAAGTATATATTTTTTGAGATTCATAATCTTTGGATGTCTTTGATTCCTTTTATGGTCTTAAGTTTCTTTAGGAGCAGCGTCAGTTGGCGTTGATCGTTGACCGCCACAACCAAAATGCCTTGGAACATGCCGTCGTGGCTGTCGACCGAGATATTGCGGAGGTTGACGTTCATCTCCTTCGATATTATCGAAGTTATGTTGGCCATGATTCCAATGTCGTCGTTGCCTATGATTTTCAGTGAGACGGGAAGCATGTCTCCTTGCTTGCCGCTCCAGTCTGCCCTTATGACGCGATAAGGATAGCGCTCCCTGATATTGGTGGCATTCGGGCAGTCGCACCGGTGGATTTTCACCATCCCGTCGGAACTGATAAAGCCGAAAACGTCGTCGCCATATATAGGGCTACAGCATTTTGCAAATTTATATTTCAGTCCGTTGATGGTTTTGTCGCCGATTACGAGGACATCGTTTTTAGCGGTCGGCTCCTCGTCGGAGCGTTTCATCTGATACTCTCCTGCGGAGATTTTCGGTCCCTCGGTTTTTGCCGTAGTCTCTTCTATATAAGTGGCGAGGAATTTGCCTGCGTCGATTTTCTCGTCGGCCATATCGGCGAAAAATTCATTGGCATATTTATATCCGGTCTTGTTGATAAGCTTCATCAAGACGGCTTCTTCCAACTCTATTTTCCTGTTCTTCGCCCTTCGCTCAAGTATTTCCTTCCCCAGGTCGGCCCTGCGTTGCATCTCCTCGTTGAGGCTTTGCTTGATTTTGTTTCTGGCCTTGGTGCTGACCACGATATTGAGCCAGTCGGATTTCGGGGTCTGGTTGGAAGAGGTCAGGATTTCCACGGTGTCGCCCGAATTGATGCGATACGTGATTTTGCGGTGCTGGCCGTTGACGACGGCTCCCGTGCAGTGTGAGCCGACGTTGGAATGTATATGGAAGGCAAAATCAAGCACGGTGGCACCTGCTCCGAGACGGAATAGGTCGCCTTTCGGAGTAAATGCGAAGACCTCTTTTCCGTAGACGTCGAGACGCATGTCTTTCATCAGTTGCATGGGCCCTGTCTCTGCCGTCTCCAGGATGTCGCGTATGTTGTTCATCCATTGGTCGGTGCTGTCTCCTTTGACTCCTTTGTATCGCCAATGGGCGGCAAGTCCTTTCTCTGCGATAAGGTCCATCCTTTTCGTGCGGAATTGCACCTCCACCCATTTCGACCCCGGCCCCATGACCGTGGCGTGAAGACTCTCATAGCCGTTGCTTTTGGGAATGGATATCCAGTCTTTCATTCGGGCCGGATTCGCCGTATACATATCTGCCAGGATGGAATAGGCCAGCCAGCAGTCGCTTTTCTCCTTTTCTCTGGGAGTGTCGATAATTACGCGGATGGCAAAGAGGTCGTAGATTCCCTGAAGGTCCACTTTCTGTTTCTTCATCTTGTTCCAAATCGAGGATATCGACTTTGTGCGCCCCTTGATGTCGAATTTCAATCCGGCGGCTTCCAGCTTCGCTTTCAAAGGGTCGATAAAGGATTTGATATAGGCGTCGCGACTGCGTTTGGTCTCGTTGAGCTTATGGGCGATCTGCGTGTAGATGTCGCGGTTGGTATATTTCAGGGCAAGGTCTTCCAGTTCCCCCTTGATTTTATATAGTCCCATCCTGTGGGCAAGCTGGGCATAGAGGCAGCTTGCCTCGAAGGCAACGTTGCGCACCCATTCGTCGTCGGGATGATGGTTGATTGCCCGCATCAGGGCAAGATTCCTTACAATCATGATGATGATGACCCTTATATCGTCGGCCAAGGAGAGCATCAATCCCCTGAAATTGTCTTGATTGACGACGTTGTTCTTATTGGAGAACTTATCGACGGCGAAAAGCCCCTTAAGGAGAGAGGCGACATCCTCTCCATATTCACGACCGACGTCCTGAATCGAAATCACGCCGTCTTTTGCCATTGGGTAGAGTCCGATGGCGAGTAGGATATTGTGGTCGGGATCGATTGCCTGAGCGAACAGCAAAGCCGACTTAAGAGTGATAATCGCCTTGGGAAGTCGCTTTTCATCGTGGGGCGACGAGGAGTGGAGACCTCTGCGCATAAGGCTTCGGAAGGAGTCTGTCTCCGATGGGGAGAATCGTCCTTCTGTCAGTTTTCTCATTTCATGAATCAAGGAAACGAGCTCCCTTTTTTCCTGTGTGCAGAGTTTGTCGATGACTGGATTTTCCATAACTTCAGCAGTTGTAGCTGTCCGTAATCAGATGGCGATACCGGATAGCCTGTCATTATTGATTGCGGATAGCATCTTTCCATGCAAAATTATTAAAAATAGGGAAATCTGGCAAGCATATGGCGGAAGATTTGATATTATGACCACGAATTTTCAACCAACGAGCTCTAATGGCGACGAATGAAGGAAAAGATAGTGTCGTAGGCGGCGTTGCGGGCCTTTTCATGACTGAGGATTAGGTCGTGGACGCCGCTGTCGATGGCGCAGACCTGCCTGACTGAGCCAAGTTTTTCCCCTCTTTCCTGAAGCATTGCCGGATCAAGCACGGCGTCGCCTGTCTGAAACTCCGGGGTGTAGTTGCATCCCTCTATTTTCCTGCTGCTGTGCATCACGAGTATCGGCACCTTGATGTTTTTAGCTTTCTTCATGAGCCTTCCTTGAGCGGAGTTGATGGCTCCGACCCAGGAGAAGGTGACCGGAGGGGAATACACCATTTTCCAGTCCGTATTGTAGGTCCATTCGCCGTAATACTCCTTAAGAAGACTGTAGGCATATCCGTCGCAATGGCTTTGTTTTATTTTCGAGTTCTTGAACATCTTTCCAAGAAACCCCACCACCGGCACGGCCATGTTCCTCATGAATGAATTGTAGTTCCATTCAAGAAAAGGGCTGTCGGTGACGACTCTGTCCGCGCCAAAATCATCCCCTCTCATTGCCGCCATGAAAGCCACGGTCAGTCCGCCTGTCGAGTGTCCGCTAAGGGTTATGTCGGTGTTGCCGTCTCGTCTTATCTGCGCTATGGCGGAATCGATGTCGGCAAAATATTCCTCCTGGTTCCTGATGTTGTAGGGATATTGCCACGGCTCTTTGCTGCGTCCATACCGTCTAAGGTCCACGGCATAGAAATTGTATCCGGAGTCTACGAAACGTTCCCCCATCTCTTTCTGGAAGAAATAGTCGTTGAATCCGTGGATATAAAGATATGCCTTTTTTGATTTGGTCATGCATATCTTCCGGATGATAGTGGAGCGGCAAGGCCCGTCGAAGGCCATTCCTTGGTCCACGTATCTTGCCTGATAGCCTTCAAGTATGTCGGGATGCCAGCTCGTGTCGGTAGTGGGGGTTTTAGGTCCCGTGTATTTCTCTTTGATATCCCAGGCATTGGCGGCGCATGCCATGATGGAGAGGAGCAGAACGAATGTCGGAAGTTTTTTCATAAACGAAGTTTGGGAAGATAAGAATGAATTGAGGAAAGAGAAAGATAAGGACTGTCGAGGCGCGTTGCCCGGCAGTCCTCAATAGGATTAACAAGATAATTGAATCAAATGTTTCAGAAAGGACGTCTTCCTCCGGGAGGAGGTCCGCCGGGTCCGCCGCGTGGCCCGCCGGGTCCGGGCATGAACATATCCTCTCCGTTGGGTCCCTTGTTCTTTTTCCTGAGTGTGTTGAAATTCCAGGTCACTCCAAACATCACGTAGCGGGTCAGGTCGTTGAACTCAGAGTCAACAATCGAGTTTGCGCTGACCGAACGGCTGATGTTCTGTTTTTGTCCAAGAAGGTCGTAGGCGCGGACGGAGAAGGTCAGCGATTTGTCGGAAAGTACGGAGTAGGAGAGCTCCGCGTTCCATAGCCATTGCTTGGAATCAAATCCCTGGGAATAACCGGTGGAATTTGAGAATGAGAGGTCGGTGTTGAGCTGCAATCCGAATGGCAAATACAGGGATGCATCCGATCGGAATCCGTAGGAATGGGTGATTCTGTTCTTTTGCATGGGAAGCGTATTGTCTACCCGGCCGTAAGAATAATTCGGGTTGACCGTCATCTGGAAGATGTCGGAAGAGAAAGTCAGTCCGGCGGAGGGGGAGAGGCCGAGATTGCCGGTGCGGTTGAACTCTCCGTTGATGTAGCCGGGAGTGGAAGCATAGCGTGCGTTCATGCGGACGTTGAAGCGCCATTTGCGGTTGGCGAACGGACGGTTGAGCATAAACATTCCGAAGATGTTGAAGTTGCCGTTGACGTTGCCATAGGTTGTTGTCCTGCCGCCGGTCTCAGAGTTGGTGACAGTCTTCGACACGATGGAATTGATCGCAAACGAGGCATTGAGCATCGTGAAAATAGCCTGTTGCGATTCCGGACGGTAGTCATTGTAATGCAGGCCTATGTTTTGAGTGAAGGTCGGTTTCAACGACGGATTACCCTTTATGATGTTGAGCGGGTCCGACACGTCTTCCACGGGTTGCAGCTGCGTCATGCTGGGCTGTGATGTCCTTGCCCTGTAGTTTGCCTTGATGGAGCTTTGCTTGCTGAATCGATAGCGAAACCGGGCATACGGGGAGACATTCCATACCCAACGCTCCGGTATGTTGCGGGAATTGTTGATGAGGTCTTCGCTCTTCGACATCGACGGCGTGAACATTACTCCGGCGTCGAGATTGTATTTCTTATTGACTTTCTTATAACCCACTTGCAATTCCTGGTTGAAGAATTTATTGCGGAAGCTGTTGCTGAGTTGCTCCGAAAGGATGGCGTCAACAGGCACGTGGTCAAACTCCTCGGGGATGAAATTTTCGGTGTTGTCCGGGGTCGGAAGGTCATACGTAAGTTTGTCGGCGTTGTTCCATCGATATTGCATCCTGTAGGCGAAGTCAAGGAAATTGCCGTTTTTGGCGTCGCCTAAAGGTTCTGTCCAAGTCAGTCGCGTCTGTATGGAGTTCGACCATGACTTATTGTCGAGAAAGCGATAGAGGAGTTCGCTGTCGTCTTGGCGAAGGAAATACTCTATGTCGCTCCAGGTTGTGCCTTTCTCGCGGGTGTCGGAGAAACTGTAGTTCACTTGGAAGCTTAGCGACCGGCCGGGGCGGGAAGCGAATTTATGGTTGTAGATGAAATTGCCTCCGGTCTGGATGCTGTGTCCCTTGTTGGTGCGGGAGTTGCGGTTGCTGTTGACGGGTGTCCGCTGCTGGTCGCCTGCAAAAAGGAATGAGGAATCATTTGAAAGGGCGTTCCTGAAATTTAGGCTGAAATTCGGGCGGAATTCGATTGTGTTGTAATCATCAATATTCCATTGCACTCGGAAATCCGAGCGGATGTTGTGCCCCTTGTCGCGGGAGCGCGACCCGGAGTTCTGATAGCTCACTGAATCCGGGAAAAGAAACTGGGTTGCGGTCTTTCTTGTAGATGTCCTGTCGGAATGGGAGTAGAATACGTTTCCTCCGACTCTGAATATCTCCTCCTTGCCGACATTGAAGTTAAGGCCGATGCGCTGTGAGCGGTTGATGCCTCCATTCCCTCCGAAGTCGCGAAACCGGCCTCTGCCCATGTCGGAAAATCCCATATTATTAATGTTGTTGGCTCCTCCGAGCAGCGTGATTTGGTTGCCGTTATTGAAGTTGTTGACGACGAAACTGCCCTGATAGCGGTCGTCGGTGCCATATCCTCCTCCGACGTTGCCAAACCATCCGTTGTTCATGTCTTTCTTTACGGTGAGGTTGATTACGGTCTCCTCTTCTCCGTCGTCAACTCCCGTGAGTCGGGCAAGGTCGCTTTTACGGTCCACCACCTGCACACGGTCCACCATGTTTGAAGGAAGGTTCTTGGTGGCCAATTGGGGGTCGTCGCCGAAGAACTCTTTCCCGTCTACGAGGATTTTCTTGATGGTCTTCCCATTGGAAGTGATGGATCCATCGGTGCCTATCTCCACTCCGGGGAGTTTCTTCAGAAGGTCGTTGACGGTGGCGTTTGGAGCCGTGTGGTAAGACCCGGCGTTGAATTCAATAGTGTCTTGTTTGGCTACTACTGCTGCCTTTACGGCGGTGACGACAGCTTCTCCGAGCATTATGGCGCTTTCTGTCATTGTCATGTTGCCGAGCTCTACCGTCTTGTCGGCATCTGCAATATCAATGGTCTTGCTTATGTCGTCCATGCCGGTCATTGTGGCTGAAAGGATGTAGCTTCCCGGCTTAAGGTTCTTAAAGTTGAAAGTGCCCTTTTCCCCAATGAGGGAATATCCTGCCCTGATGGTGTCGGGCATGGAGATCAACTGAACTGCTACTCCCGGAAGCGGCTTGCTGTCGGCATCCACAATCTTACCTTTTATATTGGCGGCCCAAGAGGAAGCGACTGTCAATAAGGCGATGAGGATTAGTGATAGCCTTCTTGTCTTCATGACGGATTGTTTAATTAGAGGGTTTTATTGGTTTATAGAGATTCGATTTTTCCCTACCTATGGTCGGGGATGTTTCTTTGTGTGTACATGCTACACTTACTCATGAAACACGTTATACTGACCTCTTTACGCATAAAAGGTTTAAGAGTCGGATTGAAGTTTCGACGGCGGCAAGTCAGTGCTGGAATGACGGAATATGGGCCCACGCGGTTTCAGTCAGAAAAAAGAGGATATGAAGAATTGGATTTTAAGGACAAGTCATTTTCATGTTAAAAAAATTAACATAGTGAATGCGTCCTCCATAGGGCGTGTTCCTTAAAATCACCGCCCCTACGGCCCCGAAATTTTAAGGAACACGCTCTAAGGAAGCTCTAATTCTTAACTCTGGATAGCAGCGGCAGGATATGTGAGTTCTTCACCTCCCCAAGCACGAACGAGCTGCTTAGCGAACCGATGCAATCGAGTTCTCCGAGAATCTTGAGAATGAATTTCTGATAAGATTTCATGTCCTTGGTATATATCTTAAGGAGAAAGTCGTAATCGCCCGAGATATTATAGCATTCCGCAATCTCCGGAATCGTCTGCACCTCCTCCATGATCTTTATGCCGTTGGCATATGAATGCTGCTTCATCTTGATAAAGCAGAAAGCCACAAACCCGCAGTCGAGCTTTTCTGCGTCGAGCACGGCCGTATACTTCTTAATGTAGCCCTCACGCTCAAGACGCTTCACCCTCTCAAACGTCGGAGTGGGGGAGAGATGGATGGCCGCTGCCAGTTCTTTGTTGGTAAGCTTGGAATTTTCCTGAAGCTGATTCATGATCCGGATGTCGGATTCGTCTAATTCTGATGCCATGTCTATAGAATTTGCCAGAGAATATTATTTCTGCATATTTATATAATTATGCGGCATGAAGGAAGGATATTCGCATATTTGATGCAAAGTTAATAAAATTATCTAAATTTCAGCCTGTTCTTGGAAGGAATTATTGCTATTTCTAATTTTGCAGTATCAAAATCCGGATAAATCCCGATAAATCCAATATAACTATGGCAAAGAAAAATCTACATTTCGAGACGCTTCAACTTCATGTCGGCCAAGAGACCCCCGACGTTGCAACCGACGCAAGGGCTGTGCCAATCTATCAGACAACCTCCTACGTATTCCACGACTCCCAACACGCCGCCGACCGTTTCGGCTTGCGCGATGCCGGAAATATCTATGGCAGGCTGACCAATTCTACGCAGGGAGTCCTGGAAGACCGCGTGGCGGCGCTTGAAGGCGGTGTGGCCGGACTGGCCGTGGCGAGCGGTGCGGCGGCTATAACCTACGCGCTCGACAATATCCTTCAGAACGGTGACCATATTGTGGCCGCCGACAATCTATATGGAGGAACGTACAACCTGATTACCCACACGCTGTCGCAACGGGGGATCACCTCCACTTTTGTCGACGTGCATGACTTTGATGCTATAGATAGCGCCATCAAGGAGAATACAAAGGCTCTCTACGTGGAGACCCTGGGCAATCCCAATTCCGACGTTGCCGACATTGAAAAGCTGGCGGAGATTGCCCACAGCCATGGCATCCCCTTGATTGTCGACAACACTTTCGGCACGCCTTATCTTATCCGCCCGATTGAATTGGGAGCAGACATCGTGGTGCATTCAGCCACAAAGTTTCTTGGTGGCCACGGCACGAGTCTTGGAGGCATCATTGTCGATGGTGGCAAATTCGATTGGAAAGCCAATCCTGATAAATTCCCTACCCTTGCAAAACCGGAGCCGAGCTACCATGGGGCTGTCTTTGCGGATGTGGCCGGTCCTGCGGCATTCGTCACGAGAATACGTGCCGTCGTGCTTCGCGACACCGGGGCTACGATTTCCCCATTCAACGCCTTTATCCTTCTTCAGGGAGTGGAGACGCTCTCCTTGCGTATAGAGAGGCATGTGGAGAATGCGCTGAAAGTGGTGGATTTCCTGTCGAAGCATCCTAAGGTGGCGAAAGTCAACCATCCCTCCTTGCCCGGGCATCCCGACCATCTCCTCTATGGCAAACTATTCCCCAATGGAGCGGGGAGCATCTTTACGATAGAACTTAAAGGTGGTCAGGCTGCGGCATGGAAATTTATCGACACTCTGGAGATATTTTCATTGCTCGCCAATGTGGCAGACGTGAAGAGCCTCGTCATACATCCCTACACAACCACTCATTCCCAGCTTTCGGAAGAGGAACTCGCTCATCAGCACATCACCCCCTCCACCGTAAGATTCAGTATCGGCATCGAGCATATCGACGACTTGTTGGCCGATATAAGCCAGGCTCTCGATAAAATTTAAATTTAAGTGTAAAAATTTCAAACTGTCATGAACCAAAAGCCTGGCTGGATTGTCTTATATATAGAAAATCGTTTCATGATGTTAGGTTAGTTTGAAAAAGTATTATGGAAATCAGTGTTCGGTCGGTTGTGAAACCGGCCGAACATGTTTTTTCAGAACGCGACCCTGTCGGTCGACTCCTCTCGTCCGTAGCTGTCTGTCAGCGATTGTCGGGAAGGAGAGTTAGGAGCATGTTGGCGCAGCCATCTTCGAGAAGGTCGAGCACAAGTTCAAAGCCTTCTGCGCCGTCGTAGTAGGGATCGGGGACGCAGTCGCATTGCGGAAACCCTTTCACGAAATCTATCATCTTCACCACCTTTCCCCTGTCTTCAAGGGTCGGCGCGAATCCTCTCAACCGATCGTAATTGGAATCATCCATGGCGACAATCAGGTCGAAATCATCATAGTCGGAAATCTTGACCGGACGGCTTCTATGGGTCAGGGAATAACCACGCTGAAATGCGTGGACGCGCATTCTCTTGTCGGGTAAATCCCCTGCATGGCCTCCATAGAGTCCGGCGGAATCAATGTCGAGCCTGTCGGCCACTCCCTGTTTCTCTGCCATAGCCCTCATTACGCCTTCAGCAGCCGGCGAACGGCATATATTTCCCAGACATACGAACAGGATTTTGATTTTCTCTTTCCCGGCTAAATCCCGGGCCGCTGTTGGAATTTCGCGTTTTCTTGATGGAGTCGGATCTATATTCATACTCTTAGAAACAGATTTAGGAATAATAAAAAAAGACCGGACTTAATTAAGTCCGGTCTTGGAGGGGTGAAAGATGGGTCTCGAACCCACGACCTACGGAACCACAATCCGTCGCTCTAACCAACTGAGCTACATTCACCATTTTGCTTCCCATGGAGATTCCACTAAAGGCTTCGCAAGGTCTCTCCCGAAAAGCACTGCAAAGTTAGGCACTTTTATTGAATCTACCAAATTTTTTGGCAATAATTTTTAATAAAAAATCAAGCATTTTTCGTAAAATATTGACAATCAGCCTATCGCAAAATTCTTAAAAATTGCCTGTTTCGGTCAGAATTTGATGCCGGAGAATCCCATGAATGCCATAGCAAGGATTCCGGCGCATATCAGGGCGATCGGTACGCCTTTCATGGCCTTGGGAAGCGACGTGATGGCCAATTGCTCGCGTATCCCGGCGAATATCCAAAGGGCGAGCGTGAAGCCGATGGACGTGGCCAGCCCATACGTGATCGACTCCATCAGATTGTAGCCTTTCTGGCTTACGAGAATAGCGACGCCGAGCACGGCGCAATTGGTCGTGATGAGCGGCAGGAATACTCCCAAAGCTTGATAGAGCGTAGGGACGGTCTTTTTCATGACTATCTCAAGAAGCTGCACGAGAAACGCAATCACGAGGATGAAAACGATGGTCTGGAGAAATTGCAGTCCGAGAGGATTGAGCACGTAGACCTGCAAAAGCCATGCTACGGTAGTGGCCAAGGTGATGACGAAAGTCACGGCCGCGCCCATTCCAAGTGCCGAACTGATCTTTTTCGACACCCCTAAAAACGGACAAATTCCCAAAAACTGGGCGAAGACGATATTATTGATGAATATCGCGGTGATGATGATGGATACGTACGTCAGCATGGTTGTGGTTTAACAGGTTTTACGGATTTTATTGACTATGGCGATCAGGTAGCCGAGGGCGATGAACGCTCCCGGGGCAAGCACGAAGAGAAGCATGCCATAATCTTCAGGGAAGATTGTGGCCCCGAAAATTTTGCCGGTGCCAAGCAATTCTCGCGACGCGCCAAGCAAAACGAGGGCAAAGGTGAATCCGATGCCGGAGCCGAGGCCGTCGAAGAAGGATGCTGTCACTCCGTTTTTGCTCGCAAATGCCTCCGCTCTTCCGAGAAGAATGCAATTGACGACTATAAGGGGGATGAATATGCCGAGAGAAGCATTCAGGGCGGGCATCCAGGCGTTGACCACGAGCTGGAGGATGGTGACGAACGAAGCTATCACGACTATGAAGGCCGGGATCCTGACTTTGTCGGGCACAAGGCTCTTTATCGCAGAAATGACGATGTTGGAGCAAACGAGCACGACTGCCGTGGCGATTCCCATCATCAGTCCGTTGTAGGCGGAAGAGGTGGTGCCGAGAGTGGCACACATTCCCAAAAGCAGCACGAAGACCGGGTTTCCCGGCACGATGCCATTATATAATATTTTCCAATAATTTTTCATTCTCTGTCAGTTTGCGGAGGGTTGTTCTTTCTCATAACCAAGAAATGCTTTATAGGCGTTGCGCAATGTCTCAAGGAAAGCGCGAGAGGAGATCGTGGCGGCGGTGATGCCGTCGATCTCTCCGCCGGGGTCTTTCGTGACCATTAGCTTCATTTTCCCCGGATTTTTCCCTATGACCGACCTTGCCGCCGAAGGGTCGCGAAACCATGTCTCCATCTTCGTGCCGAGTCCGGGAGTTTCGGCCTGTTTCAGCACCCTGTAGTCTTTGATGTCGCCATTCGCTTCGAAGCCACACATCACTACGATTTCTCCGGCAAATCCGTTCATCGACGACCCCTTGACGGCGGCTCCCGTAAGGCGCCCGTTCTCGCGGGCAGGATAGACCGTGAAGCTGTTGCCGTCGATCTCTGTTTCCCATTTTTCACTCTCCGGGTCGTTGTCAAAATTTGGTGCTACCTCCGCGATGGCCTTTTGCTGCTGCTCCTGTTGCTGGAGAGCGATAGGCTGCTTGGTTATCGAATATGTGATGCCTAAAAGCGCACCGGCCACGACCGTGATGGAGACGAGGGAAATAATCATGTTGGGGAGAGTAGACGCGAGCTTTTTCATGCCATGGCCCTCCTTTCTTTTGCGCCGAATACGGATGGATGGCAATAACGGTTGATCAAAGGCACGAAGCTGTTCATGAGCAGGATGGCGAACGACATCCCCTCGGGATAGGCTCCGAATCTGCGGATGATGATGGTGATGAATCCGATCATGAAGCCGAAAATCAGCTGTCCTTTATGCGTCATGGGCGACGTGACGTAGTCGGTGGCCATGAAGACGGCTCCAAGAAGCAATCCTCCAGCAAAAATATCGAGAAGCGGGTTGCCTCCGAATGCCCAGGAGAACAGGGCGGCGGAGCCCAACACGGAGACGGGAATATGCCAAGTGATAGTCTTCGTTGCCAAAAGATACACAAGGCCAATCAGGATCGCTATGCCTCCCACTTCCCCGAGCGAACCGTTCATGTGGCCGATGGCCATATCGAGAAGGTCATAATCGGCAAGAGACGGGGCGGCTTTGGTGTCGTTGAGGTGGGTCAGGAGCGTGGCCCCTGTCGATGCGTTGGCTGTGGCTTTGGAAGTGGCATCGAAAGCGGATGGCACGTCGGCCGGCCACGTGGTCATGGCGGCAGGGAACGACAGAAGCAGGAAGACGCGTCCGACGAGAGCCGGATTCCATATGTTGCCTCCCAGTCCGCCGAAGCTCATTTTGCCGATGCCGATTGCCACGACTCCTCCGATTACTACCATCCACCAGGGAAGGATGCTTGGCAGATTGAATGCAAGAAGCATTCCCGTTATGAGGGCGGAGCCATTGGATATGGTCGACGGACGGCGCAGCATATATCTGGTGATGGCCCATTCCGTCAGCAGGCAGGTGGCGACGCTTATCAGCGTCACGTAGAGAGCCGGAAGACCGAAGGTGTATATGGCTACGCCCAATGCCGGAATCATGGCTATGACGACGTTCCACATACAGCGGTCGATGCTTCCCCCCGAATGGATATGCGGAGAAAGGGATACGGTCAGTTTGTTCATTTCTGTTTCTTTTTACGCAATTCTTGTTTGCCGAGTTTAATTAAGTCGAGGATAGGGCGGGAGGCGGGACAAATATAGCTGCAACATCCGCATTCAAGGCAGCTGAGGGCATCGTGGGCGGCCATGTCGTTCCACATGGCATTGTCTGCAAGGGTCATGAGCAGATAAGGCTCAAGCCCCATCGGGCATCCCGCCACGCATCGCCCGCATCTTATGCAAGGCCCCTCTTTGTGTCTTTGGGAATCGGCCTTCGGGAGGACGACGATTCCCGACAGTCCTTTGGTGGCGGAAGATTCCAGGGTGGAAATGGCGCGGCCCATCATCGGGCCTCCGGCGATCACTTTCCCCGTGTTTTCCGGCAATCCTCCTGCATAGTCGATGATTTCGGAGAGGGGAGTGCCGTTCCTGACGATGAAATTTCCCGGATTCTTCAGGTCGGGTCCGGTCACGGTGACCACTCTTTCCGTCAGGTTTTGCCGATTGCAGACAGCGTCGTGGATGGCATAGGCGGTTGCGACATTGTCGACGATACATCCTGTCTCTATCGGCAGGCCTCCGGCTGGGACTGTCTTGCCCGTCAATGCGTAGATCAATTGTTTTTCCCCGCCTTGCGGATATTTTTTCTTGAGTTTTTCGACCCGGATATTGGCGTATTCCTGTGCGGCCTCTTTCATGGCGGCGATTGCTTCCGGTTTGTTTTCCTCGATGCCGATTATTCCCTCCGGAGCTCCCGTGGCTTTCATGATAAGAAGGGTCCCGGCCACTATTTTGTCGGCCTCGGCTCTCATAAGAGCGTCATCGCAAGTCAGGCACGGTTCACACTCTGCGCCGTTGATTATCACGGTGGAGGCTGTCTTCCCTTCCGGCAAGGTCAGTTTGACCCTTGTCGGGAACGCCGCACCCCCGAGACCTACGATTCCGGCTTCTCCCACTATCGAGACGATTTCCTTTGGGGTAAGCCCCATTATCTCGTCTTCAGGTCGGCGGGTGTCGGAAGCTGAGCCGGGGTTTCCCATATCTGTGGCGATCACTATGGAATCTTGCCAGATGCCTTGGGGAGTGCGGGTCGGTTCGAGCTTTCTCACAGTCCCGTTGACAGGGCTGTGAATCGGCGCGCCAACAAATCCTCCGGCTTCCGCAATGATTTGTCCGGCAGAGACAGAGTCTCCGGCTTTGACCACCGGACGCGATGGAGCTCCTATTGACTGGGAGAGCATTATTCGAAGTTCGGCTGGAACGGGCATTCCCAATATTGGCCGTCCGGCCGTAAGCTTATATTCGGGCGGGTGGACCCCGCCTTTTCTGAATGTCTTCATATGCTTGAACTAACTATGGAATGACGGGGACATGCTTTGACGCATTCTCCGCACGACGTGCATTTGGATTGATCTATATGGGCAAGGAATGATACGATTTCCGGAGCCTGGACCGGGCATACTTTCCGGCATTTCGTGCAGCCGATGCATGCCACGCCACATTCCTTCATCGCTATGGGGCCGCGGTCTTTATTGGCACAGGCCACCCAGACAATAGGTCGGTCATGATGTGCCGGGACAAGCTCGCAAAGTCCGCGGGGACAGGCTTCGACACATTTCCCGCAACCTGTGCATTTTTCTCTGTCCACCTTCGGGAGGGCATCCCCCGTATTGATGGTCATGGCTCCGAAAGGACAGGCTTTCACGCAGTCGCCGCAACCGAGGCATCCGTAGATGCAATCGGATTCCCCTTGATAGAGTGCAGCCTCGATGGCGCACGACCTTACGCCGTCGTAGTGATTTTGAGGGTCGCGGTTTTCGCAGGAGGCTGAGCATTTGATAATGGCCACGCGTTTTTCTGTCTCCACGGGAGTCAGGCCGACAATGTCGGCTATTTTTTTCATTCCCGCGTCATCTATGCCCGCGCAGTTCAATCCCTCCATCGTAGTGGCGTTGGCGCATTCCACGGCAAAGGCATGGCATCCCGACAGTCCGCATCCTCCGCAATTGGCTCCCGGAAGAATCTCCTCTATCTCGCCGATTTTGGGGTCTTCATAGACGTAAAATTTCTTGGCCGCAAGGTAAAGCAACACAGCTGCAATAAGGCCAATGGCTCCAAGGACAATGATAGATATTGTTATCTCCATATGGCAATGGTATAGTTATAAGATGTATAAGTTGATGTGTCAGGACTTTTGCACGGAGCTGACAATCTCAAAAGAAAACTCGTGGGCTATCTTGTTGCGGGCGCACCATAGCAATATGAAAAACAGAATCATGGTCCCGATTCCGGAAAGAGCCGCCGTCAGCTGATTGCCCGTTAAGAGGAATACCGCCACCATTACTGCCACAAGGATAATGCATGGGATGACCGTCACTATGGTGATTGCCTTTTTATGCATTCTTTCCGTGCCTCTGACCGTCACGATGTCCCCTTTACGCAATGAAGAGGCCTGGGGAGAGAATATGTCGATAAGGTTGGATGGCTCGCCATTTGCGCCACATAAGGCCGCTGCCGGACAAGAGCCGCATTCCCCTTTGTCGTCAACCCTGACCGTCACCACGTTGCGTTTGGGGTCTGTGCTTACCACCACGCCATCATGGTCAATATGGTCGATTGAATCAATGTCTTGCATATTAAATAATATTTAGATCGTGTTTTGCTTAACGCGTATTAGTCTCCGAGATTTGAAAAAATAAGTTTTGCTAAGTTATTTTTCTGAAGATTACTTAACATGCTGCAAAATTAATAAAAAAGATTAGCAGGCAAATACAAAGAAGGAGAAAATTAAAGAAAAAATTCTTTAATTAATCTCGCTCGTTTTCCTCAAAATAACAATAGCCCCCGGAAATAAGGCAGTAACTTTGCCCCCGGAAACAGGAAAGAAGAGTCTTTCCCCGGCACAAGGCCAACGGCCCGGACGTAGCAGATCATGCGCCCGGCATCTGAAGAGAGCATCCTCGATGGTCCGGTGCTGTGCGGGAAAAGGAGCACATGGTGAGCGATCACCGCTCCCTGCCCGTCGTCAAGGCGAAGGCGACAGCTACCACATAGCCCCGGCCCGGCACGGAAGAAGTAACGCCGTCCCGGCCCGACTGCCGCCATGGTGGCCCTGAGAAGCCCCCATTACGAGAACATTGACATTCTGCAACACCCGTCAGCGACTCCAACTGAGTCCGACCGAGTCCGCGCTCAGCCCAACAAGAGTCCACCCTGACGGAAGTCATCCGACGAAACCGAAGCAATGACACGCGCCGTCTCGGCAGGACGCGATGCCCCCAGCTCGCCCCTGCTGTCCGTCACGAGTCCTTGATGGTAGTGATGCCCCACGACCGGCAGCCACGCGTGGCTGTCGCCACCACTCCCCACAGGAGGTCGCTTCACCAGGTTTCGTGCATGAAAAATGATTCCCCCAACCCCGTCCAGCATGGAGCGCATGGCCTCCCGGCCTGCGCCTACCGTCCAACCCGAGTCCGCGCAAAGCTACGTGATTCCAATATCGACTTGAAAATTAGCGATTTGTCAATTTTTAAAATCACGTGGTTTTCGTGGTTAATCTCGTGGTTCCCGTGGTTTGAACCCACGGGTCCGCGCTCAGTCCAAGCAAGCATCCCGAATCCCCAAGTAACGCTGTTAGCCGTCATAACGATCAGGCGGCACTTCCACGGATGGCTATAACTACGGTAGGCCGTAGTTATAAAAGAAAACCCAAGAAAGGGCCATGCAACCTGTCCAACCGGCAGTTTGCATGGCCCTTTTCTTTTTGTCCGCACCGCGTCCGTGCCAGATCCGACATGGGGAGCAGGCCTCCGAGCCTGCGGCCTAATACCGTCCGCGCTCAGTCTGACCGAGTCCGCGTTCAGTCCAGCATGGAGCGCATGGCCTCCGGCCTGCGCCTTCCGTCCGACCGAGTCAGCGCTCAATAAAAACCATCAGAATCTTGAATTGGCAAGCAGATTGCATATGCTATTTTTTAAGCATTTAAAGGCATGAATCGGGTAATTCTTAAATAAAAATGGATTTTTACTTAATTTTTCTAAATATAAATTTGGAATATTTCAAACGATTTACTAACTTTGGCGCACTTAGACGATGAACAATGACAAATCTATCTTTGTTTAGATCGGTTCCTTACCCTCACCACGCCTGATTGATGGCTGTATTTAACCCGAGAGGGCGAGACTGCCGTTATAAAGCGTCCGTCAATATGCCAAGGGCATTCGACTCGGGTGAGTGTAAAAAAGAGGCCCGGACCTGAATTTTCAGGCTCGGGTCTTA
>ERZ778503.802-NODE-802-length-24994-cov-6.995870_pt1 | contig 24994 bp, 16 predicted proteins | sample MGYA00510047_ERZ778503 | MGnify/ENA primary metagenome ERZ778503 (study PRJEB29527, sample SAMN07138965) | mouse gut metagenome | material: feces | host: mouse | place: China:Nanjing | collected 2016-01-25 ... | reverse complement strand
CATACATCATAAAAGGCTTTGAAGTTTGAGTGGTAATTTTTCTACAATTCCTTAAGGATTATTGTGCAAATTAAGGTGTGTTATTTATGGATGATATTGGGAAAAGAATTGTGAGTACCTGTGATTTTTCAGGAGTCAAACCAGCAATGATGGATTTGCCTTATCCACCAGTTCAGGTGCGCGAAAAGAATCAGGTATATGCAGACTTAATCAGCATTAGTTATTGTGGAATGGTATCTGAGATGTCTGCAATTATGCAGTATCTTAACAATGAGAATCGCATGTTCTGTGAGCGCTGTCCAATGAGCAAAACGATTCTTGGAATGGCAATGGCAGAGATGATGCATATGCAGAAATTGGGAGAGCTGGTTGCACTGCTAGAAGGAAACATCAGTTTTGTTACCAGACAGTCTGGAGGACGACAATGGATGTGGTCTCCACAGTGCCTAACTTTACCAGAAAAGATTGGGGAAATGTTACAGGCGGATTTGGAGAGTGAACAGGCGGCAATCAACCAATATAATATGCATATTAGAATGATTCAAGACAAGTATGTGACTGCACTGTTGGAACGAATTATACAAGATGAGCAATATCATATTATGTTGTTGCGTTCAATGATGGATATGATATAAAATTTAAGAATGTCTTGCTGCGATATGTGTCCAGCGAATATAAAGCTAATTTACATGCCGATAATTTTGCAAGGTTATCTTAGTCGAAGATTGTACACCCACTAAGACAAAATTGTATTGTTTTTACCACGCATTGATAGAAGTGAAAATCTTTGCTGACAGAGATAAAAATTTCTTAAACTGACGCTATCAAAAAGATTGCAAAAGTCTAATTTAAAGAAATAATCTTCTTGAAATTGTTCTAAAATAATTTAAAAATACTGAAAAAAGTAGGAGTTCGAGACCAGATACAAATCTGAGAGTGTATATAGAATACGGGAGATGATAGTATCGAGTATTTGGAGATAATCTTAAAAAACGTCAATAAAAGTTATTTGGACCATATTGTTGGAGGATATATTATATTCGATAAGACAGATATTATATCCTCCTATTTTTTTGACAAAGAGAATAACAAGAATATTACTTATGCTGAGATAAAAAGTTTGGAGATTTATTTTAAGGTATGTGGGACATGCACTCTTTATCTTAAAAAAGTTCAAATTGGGATTGAATTAAGAGATGTTTTGATTTTAATTAGCAGCGACCAAAAAGAAGCAGAACTTACGCTGAATTTTCCAGAAGAACAATTGCGTTCTCTGGAACTAAATGCATTGAGAGAGAATCTCAACAGACTGATTTCACATGTAATTCAACTTTGTAAATGCTGTGAGATTCCGAATTGGATTATGGGGTATGAACCCGCACAGGACAATGACATGAAAATAATAGAATGGAAGTAGAACAATGTTTTTAAATATTTTCTAAGATACGAATATCAACGGCTGTGTAATAGCATTCTTTGTCAGGGGACTCTCCAGAAGTAAGATAATTAAAAAGCAGTTCAAGCGGTTTCTGTCCCTGAATGCGCGGTTGCTGGCAGATGACTGCGGATAAAATTCCTCTTTGTAGAAAATGCTCTGTGGTGTCAGCTTTGTCATAGGCAATTGTGCGTAACCGTCCAGCTAGGCCAAGGGAGTCTATCGCACGACAGCCGCCGTACACACCTCCGGCCGCAAAAAAGAGCGCATTAATTTCAGGATGTTCTTTTAGGAGACGCGAAGTTTGTTCATAACTTTCAATTTCATCGTCTTGTGTTTCAACAATCGATACGATTTGCATCTGTTTTTGATATGGTCTCAAGGCTTCAGTAAATCCAGCAATACGTTCCGTGTGACAGAGGATATCTGAAGAACCAGTGATAATTCCTATTTGAACGATATTGTGTGTCATTAACCTTAATAGACCAGCAGCAGTTTTGCCGCTTTTGGTGTAGTTGCTTCCAACATAGGCGATGCGCTTGGAATTTTCAATATCAGTATTTAAAGTTACAACAGGAATCCCTTGTTCGCAAAGTGCGTTGATGCGCAGACGGATACGTTCATCATTTTGTGGAGCAAGGGCAATTCCACTTACTTCTTCTCGGAGTAGTTCATCAATTGCGCGCAGTTGCGTATCTACATTGATAGGGATTTGTTTGACAAGGACAGAACAGTTATATCCAGCCAAGTCTTGCGCCTTTTCATTTACTCCTTTCAACACATCAGCAAAAAAAGGATTGTCTGTCGAAAAGAGAATAACACCGAGCTTTACCTTCTTTTTTTGGGCGGCAAGCACCAGTCCAGCTTTGTTTGGCTTATAGTCAAGTGCCTTTGCGATTTCTCTTACTTTTTCGGCGGTGATAGGATTGACAGCACCCCGATTGTTAAGTACGCGGTCAACAGTCCCACGAGAAACACCAGCAAGCGCAGCGATTTCTTTTATGGTTGCCATAGTATAGTCCTCCAATGATGTGTTGTTATGTGATTGGCAATTTGTTTGTCTTGGTTCAGACATTATTTTTTCTTTTCATCAATTTGTTTCTTTTGTAGTTTCAATGTTTGATAAATACAATTATATTCAAAAACGCCGTTAACGTTCCGGCTGTGAAGCGCACATTATGATACATTCTTCTGCGCGTTTTTGCAATCCACCAGAGACATATCAGATGGAAGATTGAATCCCACCACCGATACCAATAAGTTGCGCACTGAAGTCATTCCATATCTAATATATTATCATCAGTATAAAGTTTTTCGATAGAAAAAGCAAGTAGAACATTGCTCGAGCACACGACTCTAATATAGATGTACATATTAGACATAAAACACAACATAAATTAATCTATTTTGACGAAATTAAAATATTATGAAAGTTCCACTTGATTTTTCAAGGAATACACACTATCATGAAATTAGTTGATAAGCGTGCACGAGCACAATATAGCGAGGGCAGTGATTTGACAATAGCGATAAATGGTCTGTCTTTTAAAGCGAGTAATAGTGGAAAGATGCCGCAATGTTTCAACTTAATATGCTGAATTATAGACTATGGGAACTTTTAAAAGTATATAGAAGGAAAAGAGGTTTCGATAGGCTAGATATAAAATAAGGAGGATTTCAAAATGAACAATTTACCACAAGTAAAAGTAGGTATTGTAGCGGTGAGCCGTGACTGTTTTCCAGAAAGTTTGTCTGTGAACAGAAGAAAGGCATTAGTAAAAGCGTATGCAGATAAGTATGGTATGGAAGGCATCTATGAGTGCCCTGTTTGTATCGTTGAGAGTGAGATTCATATGGTGCAAGCGCTTGAAGATATCAAGAAGGAAGGTTGCAATGCACTTTGCGTATATCTTGGAAACTTTGGACCTGAAATTTCAGAGACTTTGCTTGCAAAGCATTTTGATGGCCCTTCTATGTTTATTGCAGCGGCAGAGGAAACACAAAATGACCTTGTGGGCGGACGTGGCGACGCATACTGTGGTATGTTGAACGCAAGCTATAATCTGAAGCTTCGTAATATTAAGGCATATATTCCTGAGTATCCAGTGGGAACAGCAGAGGAATGTGCGGATATGATTCATGAGTTTATGCCAATTGCAAGAGCGATTGTTGGGTTGAATGATTTGAAGATTATCTCCTTTGGCCCTAGACCACTCAATTTCCTTGCATGTAATGCTCCGATTAAACAGCTTTACAACTTAGGTGTTGAGATTGAAGAAAACTCCGAACTTGACCTTTTTGAAGCGTTCAAGAAACATGATGGCGACGAGAGAATCCCAGCAAAGGTAAAAGAGATGGAAGACGAGCTTGGCGAGGGCAATATGAAACCAGAAGTTCTTCCAAAACTTGCACAGTATGAGTTGACTTTGCTTGACTGGGTGGAATCGCACAAAGGATATCGCAAATATGTTGCAATCGCTGGAAAATGCTGGCCTGCGTTCCAGACACAGTTTGGTTTTGTTCCTTGCTATGTAAATAGCCGCCTGACAGGTATGGGCATTCCTGTATCTTGTGAGGTTGATATTTATGGATGCCTAAGTGAGTTTATTGGTACCTGTGTAAGCCAAGATGCAGTTACGCTGCTTGATATCAACAATACTGTTCCAGCAGATATGTACAATGAGTCAATTAAGGACAAGTTTCATTATACACACAATGATACATTTATGGGCTTCCACTGTGGAAATACAAATACCAAGAAGTTGAGCTCTTGCAGCATGAAGTATCAAATGATTATGGCAAGGACACTTCCAGAAGAAGTTACACAGGGTACTCTTGAGGGCGATATTATTCCGGGAGATATTACATTTTATCGTTTGCAATCTACAGCTGACTGTAAGTTGCGCGCATACATTGCACAGGGCGAAATTCTTCCAGTAGCCACAAAATCGTTTGGAGGGATTGGTGTGTTTGCAATTCCTGAGATGCAGCGTTTCTATCGTCATGTGTTACTTGAGAAGAATTATCCACATCATGGAGCGGTGGCATTCGGACACTTTGGAAAGGCATTGTTTGAAGTATTTAAGTATATCGGTGTACCTGTTGAAGACTTAAATTACAACCAGCCAAAGTCTTTGCCATATCCAACAGAGAATCCGTTTGCATAAAGAATAACAAGAGAATTTTTACATAAAATATTATGTGTTTAAAATGATATAGAAATAAACAGAAGCAAGAATGAAGTTGAATTGCGATAAAAACAAGGGTGAATAGGAAGTTCATCCTTGTTTTTTTACTTTATTGAAACGTTTACTTATGATATACTTTTATGATACAGCAGTTTACAAATTTTTCAGCAGTTTACAAGTTTTTGTGAGAGTTATATTTTTATGGTTTTACATTGAATAAATATTCAAATTTCTTATATTTTACAAGCGATAAAGTGCATATTTATTACATTTTAAATGGCAAGTAGAGTAAATTTTAAAAAGTTGTAAACTGGTGATGTGAATAGGCTAATTTATTGTATACTTAAAATTAAAGGGTGAACAAATAAGTCCAAAGAAAGATGAGGAATGGTTGATTGAAAAGGAATAAATATAGTGCGGGAGCTGTAAAATTCTCCTTGTGGTTTATGGAATTTCGCAAGGAAGTTCAACTGTTGGCACAGGGAAGAACATTTGATGAGATAAAAGCGCTCAGCATCGAGCAAAATATATTTGGCGCGTCGACACCAGCAAGGGCGACAATAATTCAGTCTACTTTAACTGCGCGAATTAAAAATCTTGATTCAAGTTTTTATGCGCTTTTTATGGAAAGTGATATAGCGACGCAAAAATTGTATGCATTGACAGGAAGTTTTGTTCACGATACTTTATTTTTTGATTTTATGTATGAGGTTGTCAGAGAAAAAATGATTATTGGAACAAGTGTGCTTACAGATGCAGATATTCGTATCTTTTTTAAGAATAAGCAGACGCAGGATGAAGTTGTGGCGAAGTGGACAGAACAGACACTACAAAGGCTTGGAAGAAGCTATAAGGCACAGCTTTATGAAGCGGGTATTCTTGATGATAAGACAAGAAGGACAGAGCGTCAGATATTAAAACCAATCCTTGACCCAACATTAAAGTATTGGTTAGAAGATTATGGATACGGACAAGTTGTCAAGGCGTTGGAGGGAGTTCGGTAGCGTGTGTCTATAATTATAAAAAGAATTTTTACAGTTTCTAAAGGATAATAAGGAAAGGAGTGAAACGGCTTATAAGCCGTCAGGATAATAAAATGATAGATTTTAGTGAACGTCTTGACAAGATGGAGGAAGTGGTTTATAAACCTTCCTTTCGGCAAAATAACGGTCGGGCAAATGAGGTAAATTATTGGATATTTGATTATCCACCAGAGAGAGAGCTAGAAGTTCGTGCACGCATTCAATATATGCAAAATAGAAATTCCAAAGGTGGGGAGGAATTTGCGTTAGTTGTCTTTGATTTGTATGATATTATCATTGACTTTCTTGAAGAAAATGATTTTATGGAGAACTGCTATCAGTTTGAAAAGAAAAAGGGCATAGAGCGCATTACAAAAGCAGTTAGCAATGCGATGAAGATAAATGATGATGACAGTTATATTGTACAGCATATCAAAGAAAATACGCCCGAGAATGCAGTAGTTTTTCTGACAGGAGTTGGAAAATGTTTTCCTATTTTGCGCTCTCATAAAGTGCTCAATAACTTGCATCAAGCATTTGTGCGTGTTCCTGTGGTAATGTTTTTTCCAGGAAATTATAACGAGCAGGAATTAATTTTGTTCAATGAGATAAAAGATGATAATTATTATAGAGCTTTTCGGCTGGTTTAATTGTAGAATAGTGAGAATGGAGGATTCGGATGCAGATAAAAGATATGTTTGCCAAACCGATAGACCGAGAGATTCAGGGCGTTATTATTGTAGGTCAAGGCGAGGAGACAGGAATTGTACAAGAGCTTGAAGAATATGTAGTAACTAGAGAATTACAGAAGCATTTTGCAGATTTTTTTGAAGCGTATCAGAAAGGGATTGTGGGCAATACAAATGAAATTGGAGTGTGGATTTCTGGTTTTTTTGGAAGTGGTAAATCTCACTTTTTAAAAATCTTGTCCTATATTCTTGACAATAAAGAAATTAATGGAAAAAGGGCAATTGATTTCTTTGAACAAGACCATAAAATATTGAATCAGACAGTGTTGGACAATATGAAATTAGCAGCGAATACGCCAACGGATGTGGTACTTTTTAACATTGATTCAAAAAGCGATAGCAACAGCAAACAGAATAAGGATGCAATTGTCAATGTGTTTCTAAAAGTGTTTAACGAGATGAGAGGACTTTGTGGTAATTTGCCCCATCTTGCAGATTTAGAAAGTCAGCTTATGGAAGTAGATAAATATGAGCTATTTAAAGAAGTATTTGCGAATGAATATGGTTCTGAATGGGAAAAGTCACGCCATAAGTTTGATTTTATTCAAGATGATGTGGTAGAAGCACTTGTAAAGATTGATTTTATGAGTGAGGCAGCTGCAAGAAATTGGTGCGAAAGGGCGACAGAGACCTATCGCATTAGTATTGAGGATTTTGCAAGACGTGTAAAGTCTTATATAGAGAAAAGAGGGAATAATCATCATGTTGTGTTTATGGTGGATGAAGTTGGACAATACATTGGTGATGATTCTAATTTAATGCTAAACCTTCAGACAGTGAGAGAGGAACTTTCCAAGGAATGTAAAGGGAAAGCATGGGTTGTAGTGACAAGCCAACAGGATGTGGATTCCATTATGAAAGTCAAGGGCAATGACTTTTCTAAAATCCAAGGACGATTTGCGACAAGGCTGGCACTTTCTTCTGCAAATGTAGATGAAGTAATTAAGAAACGAGTATTGGAGAAGAATGATATTGGTGCCCAGACTTTGCGGCTTCTTTATGAACAGAAAGTAACGATTATTAAGAATCTAGTTGTATTTAATGATGGTGTGGAGAAGAAACTTTACACCGATGAAAATGATTTTGCATTATGCTATCCATTTGTACCATATCAGTTTCAGCTTCTTGCAAGTGTGTTGACTTCCATTCGTACACATGGCGCATCTGGCAAGCATTTATCGGAAGGCGAACGCTCTATGCTTGCGCTTTTTAAAGAGTCGGCAGTTCAGATTATGGATGAGTCGGCGGGCGCAATTGTACCCTTTCATCGGTTCTATGATGCTTTGGAAAATTTCCTTGATCACAGTCATAGAGGTGTTATTATTCGCGCTTATGATAACAGTAAGATTAATCCCGAAAAACAAACTTCCAATGTATTTGCTATCAATGTACTGAAAACGCTTTTTATGATTAAATACATACTTGAGATTGAGGCCAACGTGGATAATATTACAAGTCTTATGATTTGTAATATTGATAATGACCGCATTGTCTTGAAAAATGAAGTTGAGGCAGCATTAAAAATACTTCAGCAGCAGATGCTGATTCAAAAAAATGGTGGCATTTATGTGTTTCTGACAAATGAAGAACAAGAAATTAATCGTGAGATTGATAGTCAGAATGTGCAGATGTCAGAAGTTATTGGCAAAGTATCTGAAATGATTTTTGAAGATATCTTTATTGAGAAACGGTATCGTTATCCTGCGCCCGCTGGCAATCCTGCATTTCATGGTCGATATACATTTGCGTTGAATCAGACAGTAGATGATAAACCTTATAAATACAATCAGAATTATGATGTGGGGGTACGTATCTTGACTCCATGGTATGAAGGTGGAAATGATGATGCAACGCTTCGTATGATGTCAGGGACAGGAAAAGAAGTAATTGTACTTTTGCCAAATGATTCCGCATTTCTTGATGAATTGATGACTTGCTTAAAGATTGAGAAGTTTTTGCGGCTAAATACATCATCACAGCTTATAAAGTATGAGACAATCAAAGAAGCAAAGCGTGTGGAAATGCGGGAGCGCAATGCGAATGCAAAACTTTATCTAACAGAAGGATTGCGGGAAGCAACAATCTATGTGAATGGTGATGTGGCGCATTTATCTGCAAAAGAAGTGACAGGGCGCATCAACGAAGCGATTGGCCGCCTTGTTGAGACAGTTTATCACAAACTGTCCTATATTAATGTCGCAATGGATGAGGGGGCTATTCGCAAGATGCTCCAAACAAGCAATCAGGTTCGTTTGCGTCTTGAGGGCGAGATAGAGCCAAACATTCATGCGCTTGATGATGTATTAAATTATATGAAAGGCAATACCGACATTCATATTAAAACTTCTATGAAAACAATAAAAGACCGCTTTATGAGTGCACCTTATGGCTTTTCTGAAGATGATATTTATTGGTTGGTTGCAAGATTATTTTGGCGTGGTGACTTGACTTTTACAGTGAATGGGGCAGTTGTAACGCGAATGAATAAATCTGGCGATGAAATTGCAGATTATATTACAAAAAAACAGTATGTAGATAAGCTTTTAATGGAAGTGAGAATCCATGTATCTGAAAAGGATAAGAAGGTGGTGCAAAAAGTTGTAAAAGAACTGTTTGGAACATCTGTAGCATCAGAAGACGAAGACACTAATATGCGCAATTTTCAGAGCTATTCACAAAGGCGAATAGAGGAAATGGAGAGACTGGAAATCAATTATCAGCATTATGCATATCCAGGAAAAAAAGTAATTACCGAAGGCAAAAAATTGTTGTTTTCTGTGATACAAATTTCTGACCCAAAAGAGTTTTATGCGTATGTTTCCAAGCATCAAGATGATTTTATAGACTACGCAGAGGACTATGAGCCTGTCAAGACCTTTTTTGGTGGAGAACAGCAACAGATTTTTATGAGAGCGCTCGATATGCTTGCAATTTATGATGACAGCAAGACGTATATTGTAGAGGAAGAACTTGAAAAAATTGTTGTGCAGATGAGTGCAATTGTCAAAAAAGATATGCCATATAGAGATATTCCACAGCTTCCCGAGCTTCGCAAGAAGTTTATGGATGCATATTCAAAAGTATTAGAAGCCGCATCAGCACCAGTAATGCAGTCGATTGAAGCCGCAAAAGACAGAGTGGTAGAAATTGTCGACACAAAAGAGTATGTGGTAGAAAAGAAACCAAAATATATGGAATTGTTCCTTGAGATTAGCAGCGGAGCAGAAAAGTGCAATAATGTCTCTGGTTTGAGAAGTTATGCGGATAAAGCGGAAGCATTAAAAATTCGTCTATTGAATGAAATGGATGCGATGGATGCCAGAATTGCAAGGAGAAAGGCAGAGGAGGAAGAAAAGAAAAAGAATCCAAATAGTAAAACCATTGATATCACTGTAAAAGTACCTGTTAAAAAAACCAAGAATATCACCATGAAAAATGTGACGCATACTGCATCATGGCGCATAGAAAGCGCAGCGGATGTTGAGAAATACATAGAGCAATTAAAGGTGTCACTGCTTGCAGAACTGGATGCAAATGATGTGGTAAATGTGGAATTTTAGAGAGAGAATAATTTATAAAGAGGTTGCATTATGTTGGCATTTTATCACTATCCTTTTGTGCAAAATCAAAATTTTAGGGAGTACATAAAAGAAGATTTGTCTCAGGTTTCCAAGGTAGAAGAACTGTTTGATTACTGTCAAATACTTGAAGCGTACATTACAAAATCAGGATGGGATTATCTAATTCATAAATATGGATATGAGGGACTTTATGACATTGACCAGAAAAGCGGCTGGTTTCATGCGCCTTTACCAATGCGTCTATAAGACGCATTGGTATTTTTATATGTTACAATCCACACTTACGCCAGATTTCGGATTCATTTATAATGATTTTGTGTGAATTGTAACCTTTATATTTAACAGAGAAGTAAATATTATTTCCGTCATTGTGTTGGCATATGTTTTCCTGTATAGTATTAATAAGGTAGCAAGACAAAGAAGTCTTATTTATATGATTATTTCAAGAATGCTATCGGCAATCCTGCTGCGAAGCGCGCGTCATGCACAACATGCTACATTCTTTTGCAATCTGTCAGAGACATATTAGATAGGGGATTGAATTTTGCCACTGATACAAATAAGTTGCGCACTGCCTACACTGCCTATAGAGGCGGGAGCCATTTCACATCTGATATATTGCAATTGAGGGAGTATATTGGAATGTTTTTTATGCACATGGACGCGGAAAGAAAATATGTGGCAAAAGCGCCCCATGTCCAGCGCGTGAGTAAGGGAAAAAATCTTCCCTATTCGATTGGGAGAAAGTGAGAATAAATGAGAAAAGAGTATACCTATATTAGTAAAAATACTTTGCAATATGTCTATCTGCATGATTGTGATTGTGCACATATGTACTATGCAGAGAATTGTCTGATTTTTGAGATGGAATGGATGGAGATTTTACGAGAACATCCACAAAATCCATTTTCACAGGCGTATCAATCAGGAGCAGGAAGAATCGAATTGTTTCAACCTAAAATTATAGAGTGCACATTAGCTATAAAAGATAATAAGAATGTTCGCAGCGTGGAAACTGTTCAAGAACTCGATTATTATGGACTGGAATTTTTAGAGTATGAGCAGGAGTGCAGAAAATCAGATGGCTATTATGCAGAGCTGTTCCTGATTTTTGACAGAGATTCTTGTTATGATAATATTTTCTTAAAAATAGAATATCAGTGGTCTACTGTGGCATGGAATACATTTAATGGCGTGTCATGGATTGAGTGCATTTAAGATATCTTTGCATTCTATTAATAGAAAAGAGGTAAGCCATATGGAATTGGACGAAAGAGAAGATATGGGGTTTATTCAAGTAAAATGGTCTTCTAAGCTGTATGGTACAGTTGAGATGAAGGCACGGTATTGGTTACATCAAAAAGGCTCAGAAAATTTTTATGGTGAGCTGGATTTTATAAAACAACATTTTCAGGAGCTATATGACAAACTTTTAGAAAATTTATTCGAGGAATATAGTGAAAATCCATTACTAGATGTCTGGAATGAAGAAACAGGTGAATCTGAGCGAATTATGTTTGCAACAAAAGAGGAAATGCACCCATATTTGGGAATGACGCCTTGTATTGATGTAAAAAGTTTTAAAGACAAAGTGTATTTAGGATTAACTTTTTACCAACATAACAGGCTGTCGATTGAGCATGGGATTTGTGCTATATTTGACAAATTAGAATTGTTTTTGGTGGATTCATATGATTTTGAAGGGATTCTTGATAATCTGAAATATAGATATAAGAGTGGTTTTTAGTACGCCCGCAAAAGCGGGCAGATGGGAGTTTGTATGAATAAAACAGCAATTAAGAATTTTGCAATCTGGGCAAGAAACAAGTTGATTGCAGATATCCAATATAAAGCAGGACTTATGGGAATTACATCCAAGGAGATACACGCTGCATTACCACAGTCAACAAAAGAAACAGAATTTTATAATATTGGAACGACAAAACCATATGTGATTACAGGGGAAGCAATCAGACAGCGCAGAAGTCTTGTAGAGATTATCAATCAGAAAGCAAAAGAGACAAACTATCAGACGGCGTATAAATATATTATAGAAGAAGTGGCGTATACATGGTTTAATCGTCTGATTGCAGTGCGCTTTATGGAGATTAATGATTATCTTCCGTCACATATTCGTGTATTGTCATCTGATAGTGGCAAGATGGAGCCTGATTTGGTGACATTTCCATTTGATGCAGAGTTATCTTTTACAGAGAAAGAGAAACAAGAAATTATTCGATTAAAGAATGAAAATAACTTAGATGACTGTTTTCGCTTACTATTTATCAAACAATGTAATGCATTGAACGAAATTCTTCCAGCATTGTTTGAAAAGACAGCAGATTATACAGAACTTTTGTTAAATATCTCTGTAATTGACAAAGACGGGGTTGTCTGTCATTTGATAAATGATATCTCGGAAGATGATTTCAATATTGAGAAAGGCGGCCAAGTAGAGATTATTGGTTGGCTGTATCAATATTATAATACAGAGCCCAAAAATGAAGCCTTTGCAAAACACGGAAAAATTACAAAAGAGGAAATTCCTGCTGTGACACAACTCTTTACGCCAGATTGGATTGTTCGATACATGGTGGAAAACAGTCTTGGTCGCCTGTGGGTGGAGGGACACCCAAATGAGCTGTTGCAATCCAAATGGAAATATTATTTGGAGGAGGCAGAACAAGAATCAGCAGTTCAAACAAAACTTGATGCGATACATAGAGAGTATGCAAGGCTAAACCCAGAAGACTTGCATTTTATTGACCCCTGTATGGGTAGTGGACATGTTCTTGTCTATGCCTTTGAAGTGCTGATGCAGATTTATGAGTCGGTTGGATATTCTCAAAGAGATGCTGCAAGAAGTATTCTTGAAAAGAATCTCTATGGTTTAGATATTGATGATAGAGCATATCAGATGGCGTACTTTGCCATTATGATGAAAGCAAGGCAATATAATCGACGGATTCTCTCATCAAAGACACCTTGTCATGTGTATTCTGTACAGGAGAGTAATACTATCAATAGAAATGAACTTGTATATTTTGGGAGTGGTTTGAATGAGGTAGAGAGAAATGACGCTTTGAACCAGATAGAGCAGTTACTTGATACATTTAAAGATGCTAAAGAGTATGGATCTATCTTGAATGTAGAGAATTATAATTGGGAATTACTTCGCACATTTGTGGAGAGTGATAATGTTACAGGACAGTTATCATTAGATACCATGGGATTAGAAAAGACAAAAGAGAGATTGCAAACACTAATTGCCATTGGTGAAACAATGGCAAGAAAATATGAAGTAGTTGTCACAAATCCGCCGTATATGGGAATTTCAAGTGGGAATATAAAATTAAGTGAATTTGTAAAAAAGAACTATCCTGATAGTAAAAGTGATTTGTTTGCTGTGTTTATTGAACGCTGTGGAAAAATGTTAAAAGAAAATAGGTATCAGGCAATGATTACACAACATGCATGGATGTTTTTGTCTAGTTATGAAAAGTTGCGTGCGAAATTGCAAATGGTAGATACTGTAAATATGGCACATTTAGGGGCAAGAGCATTTGAAGAAATTGGTGGAGAAGTAGTGCAGACCACCAGTTTTGTAATGCGAAAAAGTCATCTGGAAAATTATAAAGGAACTTATTGCAGATTGATTGAACCAACGACACAGAAGGGAAAAGAGGAGTTGTATCTTGCAGGCGAGAAACGTTATGTGGCTGTACAAGATAATTTTACAAAGATTCCAGGAAGTCCAGTGGCGTATTGGGTGAGTGAAAAAGCGATTAAAGGGTTTAACTATTCCAGTCTTACAGAATTTGGAGAATCGACATATGGATTAAAGACAGGGGATAATGATAGATTTATACGTTCTTGGTTTGAAATAGAATATGATAATATGTATATTAATTATAAAACGACTTTACAACCTAATCAAACAAATTTTAAATGGTTTCCATGTAATATGGGAGGGTTTTTTAGAAAATGGTATGGTAATTTTGAAAAGGTTGTAAATTGGGAAAATGACGGACAGATATTGCGAACATTTTCAAAAGCAGGAGTAACAAAAACAGAATATTTTTTCAAAGAAGCAGTATCATGGACAGATATAAGTTCGTCATATTTTGGAGTAAGATATGTTCCTACAGGATGTATTGGAGGCAATACAAGTCCTTCGATATATCCTTATAGAGATAGTTATTATTTATGTGGAATGATGACAACTAAAGTGGCTGATTATTATTTGAAATTTCTTAGTCCGACTTTACATAATAATGTGGGAGATGTTACTAAGTTACCAATTATTGTGGATTCAAAATGGAAAAGTAGCGTAGAAAATATTGTTCAAAAAAATATTGATTTATCCAAAGCAGACTGGGATTTTTTTGAAACTTCATGGGATTTTAAATGTCATCCATTTTTAGCGATGAATCAAAAATCCTTTGATTCAGACAACTCTAAAATAACAACGATATCAGATAGTTTTGGATTGTGGAAAGCATATACAGATATAGCATTTGAAGAATTAAAGCGCAACGAAGAAGAACTTAACCGAATTTTTATTGAGATTTATGGTTTACAAGAGGAACTGACACCAACCGTAGAAGACAAGGATATTACCATTCGTAAAGCTGATTTGAGCAGAGATATCCGCAGTTTTATTTCCTATGCAGTTGGCTGTATGTTTGGGCGTTATTCGCTTGCAAAAGAAGGATTAATATTTGCAGGAGGCCAGATGACAGATATTTATCAATATCATTCAGGATTGATGGATGAAAACTCTGCATTAGAGGAAAGATTTCTATTGGAGGACAAGCCTTATTACTTTTTGGAGGGTAGTGATTATTTTGTTGATGGAGATAATATTATTCCAATCTCTGACGAGGAATATTTTGCGGATGATATTGTATATCGTTTTGTAGAATTTGTAAAAATAATTTATGGCACAGATACTTTAGAGGAGAACCTTGATTTTATAGCCAAAGCATTAGGCAATAAAGGAACGACTTCCAGAGAAATTATTAGAAATTATTTTCTGAAAGATTTTTATACAGACCATGTTAAGATTTATCAGAAACGTCCCATATATTGGCTTTTTGACAGCGGCAAGCAGAATGGATTTAAGGCATTCATTTATCTGCATCGCTATAATGCAGATACGATCGGCAATTTGCGTGTTGATTATCTGCATCGTATACAGAGAATTTATGAATCAGAAATTGACCGTATGCAGGATATGATAGAGCACAGTACCAATAGCCGTGAAGTGGGTGCTGCGACAAAGCGAAAGGAAAAATTGCAGAAGCAACTAAAAGAGTGTCATGATTATGACGAGAAGATTGGACACTTGGCATTATCGCGAATAGCGCTTGATTTGGATGACGGAGTAAAAATAAACTATGAAAAAATGCAAACTGCAAAAGATGGAAAAAAATATCAAGTGCTGGCAAAAATATAATCAACCAGTAATTTAATTGGAAATACCACAAGAGGAAAAGAGATATGGGAATGAAAGATTATATAGAGAAAAAGTCATTAGAAGATGGAAAAGCATTTAAATTATGGAATGTTTGTAAAGAAATTGTTGAAGCTGTGATACCGCATAATAAGCGGATTATTGCACAGATGAGCAATTATGATATGCATGATGAAACACATAGTGAAAAAGTGCTTGAAATTATAGAAAATTTATTGGGTGACAAAATAGAACAATTGACTTTTTATGAGTTGTTTTTGATTTATATGTCTGCATATTTGCATGATTCTGCTATGGCAATGCCAGACTGGGAATACAATGTTTTAAGGGCTGTAGAAGGAACAGAACAATTGCGAGATACTACGCTTGGATTTTTTATAGGAAATGATTTTAAACCTGTTCACAAATATTCAGAGGCATTAAAATTAGTGACTGAAAATAAAGAGAAACTTTTTTATTATGATACAGCAAAAGAATATATATTTGTACAAGAAAATGAGGAAAAAATACTTGATTTTCTTGCAAAATTAATCTGTGAATATGAAGAATTTCGCAATGGATATGTAGAAGATTTAAAACAATTTCAAAATTCCGCTCCTGAATATTTTAATATGAGTAAAATGATACGAAGTGAATATATCAGGAGTACACATCATATTAGAGTTGTCGAAAATATAAATGCATTAAAAAGGCGTTTTTGTATGGCTTTGGGTGACAGATATGCACAGTATTTTACAGAAGATTTATCAAAAATCTGCAAGTGTCATGGGGAGGAATTTAGAGAGTTATTTGATTTAGCATTAGAAAGAAAAGATTGGACAGGAGCTTTTTCTAATATTCAATTTGTTGCAATGCTGTTGCGTTTGGGAGATGTAATACATTTTAGCGCAGATAGAGCACCTTTATCGCTATTTGCCGAAAAACAAATAACAGATGAAACAAGTTTTCTGCATTGGAAGGCAAAATTTCAAGAATTAACTTATGAGATCTATCAACAAAAGAATAATATTTGTATAAAATATATGGCGTATTGCAAAGAACCAAATATCTACTATTTTATTCAAGATTATTTGGACTGGGTGGATAGGGAAATTGACAACTATTATATTTTGAGAAATCGATGGGACGTTGCTTGTCGAAAAGATTTAACCGCTTATATAATTCCCTTGGAAATGGCAGTAAATCGTCAAGAAATCGAATATGATGAAATCTGTTTTAAACCAGATAACAATTTAAAATTTGTAATAAATCAGGCTAAAATATTAGATTTATTGACAGGAATCCGATTATATAAAGATAAATTTTTGTGTTTGCGAGAAGTGTATCAAAATGCGCTGGATGCATCAAAATGTATGCTGTCATACAATAAAAAGAGAAATATTGTAGAGAAGTTAACAATAGAATTTGGCATAGCAAAAGAACAAATTCATGGTATAGAAAGAAAATATATTTATTGTTTAGACCACGGCACAGGTATGAATTTAGATATTATAAAAAATTGTTTTTTACATATAGGAAATTCTTATTATCAGTCAAAAGAGTTTGCAAGAAAAAATACGGATTGGGCGTATGGTGTAAAACCTATTTCACAGTTTGGAATTGGTATTTTATCGGGATATATGCTGGCAGATAAAATAGGCATTTCCACAGTACATTATGAAGGACCAAATAAATATATAAGTTTTATTCTTGAAGGGGTAAGTGAACATTTCTATTATACAAAAACAAGTCAATTAGAACAGGAGCTTTTGGGATCACATGGCACAATAATTAAATTATATTTAAAACCTGAGTTTGAGAATACTGTAAATGCCAAATATTTTGAAAATATGCCATTAGCACTTATGACTGACTCTATTAATATAAGAAAAAATGTTTGTGATAAGGATACCCTAAAAGGAAATTTATTCTATATAATAAGTAAGCAGATTGGAATTGCAACACCAAATATAGAGGTTTATATTAAAGATGAGAATAATATTTGTAGAGAAATTTATCAAAGTATAACAATTTTTGACGCTAGAAACTATAATGGAATAAATGACTCTGATATTGAAATGTTATGGGATTATTATTATCATTTTGACGGAAATATTGATTTATATAAAGAATATAATGCAAAACGCAATATGATAGAATCCTATGTGATAAAAGTGACTAATGAGAATTTAGAGATGTATACATGTTTGGCACTTCCAAAGAAGGATATTGGTAATGTGGATAAAGAATTATTTGATTTTTGCTATTTTTTAGTAGATGGACAGACTTGTATTCATGTTGATGGAGTTACGACAAATGAGCACATTGAATTTTCTAGTAAGATTAGTCGTATTTTAGAAGCTGATATTTTAAAACATAGTATTTTAAATTTTTATGGTGCAAATCGTCCATCTTTATCTGTTGATAGAAATTCGATTGTAAAGTGGCCAAGTATAGATGAAGAATTAAAGAAGTTACGAGAGCAGTTTATTGTAGAGCTTGGGAATACAGTTACAAAACATTTAAAAACGGAATCAATAGATTTAGAGAGTGTGGAATTTTCATTAATTTTTGAAATATTAATACGAAGATTTCCATCTTTGTCAAGTGATATTGTCTATTTAATAAGAGACAAAGAATATTCTAAAGCAAAAATAGATTTATTATCGTTGGAAGATAAAAAAATATCAATACAGGATTTGTTTGATGAAAATTTTTTGTCTATTTCTGATATAAACTTTCCCAAATATCAAGAGGTAACAAGACAAGTTTTAATAGGAAGAATGATGAATGCGAATAAAGTGTCTGTAGATGAGAATATATTATCTATATTTGGAGGAGATTATATAAAATACAAATATCTTGTACATTTTAATAACAAAATAAGTTTATCATTATCTTCTGTTGTAATAAAAGCAGATGAGTGGAAAGGAAAATATATAGAGTATGATTTAGTCAATAGGTTATGGCCGATTGTGTCACCGAATTTATTTTATCAGTTGCAAGAAAAAGGATTTATAAAACTAATTACAAACAGGTGTAAAACAGTAGACTATTTTGGAAATGGAATATGTGATATTGCAACACTAGATCCAGTATTAATACATCCTTATTATGGTATAGGAACAAAAGGTATAAATTGTTTAAAAAAGGTTGACTGTTATGTTGGCGAATTTGAAAATATACAAAGAAACTTTGAGTTACATGAATTATCTGGTTATGGTAGATTAACAAGAGAACAAAAAATAAGTCCTGTATTATTTGCATATATAGCGCCAAGAAAGTTAAACGAGAAAGAAGATATAAGACTATCAGAAATGGAAATAGAACCAGAAAATGCGCAATATGTAAAAGGGGTACGGGAAGGATGGAGTATTTTATTTTTAGGAGCAGTAAAGAAGTATATTATAGAACCAGGTATTGTAAGTAGAAAACAAATAATACAGAAAATTCCTGCAAGTTATAAACAGATGGAACCAGATATTCAATATATGTTTACAGATGGCAGCAGTGTATTTTGATATTAATCATAGTTATGTTACAATAATTTAAAAGTTTTTGAAAAGATAGGATTTAGTTTTGTTATGATTTATCTGTGATAAAATGTATATTTATTATATTTTGACCACTTTTTCCAAAGATACAGTTTATTGTAACATCTCATTCTCTGTTTATTTAAACAGAATGTTGTAATTTATACTTTAGAAAATAAAGTTATTGTTAAACATGGATTGGATAATACATCCTATAATTGATTTAAATACAAGGAGTTTTTACAGGAAGGATTTATATTCGATTAACAGATTTGCAATCGAAGGAAGTATATAAACGATTCAATATTACAGGTGAAATTCGCAAGGGAAAGTATGAAGACTTTTTGAAGGGCAAGAGTGTTATTTTGTTTTTCCCAGTTTCAAGTGTGAGAACACGAGTAATTTTTGAAAAGAAAAAAGAATTTGCTAGTAATACAGCAAGCAATTATAATTTGGTGTATAATGCAAGAATAGAATTATGGTAAATACTTTACTAGAAAGGGAAGTATATGGCAGAATTAAATCGAAAACAGATTATAGATAGATTAAATGCAGCGTTTACAGGGGAAGTACGAAAACTAATCTTCTGGTATGATGATAAGGCAGAGTTTGTTGAGGATATCGAATCGATGGAGCTTGAGAATGCGAAAATATATCGTTTGGAGCGAGATAATCAGTTTTATACCAAATATTTTTTGGAGCGCGTTGATACAGAGACAAATTATTTGATTTACGCGCCTTTTCCAAAACCTGAAGTAAAAAATAATCATTTAGAAGATACAATTTTGTATTCTAAGAGATTTTTTGCGGACAGAGCCTCCTTGTTATCTGCTGATTTGGGGATTGGAGAGAACTATAAGTCGGTTATAGAAAAGTATATTAAATTTTTTGCCAATAAAGAAAGAACACAGCATTTTTACGATTTAGAAATAGAGAATTTCAACGAGGAAAATATTGTTGTTGGATTACTTAGTGTTCTTTGTAAAACAAGAACTTGCTCCTTTGAGGAGGTTTTACGAATTGTTATATTGGAGAAGAATATTGAAGAAAATAAATATCTTGAAGAAATGAAAAAGTATGACCTTCTTGAAGCATTTTGGAGACTTTGCGAGCAACAGTTTGGTTATGTTGATGCAAAACCAACATTAGAGAGGTTGATAGAGACTTTATTTGTAACTTATACAGACCGATATCTTCAAGGAGGGGTTCCCAAGGCGTGGCGAAGTTTTGTTTCTATGAAACAGGGGACTATTATTGCATTTCTTGATAATTTGATGAACAATATGTTTTACAGAGAGGATTATGACCGATTGTCTTATGATATAGCATGTAGATTAAAAGTAGAGGAGAATCTGTCAAAATATAATCCAGATGATATTGTGCATTGCGATACATTTTCCTATTTTGATGAAATGATTTTAAGATGGATGGTAGAGAGATTGATATCAGAGGATATCGGAGCAAAACTAGATGAAATAGCGTTCTGCCAGCTTTGTGCTATGCGTTGTAAGATGCATTTTGGTGAGAAGTACAAAGACGCCTACAATATGTTGCAGAATGCATATTCTATTGTAGAAGCTGCAAATTATGACAGTGATATTGACATAAAAACAATTGTGAAAAGATATCAAGAAAAAGACTGTTTGATAGATTTTGCATACCGAAAATTTTATTTTTATTATGACCGCATAGAAGACATTGGAGTGTATGAACAATTGCAAACACTCATTGAAAATATTTATACAAATGAATATTTAAATGACCTTCTTCCAAAATGGAATCAAGCATTTATGGAAAAAGAATGGTTTTCTATTCTGCCGCTTCAGAGAAACTTTTATAATCGTTTTGTAAATCAGGTAAAAGAGAGAACTGTCGTTCTTATTTCTGATGCCATGCGCTATGAGGTTGGGTGGGAGCTGTTTCAGAGATTAAATGAGAAGCCAAGATGTACTGTCAAATTGTCGGCAATGATGGGGGTATTGCCATCTTATACAAGGCTTGGAATGGCGGCATTGCTACCACACAAATCTTTGGTAATAAAAGATGATTATGAGGTTTATGCAGATAATGTGTTATGTAATGATTTGTCGGAGCGACAGAAAATATTACAAGCGTATTGCAAGGATTCTGTGTGTGTACAGTTTGATGATGTTAAAAAGTTAAAGATTGCAGCACTTAGAGAGATGTTTACAGGAAAACAAGTTGTGTACATTTACCATAATCAGATAGATGCGAGAGGAGATAAGGCAAATACAGAAGATGAGGTATTTTGTGCTTGTGAAGATGCAATTTGTGAAGTGATGGAGTTGATACACAGAATTTCAACAAATGCAAACACTTACCGCTTTATTGTAACCGCAGATCATGGATTTCTATATAAAAGAGATAAAATTGATGAGAGTGATAAGATTGGAGGTGTAAATGGTAAGGGAAAACAAATTAAATCGTGGGTAAATCGTCGGTATATTGTTTCTAAAGAGGCAATCAAGGAAGATGGAGTACAAAATATTAGTTTGGGTTCAATTCTTGGAACCGAAGATGATAAGATTGTGACGGTTCCTATTAATAGCAGTGTGTTTAAGGTTAATGGAGGAGGACAGAATTATGTACATGGTGGTTCTTCTCCACAAGAAATGATGATTCCAGTGCTGGATATAAAGATGGAGCGTGGACACGTAGAAACAAAAACTGTGTCGATTAATGTTGTAAGTATTATACGGAAGATAACAAATTTTATTATAAATATAGATTTTATTCAATCTGAACCAGTGAGTGATACAGCAAGAGAAGCAACATATCGAATGGTATTTGTGTCTGAGGAAGATGAGCGTATTTCTAATGAAGTTGTTTATGTGGCAGATAACCATGAGCTAGATTCTACCAAAAGAATCTTTCGCATACGATTTCATTTTAAGAATCAAAAGTATGACAAAAATAAGCAATATTATTTGGTAGTGACAGATGACAAAACAGGGATAGAGCAATTTAGGGTTCCCGTAATTGTGGATATTACAGTTATGGATAATTAATTATACTATTTTTCTAAAAAATCGAGCAGAGAAGGTTACTTCCCCTACTCGCCGCGCGACCCGTGTGCTGCCTTAGCAGCTTATTTCCTCTACACGGGTCTGTGCATAAAAATAGCATTGAAGATTGTTTAACAATTTTCAATGCTATCTTTGAATGCCGGTGGCCGGACTTGAACCGGCACGAGGTTGCCCCCGGCAGATTTTGAGTCTGCTGCGTCTGCCATTCCGCCACACCGGCGTTTTGAATGATACATCATAACGACAGAAATTATAATATCATATTTCGGCAGAGTTCGCAAGAGAAAAATCAAAAAAAGTTAAAATTTTTTTGATTATAAATCAGCACCGTGATCAATAACAATAATCTGCCCTGTAATAGCAGAGGATTCATCGCCTGCAAGGAACAAAATTGCATTGGCAACTTCTTCGGGCATACAAGCAGGTAGAGATAAGTCAGCATGTTTTGACATTGCACTTATCATATCTGGATCAAGGTTTTCTTTTTTCATACCCATTGTCATTGGAGTTACAACACTTCCAGGACAGAGGGCGTTACAACGTACATTGACATTGGCGCAACGCATAGCGATATTTTTTGTCATGCCAATTATTGCAGCCTTGCTTGCCACATAAGCGACACCGCCACCTCCTGTATAGCCTGCAACACTTGAAACATTTACAATAGAACCAGCTTTTTTCTCGACCATAATCTTTGCTGCTTCTCTTGTCATATAAAGAGTCCCTTTTGTATTGATGTCAATTAGCGTGTCAATTGTCTGGTCAGTTACTTTTTCAATCGCTTCAATACCGTTGTCAACAACGCCAGCGTTGTTCACTAAGATATCGATAGTGCCAAAAGTCTCAAGTGTTTTAGCAATCACTGCACTACATTGTGCCTTGTCAGAAATATCGCAAGGTACAGCTAGTGCTTCTCCGCCAGCAGATTTGATTTTGTTCGCGACTGCCTCAAGTTGCTCTGCTCGCCGGGCAGAAATAACAACTTTGGCCCCTTCCTTTGCAAAAAGTTCTGCGGCACAAGCTCCAATACCAGAGTTTCCGCCTGTTATTACAGCTGCTTTTCCATCTAATCTTCCCATGTTTTCCCTCCTTGTTTTTAATATCACTTTTTGAATCTTATTTGAATCTGTTTTTTCATTAGATTTTCTGTGATCTGCACAAATGAAATCAATATATGTGCTGCAAATGGCTTATAAACGTATGCACTTTTTAAAATTTTACAACATTCGATACAAAAAGATTCTAAAAGTTTATTAATCGGTTATCTGTTATGGTGATATAGTTTGCTATGTTTTTTATACTGCCAAACAGTATCATAGATAGTTTGATTATACCACAGGTACATAGAAAATAAAAATAAATTTTGGATAAGGAATTATTAAAGAATAATTTGTGTTACTTTTCACACCCGCGCCAAAGTAGTGGGAATCATGCGCCAAAATGCTTGCCTTTTAGCATTTTGTGTGCAAAATCTGTTATAATTCACACCTCAATAACTTATAACATGATAAAAACTGGCGTGGGTGTGAATTGTAACTAATTTGTGTTACTTTTTGAGGGCAGAACAGATTTATATCAGTTATTTTTTAATAGTTGACAGAAAGACTTATCAGTCTGTCTTTATTTTTCTATAATACAAAATAGAGCCTTTTAGAATGTTTTTGCAAAAATGTTTAGAAGGTTATAAACGTAAAAAGGAATCTTATTATAATGAGAAAAGAATTAGAATATCACATGTTGCAAGATGCAAAGAGTAGTATTATATATCTGTAGAATAATTGGAAGTTTATTTTCATCAGCTAGAAATATGTACTTTACATTCATTGAGACCATAATTTCGATATGAGAGGCGATTTTTCCACAGCAAAACTTTCTGTATTGTTTAGAACTATTATTATAAGCCACTTTTTCGGTCATGAATAATAATTATTGGAAAAACTTGGCAGGAACGAAGTTGACGTATTTGGTTGTCTTTTTGTCCTTATTTATTTAAAATAAAGACAGAAAGGAGTGTTCTTTATGAAATTTGAGTATTTAGCATGGGAATGGTTTGAAAACAAGAAAAAATATATTAAAGAATCAACCAGCGCCTACTATATTTTTGAGCTGCAAAATTATATTCTTCCTGCTTTGGGTGATATGGAAACAGACGAATTAAACGAGGATATCATACAGAAAAAGGTCTATTCGTGGCAGACTGGCGATAATACTGATCATAAGACCATAAAAAAATCAACCATCTCAAATTTAGTGATGTTGATTAAACAAATTTTAAAATATGGTGTAAAAAAGAATGTACTCTCTCCCTTTGCATTGGAGATTTCCTACATTCCTGAAATGCATAACAGCAAAAATAAAGTTTTTACAGATGAAGAACAAGATGCAATTATTGCGGCAGTTATCTCAGATTTGTCTTTTAAATCTTTTGGGATTTTATTAAGTTTAATTACTGGGATGCGAATTGGAGAGTTATGTGCCTTACATTGGAGTGATATTGACTGTATACAGAAAGTGATTACAATTCAAAATACCTTGCAGCGCGTCTACCAAAAGGATATGCAACCAACCACCAAAATTGTTGTAGGTATCCCTAAAACAGCGCATTCTGCAAGAAAAATTCCTTTGCCAAAAAAATTACATGAAACAATAAAATCCCTGCCCAATATTAATGCGCAGGGATATGTGTTGACAAACAATTCTACATTTATGGAGCCACGAACATACAGAAGATTTTATGAACGTTTCTTGATAAAACATGATATTTCCTACTTAAATTTTCATTCGCTTCGCCATAGCTTTGCAACAAGACTGATTCAAAAAGGCGCAGATTACAAATGTGTTAGTGAACTTTTAGGACATTCTAACATTAATACGACTATGAATATGTATGTTCACCCTGATTTAAAGCAAAAAAGAGCGTGTATAGAACTTTTTCCACCTGTGCGGTTGCAATATGGCTAGGAGCGGCAATAAAGCAACAGAAA
>ERZ778503.779-NODE-779-length-25320-cov-5.194459_pt1 | contig 25320 bp, 19 predicted proteins | sample MGYA00510047_ERZ778503 | MGnify/ENA primary metagenome ERZ778503 (study PRJEB29527, sample SAMN07138965) | mouse gut metagenome | material: feces | host: mouse | place: China:Nanjing | collected 2016-01-25 ... | reverse complement strand
GACCCTGCTTTTGGGAAAAGATTATACATGCCATCGATGCAAAAGGGCTTTTGGAGAACAGCTTCAGTGAGTTTGAAACCTACGGCACATATGTGGCGATGCGTCATCCCGAAAGCTACCGGCTGCGGGACTGGCACTCCTTCCGCTATGGGGGTGTATTTTATAGTCTGGATACGATTTCCGATACGGACTATGCGTGGCTTGCAAAGGATTTTTTTGCCATTTCCTTTGAAAAGGGCGATTTTGTCAGGGAAGACCAAAAGAATCTTTTTGACAATAAAGCATATCAGGAAAAGCTGTCGGCAAGGCAGATGCTGGAAATTGCGCAGCAGGAATTTAAAGAAGGAAGTTATCTGGAGGTGTGGGAATGACGGAGTACGGCGAGGGCGAAATCAATCAGATGAAGTGGCAGGCTTATGGGCAGCTTGCACGGTTGAAGCAAAAGATTCTCATGCTGTATCAGGAGGTAACGGAGAGCAAAAGACCGTGGGGAGAAGCTGCACAGGCAGAAATAGAAACCATGGCGGCATTTTTTCAAACTTGTGCCGGCTTGTTTGCCGTACCGTCCGCATTGCGTGAGAAATGCAGACGAATAGAGAGAGCGCTTTTAAAAAAGCCGCATAATGCAGAGCGGCAGGGAGCGCTGCTGGAAGAGATGTTTGAAATCCATGAACTGCTGGAGGCGTACATTGGCAGTCGGGCAAAGAAATGCAGCACTTGTAAAAGCGATGTGTTTTTTACGCCGATTCCCGCAGGCTATGAAGCGACGAGAAAGCAGTGCGGTTTTCCATATTGGAATGCGGATTTTCAATTGGAGAGCAAGGAAAATTACGGCTGTCCGGTGTGCGGAGCGTATGACAGGGACAGGCTGATGATTGCTTTTCTGGAGGAGGTGCGTGCAGAAGGGAAGGAACGTTTAAGAATGCTGCAGGTAGCGCCCTCCCCGGCCATAGAGCGTTATGCGCTGGGAAGGGAAGATATTCAGTATGAGTCTACGGATTTGATGTTTACGGGCGTCACCTTTCAGGCGGATTTACAGGATATGAATATGGTGGCGGACGAGACGTATGATATCATCGTCTGCTCCCATGTGCTTGAGCATGTGGAAAACGATGCGAAAGCAATGAGGGAGCTTTATAGAATTTTAAAGCCGGACGGCGTATGTCTGGTGCTGGTGCCTCTGATTGTGGGAAAGCAGGATACGGAAGAAAAGTGGGGCTGCTCCATAGAAGAGAACTGGCGGCGCTTTGGGCAGGGAGACCATTCCAGATTATATGGAAAGGAAGATTTTATCAGGAGGCTGCAGACTGCGGGCTTCTATGTCAACGAGCTGGGCAAAGAATGGTTTGGCGAAGATTTTTATCAGGAATATGGTTTTGATGATTTGTCCATTATGTATGTGGCAACGAAAGCAATAAAGCTGGTAGAGCGGGAGGAAAACAAAGAGAAAGAGCTGCAGGAGCTGCGGGCGGAAAACAAGCTGCTGCAGCAGGCGCTTTCCAACGTAAACGAGCAGCTTTCAGGACTGCGTAAATCGGTAGGGAATGACTTTGCGATTCTCTTTCGGGCACTGGACAATTTAGGATACGAGATAAGCGATGAGAAGTTTCAGGAAAGGCTCTGGTATCCGAAGATTATGAGTGCGGAGGATACGTTCCGCGAAATCATTGAAAATAAAAAATCCATCGCACGGTTTGGAGACGGGGAATTTGGCATTATGTTTGGCGAACAGCGCTGGCGTTTTCAGGGGAAAGACGAAAAGCTTGCCGGCAGGCTGAAGGAGGCATTGCAGTCAAAGCAGGAAAATCTTTTGATTGGGCTGAACGATTTTTACGGCGACTTAAGCACATGGACAAAAAGAGCAGCGGACGGCGTCCGCATTTACCTGACGCCGGAGGTCAGAAAAAAACACTATGCGCTTTTGGAGCATGACAGAGAATATGCCTGCGCCAATATATCCAGAAACGAAACGCCGGAGGGTGTAAAGCGGCAGAAACAAATCTGGGAGGGAAGGGACTGCGTGTTTATTGAAGGTTTCCAGACCAGAATGGGCGTCGGAAACGATTTGTTTGACAATGCCAAATCCATTGTGCGGATTTTGTGTCCGGCAGAAAATGCTTTTGACAGGTATGAGGATATCTATAATGAGGCGTTAAAGCAGCCGAAGGACAGGCTGATGTTACTTGCGTTAGGTCCTACCGCCAGTGTGCTGGCATATGATTTGGCGAGGCAGGGTTATCAGGCAGTCGATATCGGACATGCGGATTTAAGCTATGAGTGGATGCTGCGCGGCAATCATAACAAAGTGCCGGATAAATACAGCAATGAAGCGCCGGAGGGATACATGGTGGAAGAAATCCATGATGCGGCGTATGAATCGCAGATAATTGCGGATTTTCATGCATAGACGCCGGCATCCAGCCGGATAAGGGAGATATCATAATGGAAATAGTTATAGTTGCTGATAACGAGGCAGAATATGTAAAGCTTTCAGTGAAAAGCATCCGCATGTTTGCAGATATAGAAGAATTGTCCGTCATAGTGGTGGACAACGGTTCAAAGGACGGCTTGGGCGAATGGGCAAGAACGCAGGCGGATATCACATATGTCTATATGGACGAGGGAAGAATGCCTTATGGCAGGGCAGTCAATCAGGTGAGGGAGGCGCTCCGGCTGCAGGGTGATATGCTTCTTATGCGGGCGTGCTTTATGATGACGCCCCATTGTCTCTTCAGTATGCTGCAGACGCTGCATGAAAATGCAGATACAGGCGCTGTGGGACCTGTGTCAAACGGTCTTGCGCATTCTCAAAAAAAAGAAGGTTTTGCAGATTATGAAGAGGCTGTCAAGGGAATACAGTGTTTTGAAGGGCGCCCCGGTAAAAAAGTGGCAGGGCTTTATCATGGCGCGGTATTATTCAGGCAGGAAGCATTGGAGCAGGTAGGTGCTTTTGATGAAGAGCTGCTAAGCGAAGCTTATGTTATCAGAGATTACTGTTTTCGCATGATAGAAGGCGGCTGGCGGCTTAAGGTAAGCAGTGGTTCTTTTTTGTGGAGCCTGCGGGGGATGGAGCAGGAAAACAGAAATGCGTTTGAGGAAGGGATTCTAAAGAAAAAATGGGGTATGCACTATTTTCACACAAAGCCGAATGAGCGGGTTGTAGAAATGCTGCAAGAAGATACAAAGAAAGCAATTCAGGTGTTGGAGATAGGCTGCGACTGTGGCGCGACGCTTTTAGAAGTCCAGAATCGATACCCTAATGCGGTTACATATGGCACGGAAATCAATGTAAAAGCGGCGCGAATTGCATCCCGTTTTTCGAAGGTCATTGTCAACAATATAGAAGAAGAGAATCTGCCGTATGAGGCGGCGGTGTTCGACTATATTATTTTTGGAGATGTGTTAGAGCACCTGCACGACCCGTTACGGACAATACGGTACTGCCGCAGATTTTTGAAGAGCGGCGGCTGTATCATTGCAAGCATCCCGAATGTGATGCATATTTCGGTCATGCAGAAATTGTTGAATGGAGATTTTACGTATACGGACGACGGCCTGCTGGACAAGACGCATATTCATTTGTTTACACTAAATGAAATCGTGAAAATGTTTCAGGCGGGAGGGTACGCAATCAGGGAAATGGAAGCGATTGGCCTCCCTGTCAGTGATGCCCAGAATGAGGTAATCGATAAGCTTTTGCGCTGCGGCGGAAAAGCCGGCAGGCAGATGTATGAAGCGTTTCAGTATGTGGTCTGCGCGCAAAAGGAAGAGCAGGAGGATATGCAAAATGTATGAGGAGTTGATGGCACAGTTGACCCCGCGTCCAAGATTAAATTTGACATGGTATCAGAACAAGGATTTCTATTCCGAGGGCGAGGTGGAGGATACGATTGTCAGGCTGATTGCCGAAAATGAGCCGGAAAATTATGTACAGGCGATTGCCGACAATTTTTGCTGGTCTGTCTATTATCACCTGACCCATACAAGGAAAAACCTTTTAAATTGGTATCCGTTTTCACCGCAGGCTTCCGTGCTGGAAATTGGCTGCGGCATGGGCGCCGTGACAAGTACGCTGTGCGATAAGTGCAGGGATGTGGTCGCGGTGGAGCTTTCCTACAGAAGAGCCGTGGGAACGCTGCTGCGCTGCAGGGAAAAAGAAAATCTGGAGATTATAGTGGGAAATCTCAATGATATTGCTTTTGAAAAAAAGTTTGACTATATCACGCTGATAGGTGTTTTAGAGTATCAGGGAAGCTACACCGGCACGGACAATCCGTATCTGGATTTTCTCAAAAAGGTAAAGACGCTGTTAAAGCCAAACGGCAGACTGTTAATTGCCATTGAAAACCAGTATGGTCTTAAGTATTGGTGCGGCGCCAAGGAGGACCATACCGGACTGCCCTTTGAAGGGATGAACCAGTATACGATTTCCAGCAAAAAGGTGCGGACCTTTTCCCATAAGGGACTGCAGAAGCTGATTACACAGAGCGGTTTTTCCAACACTTTTTTCTATTATCCCATGCCGGATTATAAACTGCCGGCTGTCGTTTATTCTGAAGCGTGTCTGCCGAAGGATAAAAATATGCTGAATATGCAGTACTATTATGTGCCTGATAACAGTACGCTCGTGGCGCAGGAGAAAAATATATACGGCGACATTATGGATAACGGGGTCTTTGGTTTCTTTGCCAATTCTTTTATGGTAGAGTGCAGCGACGGTGAGGCATTGGGTGAGATTACCTTTGCAAGCATGAGCAGCCGGCGGTTTCCCGAATATCAGGTGGGGACAAGGTTTGCGAAATCAGGGCAGGTAACTAAATTTGCCCTTGCAGGAGAGGCGGGCAGAAGGCATCTGGAAGAAACCTATGAAAACGAAAGGGCTTTGGAGAAACGGGGTTTACATGTCTGGGAGAGTAGATGGGAGGAAAAGGAGCTGGTTTCCGCCTATGCCGAGGCACAGACTTTGGAGGAAAAGCTGTTGGAGGTGTATCACAGCAAAGACACGGCAGATATTTATGCCTTGTGGGACCAAGTTTTGACGGAAATTTTGGCAAGCGCCGAAGAGGTATCGTGGGAGGACAATATTTTATATACATTTGGACTGGATATTGCGCCGGATAAAGAGCGGTACGGCATGATTCTCAAAACGGGATATCTGGATATGATTCCGCGCAATGCGTTTGTAAAAGAGGGTATTATCTATTGGTTTGACCAGGAGTGGACCTTGGAGAATGTTCCCGCGGGATTTGTTTTATATCGGGCGCTGTTACGTTTTTACTGTTCTTACGAGGAGGCGAACCAGACGCTGCCTTTATCGGAGCTTGCCCGCAGGTATGGGCTTGCGGCGGGCTGGCGGGATTACCGGCAGCTTGAGAGTCTTTTCTTCGGGGTGGTGACGGATGCGGCGCATATGGCGGAATCAGAGGCTTTTTGCGGCGATGTCAGAAAGGCTTGTCTGGAAAGCATTGCAAGAATAACAGGCAGGTAAGGGAGGACGGTCATGGAAGATAAAAACGAAGCGTATCTTGCGCAAATAGCAGAGCTGAGAGCGGAGAATGCCGCGCTGCACGGAGAGGTGGACAGCCTGCAGACATCTTTTCAAACGCTCTGTACGACCTTGAATGAGGTAGTCAGGCTGGTGTCGCAAATGAATGGGGACGTAAGAGACAATACGCATAACAATACCGTTTTATACAATCGTTTGTGCAATCTGCCGTATGAGATTTTGGATAAGCGTTTTGCGGAAAAGTATGAAATACCAAGAATTATGACATTGGAAGAGACAATCGATGAGATTGTGCTGCACAAAAAGTCCATAGCCCGTTTTGGGGACGGGGAATTTGGCATTATGTTTGGCGTCTCGAGGTGGCGGTTCCAGAGAGAGGATGAAAAGCTGGCCGAGCGGCTGCGGGAGGTGATAGCGTCGAACGAGGAAAACCTGCTAATCGGGCTCAATGATTTTTATGGAGATTTATCGCACAGGACGGAGGCGGATGCGGACGGCATACGCGCCTATATCGTAAAGGCGCGCGCCCAGCATATGAAGCTTTTGCAGAAGGGACGGCTCTACGCACATGCGTGTATTTCCCGAACCGGCTCATTGGAAAAGGTGCAAAACCAGAAAAGAATATGGGAAGGCAGGGACTGTGTGTTTGTGGAGGGGGACAAGACGAGAATGGGAGTAGGAAACGACTTGTTTGACAATGCGAAATCCATTCAGAGAATCCTCTGTCCGTCGGAGAGCGCTTTTGACAACTATGACGCTATCTTGGAAGCGTGTAAGAAGCTGCCAAAGGATAAGACCATATTGATTGCTTTGGGACCGACGGCGAGCGTGCTGGCATATGATTTGGCAAAAGCAGGGTATCATGCAATCGATATCGGACATGCGGATTTGGCGTATGAATGGTTTCTGCGCAGCGGCAGCTCTAAAAAGGCGGCGGTACATTACAAATACAACAATGAATATCCGGAAGGGTATATCGTGGAGGATATTCATGACGAGAAGTATGAATCAGAGATTATTGCAGATTTATCCGGATCATAGGGCGTGGAGCGCGGCAGGCGGAAAAGCGAAGCAGCTTCCGGCAGCAGGCTATGGCATGATCTCCGAATAGTGCTTGCCGAGAAACGCATGGTACGCGCGCAGGAACTTCTGGCGGTAGCGATTGTAATTTGTCAGGTTCAGCACGCCGCCGTCGTCATGCATACACCATGGGTGGCGCTGGGTGGGGACGACGACTTTGCAGCCATGGAGAAGAAAAGTAAGGGACTGCCAGGCGTCATAAAAATCCCAGCCGGTCAGGTCTTCGGTGTCCCAGAGATAGTCCGTGGAAGTAATCATCATAAAACCGTCTACAAGGGCGGCGTGCCGGTAGCCGTCTTCGGACAGGGAATACCGGTAGTCTGACAGAGGCGGATAGGAAGTCTTGCGCTTGTAGGGCGTGCCCAGACGGCTTTGTACATGCCACATAACGCCGTCGGGTGAAACGGATTCATAACCGGTCATGCCAATCAGCCCGATGGAGGCATCGGACCGGAAAATAGCAAGGATATCAGACAGGAAGTTTCTGTTTAAAATAAAAACATCCTGATGCATATAGATTTTGTATTTGGCGTCGGAAGCAGTCATTGCTTCGTTGTAGCCCGCAGTCATGGAAGCGGCGTCGGTTACGGTAAGCAATTCGGTAGTATAGCCCGCAGGGACATTTAGGTGTGAAATATAATGGATGGCTTCCGATAACAAAATATCATTGTTGGTGCATAAAATAAAACAAAATTTATGTTCGTCCATAGTTCCTCGATTCCTGTGCCTTGTAAGGGCATCCCTCACCTGTCGGCAGTCAATGACAAAAACAGTTCCTTATCCGCAGCATTCCAGTATGCGGAGCAGAGACTCAAAATGCTGTCGTACAGTGCCTGTGCGGGACATATCAAATCCTCCTGCAGGATAATGTATACGGCAAATACGGACAATCGGCTGGTTGACAGATAGTTTTGTGCTTCCCTGACGGAATCTTCTGCAAGCTGAAACGCCAGCCTGCGAAGCGCGAAGAGAGACAGCATATATTTTTCCATCAGACTGTTCTTATCGGTACATTGCAGGAAGAAAGGCGTTTTTTTGTAGGTAAGCTCTAAGTGAATGATGTGCAGAATCCTTAGAATCCTGCGGCTCTCGCCGATGTGTGCATAAGAAAGCGTCCCATCCCCCTGCTCCATATAAGGGATAAGGGATAAAAGCGCCTCCGCGTCCTGCTGTAAAAGAGCGGTATTTAAGGTTTCCGTTATATAGGCCCAAGAATCCTGAAGCGCCTTCTTGTTTTTTTCTAATTCCTGAAAAAAAGCTTCTGTGGATGAATTTAACTGGGAAGAAATGTCCATTTACAGCTCCTTTTGTGCCGGTTTGTCCATAGTTATAGAGTAAGTATAGTTTTTTAAACCGGTGAAGTCAAATACTCTTTGAAAAAATACGGGTATTTGGGCAGATGGTGCGCGGCGGCTTATGCTTTCAAGGTAAACTGCCGATATACATAATAGCTTAATGGAGTGAGCGGTAATCTGCATGGAGGCAATAGATAGACGCGGTAATTTGCCTTTGTTTAAAATAAAGGCATTTTTTTATATGTTGATTTTCCATTTTGCTTTGATAAGAACAGCGGTATATGACAGAGGAGTTTGCGCGTGAGACTGATAAACACATCGTTTGAGGAATTTGCGGAATATGTAAAAGAGAAAAATAAACACGTTGTTTTTTGGGGAGCGGGCGCGATTGGAAGGGCATTGATACCCTATATTTGCAATCGGCATGGTCTTGATACAAGGGTCCTTGGCTATATTGATAATAATCCGGTCAAGCAGGGGAAAGAAGTAGAACTTTTTTCTGGGAAGGTAAAAATTTATCCCGCCGGATTTTTGGAAAAGCTGCGTGCGGATGAGTTTGTCCTGATGATTACAAACGGAGATTTTTATCCGGTTTTGGAGCAGTTAAGGAATATGCCTTGTATGGAGAGTGTGATGGTTTGCATTGCGCCAATCATACAGATACATACGCCGGTGGAATCGTCGATAACAGGCATTTATAAAAGCAGCCAGAAACCGTTAATCCCCAAGACGATACATTATGCGTGGTTTGGGGGACCAATTCCTGAAAATCTGCAGAAATGTATAGACAGTTGGAAGGAAAAATGTCCGGATTATGAGATTGTAAAGTGGGATACATCGAATTACGATTATAAAAAACATCCTTACACCAGACAGGCATATGAGGCAAAGCAGTGGGGATACATGGCGGATTTGGCACGTCTGGAAATTTTGTATGAGTATGGGGGGTTTTATCTGGATACGGATGTAGAACTGCTTCAAAATCTGGATGAGCTGCGGTATCAAGAAGGGTTCTGCGGGAGAGAAGAGTGGGGGCACGTCAATTTTGGCGGCGGCTCCGGCTGTATCAAGCATTCGGATATCGTGGGTGAATTACTGGATTTTAGAAAGAATGTACCATTTTTACTGGGGAGGGGGCAGTATAATCTGGAGGCTAGCGGATATTTTGAAACAAAACCGTTGATGGATAGAGGACTTACCGTGACAAACCGTACCGAAATCGTGGATGGCTTTGCTGTGTATGCGTCCGAGTTTTTTTGCCCTTACAATTATATCAGCGGGAAGGAAAACGTTACGGAGAATACGGTGTCGATTCATTATTTTAACGGGGGATGGCTGGGAGAAGCAGGAATCCAATACAGACTTAAGACCAGAGAAAAATTTCATGCAGTCTTGAGACAGTTGGAGCCGTTTGACTGACTCTTTTTCGCGTCAGCTTCTACGCCAATGAAGCCGATGCTGAGACAATTGCCTTTATAGGATATGATGAAGGACGCTGATAAAATGGAAGGGAGATATCGATGCTGGAATTTCAGGAAGGTTTTTTTGAACAGGAGGTCAGAGACGGCTTTTATATAGACACGACCATGAAGACGGTATGGGCGGCTGAGCTTGAGGTGCTGCAGAAGGTTGCGGAAATCTGCGACAGGCATGGGTTGGTATGGTATGCGGCGTATGGAACCCTGTTAGGCGCTATTCGGCATGAAGGTTTTGTCCCTTGGGATGATGACATGGATATCTGGGTAAAGCGTGCGGATTACAATAAACTGTTAAAGATACTGCCCAAGGAGCTGCCGGAGGGGTATTTTGTGCGCAGTCCGCTGACAAAAGAAGGGTATGACCAGTTTCATATGCTCATCAACAGCGGCAACCGCGTCAGCATTGACCCGAAATGGCTGGAGCAGTACCATGGCTGTCCGTTTTCTGTGGGGCTGGATATTTTTCCGTTAGATTATCTTGCCCGTGATGAAGAAGAGAGGATTATGCAGGAGAATCTGGTCCGGATAGCCTGCAGGGGCGCGCAGGTGGCGTGCACGCTGTTCCGTGAAGGCTGCGAGGCTGCCGAGGATCCGGAAAAAGCCAGAAAAGAGTTGACAGAGGAAATAGGGGATGCCATTCACTATTTGGAGGAGCATTGCGGAATAGAGATTGACCATAAGCTGTTGGAAGAGGAAAAATGGTATGCACTTTCTTCGGAATTCGGAAAATGGGCAAACTATTTTGCCATGATGTACGGGGAAGAGGAGAGCGATTATCTGGTAAATTTTGTTGATTATGTAAGATGGTCCCATAAAAAGTTTCCTAAGGAATGGTTTTCTGAGATTTACAGTGCTACTTTTGAAAATTTTATGGTACCTGTTCCATGCGGGTATGACAAAATACTGCACAGGATTTATGCAGATTATGAAGTCATTGCCAAAAAGGACGGAACCCATGATTATCCTTATTATACAAGACAGTTAGTTGAGCTGAAAAGAATGTTATGTGATAGGGTAAAGCAGGTACAAAGGCTGGGCATAGCTTCTTTGGACGAGCTTGCGCTGCCGGAGACAGACAGTGCAATGCCGCCGGAATGGGAAAGGCTTATACAAAAAGCCGATGGGAAAAAGAAAAAGCTTGTATTGTGCGCAAACGATATGTCCGTGTTTTTAACATGCGGGGAGAAGGCTTTGGACAAACTGGAGAAAGTATTGCATGTCTTTGAATCGGTACGGGAGCATGTGGTCTTGTGGTGGCGGCCGCAAAGGACAATGATAGAAAGGCTGGAACCCGTCTCAGCCAAACTTGCCTGGCGATACAGGAGAATTCTGGAGAAGTACAAGGCAGCAGGCTGGGGGATATGCGATGAAACGGATAATATGGACAGGGCAGTAAAATTGTGCGATGCCTACTATGGCGGTATGAATGTGATTTTGCAGCCATTTCAGGATGCGGGGAGACCGATTCTGCTTGCAGCGGTAAACGGGGAACGCAGAGATGCGGAAAATAAGGAAAGAATCAAGGAGAGCAGGGCATTCTTTAGTTTTTCAGATTATGTAGAAGAGAATGGAAAAATATACTTTGCCAATACAAATTTTAATGCCCTGGCTATTATAGATAAAGCAGCATGGAGATTAGAAAAACAAATTCCCTTTGAGGGAGCAGATGCGGTTGCAAAGAACATGCATTTGAAATGTGTAAAAAGCGGGCATAAGATATGCTTTCTGCCGGCAGGCGTACAGTGTGCGCATATATATGATATGGAAAAGGGCACACAAACCAGCTATCATTTTACAGATGAAAATGCAGCAAGAGAACCGCGGGAATGGAATTACTTTTCTTATGGAGAAGATATATTTTTATTACCCAGCCATGCAAAGCAAGGACTTTTTAAATGGAATGTCAGCGCAGATACTATGGAACAGGAGACGTGGTGGAAGCTTTCGGACATGGATAGTGTCCTGTGGAATGGGAGTCTGGATGAGAGAAGTTTCTATTCACTGGCGGTTTCAACCAATCGGCTGCATATAACGAATATGGAATCTAAGGCAGTAGAAAGTTTTTGGCTGCCGGACGAGCAAGTATACCGCATTGTATATGATGGACAGAATTTTTGGTATACCATAAACGGAAGCATGGATATTATCTGCTGGAGCAGGGAACAGGGAGAGCTTGGCAGATACCGATTACCTGACTGCGATTGTTATGAACAGGAGATTATGCATTATGAGGAAATTTTTTACGCTGCTGGGATAATATTCCTATATGAGAAAAGTCAGCACACAATATACGCTCTGCGCAAAGAAAAAGGGAAAATAGAAAAAGTGCATTCTATGAAATGCGAGAGGGGAATTTTCTGGGCACTGGAAGAGAAACCCTGTTTCAAGTGCGCAGGCAGTAAACTCATCTGTATGCTGAAAAATGCGGGAGAGATTGTGCTGATTGACTTAGAATCGTTGGAAGCTAGGCAATACAATGAGAATCTCCATGTGGATAGGGAGATAAAAGAATATATGCATGAAATTGCCTTCAAACGTAATGCATTATTCTACGAGGAAGCGGGAGCAGTAGATTTCAATTTATTTTTGGGATATTGTATGAGAGAGTAGAATTTACGCGGAGGAATGGAGGAGGAAAGATGAATTTTGAGTTGACAGCGTCTATGATGTGTGCCAATTATGGAAATTTGGAAAGTGAAGTAAAACAGCTGGAGGCAGCGGGAATCGACTCTTTTCATATTGATATTATGGATGGCAGGTATGTGCCGAATTTTGCGATGTCTTTAAATGACATGGCATATATTGCCGCCGTATCGGGAAAGCCGCTTGATGTACACTTAATGATTGAACATCCAAACAACAATGTTCATATATTTTTGGAAAAGCTAAGAAAGGGCGATACCGTCTATATTCATCCGGAAGCGGAGTACCATCCGTCTACTACGCTGCAAAAGATCATTGAGGCGGGTATGGTTCCGGGTATCGCAATCAATCCGGGAACCAGCATCGAAACAGTGTATGAGATGCTGCGTATCGTGAAGAAAGTGCTTGTGATGTCGGTCAATCCGGGGAATGCAGGACAGATGTATTTGCCCTATGTGGGAAAAAAGATTGACGATTTGCTGCAATTAAAGACGGAAATGAACTTTAAGGTATATTGGGACGGCGCCTGCAGTGCGGATAAAATTATCAAGTATGCGCCAAAAGGAATGGATGGCTTTGTGCTGGGAACAACGCTGCTGTTTGGCAAAAACAAATCTTACGGGCATACGTTAAGAGAGATTCGAGATATGAATATGTAAAAGAGCATGTGCGTTGTTAGTATCAGGAGAGTTCTTTTATCCGGATAGGATAAAAGAACTTTTTTGTTGTCTTTTTTACCCCAATACTGGTTGCAGACAAAAATAAGATTGCATATTAGGATATAGATAAGTTATAATAAAACAAGTATTTATGTATTTAAATAACGAAATTTTATACCTGCCGGGAGCTGATTTTGAGCAAACCCGTCAGGCATTTCAATCACGTATTTTGCAGAGAAGCTATTTCAGAAACGGGAGATAGAATATGGATGAGAAAATACTTGTGACGCAGTCGTCCATGCCGACGTATGAAGAATACATAGAAGCGATTAAACCGCTTTGGGAAAGCTGCTGGCTTACAAATATGGGACAATATCATCAGGAGCTGGAAAGGCAATTAAAAGCATATCTGGATGTTCCGGAAGTCTCTCTGATGGTAAACGGGCATATGGCACTGGAAATGATAATACAGGCGTTGGGTTTTCCGGAAGGCTCAGAGGTCATTACCACACCCTTTACCTTTGTGTCTACGACGCATGCCATTGTCCGCAACCGTTTAGTACCGGTTTTTTGTGATATCAAAAATAGCGACGGAACGATGGATGAAGCCAAAATAGAAGACCTGATTACGGAAAAAACCGTTGCGATACTGCCGGTGCACGTGTATGGAAATGTATGTAATATTGAGGAAATTCAGAGAATTGCCGACAGCCACGGCTTAAAGGTAATTTATGATGCGGCACATGCTTTTGGGGTCAAATATAAGGGAAGAGGGATTGGAAGCTATGGCGATGCTTCCGTATTCAGTTTTCATGCAACGAAAGTGTTCAATACCATTGAGGGCGGGGCAGTAACGTTTTCAGATAAGGATTTATACGAAAAGCTTTATAACCTGAAAAACTTTGGAATCAGGGGAGAAGAGCGCGTAGTATCGATTGGTGCAAACGCAAAAATGAATGAATTGCAGGCAATCATGGGATTGTGTAATTTGAAGCGTATTGAGCAGGTGATTGCGGCACGTAAAGAACGCTTTCTTTATTACAGGGAACATTTGCAGGAGGTCAAAGGAATCCGCTTTTTTGATGAAAACAAGGATGCGAGTAAAAACTATGCATATTTTCCGGTTTTAATAGAAGAAGAATATTCAGTAAACAGGGATGCTCTATATAAATTACTGAGAGAGAACAATATATATGCGCGAAAATATTTCTATCCGATTACGGCAGATATGGAATGCTATGCAGAACAATATGCCCAAAAGGGGTTAATAACGGCAAGAAAGCTTGCCAAGCAGGTTTTGACGATACCACTTTATGAACAATTAAAACAAGAGCAGATGAACCGCATTTTGGAATTGATTTGTTAGGGAGGCGTTATGTGTACCTTGGAGAGCAAAGAAACGGTTATTGTATTAGCAGGAACGAAATGGCAGATTCCGTTGGTTAAAAAATTAAAAGAAAAGGGATACAAAGTAGTTGTCTTTAATTTGCTGCCGGATTCACCAGCATTTTCATATGCGGATGCTTATCATATTGTTGATATACTAAACTATGAAGCCTGCCTGAAGGCTGCGGCAGAATATGCGCCAAATGCGTTTATGTCGGATGAATGTGATATTGCAGTTCCCCCAGTGGCATATTTGTCGGAAAAAATGGGACTTATCTCTATAGGAACAAAAATGAGCAAATTATATACGAACAAATATGAAATGAGGGTATTTGGACAAAAGCACGGATTTGACACGCCTGCCTTTTTTAAATGTGATATAATAGATGAAGCAATTCAGACTTTTCGGGCGTTTGGTAAAAAGATGATTATGAAGCCGATGGATGCAAATAGCAGCAGAGGAGTATATTCCATTGCATGTGAGAAGGATATTGCAGAACATTTTGCGGATACAGTCGGATTTTCCAAAACAGAGAAAAGTGTGCTTTTGGAAGAGTATATTGAGGGGACAGAATTTACAGTTGACGGAATAAAAACAGAAAAAGGGCATATTTCTTTGGCTATATCTGAAAAAAGGCATTATGCCTACAATGAAAACATAGCCTGCTCTCTTTATTTTTCTTATAAGAATGACAGGTTTGATTATGAAAAGTTAAGAAGTATAAATGACAGGTTTGTGGAATTATCCGGCCTGCCATTTGGTTTGACCCATGCAGAGTACAAATACAGAAAGGGCAAGTTTTATTTGATTGAAATTGGGGCGCGGGGGGGAGGCAATCTGATTTCTGCCAGTATTGTGCCGCTTGTTACAGGAGTAGATACTTATGATTATCTGATTGATAAATCTTTAGGGAAAAAATGCAAGGAAGAGATTTCAATTCTGAAAGAATATCAGGAGCGGTGTGCTATATTGAAATTTTTTGATGTGGGCATTGCGGAAGGAATTGTGAAGGAAATACGCGGTAAAGAGTACCTAAATAAAAACAGAAATATTGTGGAGTATGCTATTTACTGTAAGGAGGGGGACAGAATTGTAAATGCTGCTGATGATAGTAAGAGAATAGGTTTCTATATTGCATATGGTGAAGACCGGAAGGAACTGGATGCCGTAATACACGAAACGGAACAAGCTTTTCAAATAATCGTAGAGTGAATATGCCATAAAAGTAATGACAGATTGAGGATAAGATAGAAATGATGATGGATGAGAAGAGATTTTGTGCGCTGGCAGAAGAGATAACAAATGTCAGTCCGGTTGCAGAACAGTTAAAAAGCAGCAGGCTCCCATTGGTGATATGGGGAATTGGGAGCATGTCATATAGCGTCAAAAAATATATGGATATTTTAAAAGTGGCGGTAAACTGCTATTGGGTGGATGGAGATTGTAAAATAAAAGATAAAGGAGGAATCCCTGTTTTATCGCTTACGGAAATTGAGAATCGTTTTGATAAATTTAACGTTGTATTCGGACATTCCAAATATGAGTTGAAAAAGAGTTTGCAAAAGAGGTGCAAAAATATACAACATATTTTTTGCATTCCCAATGTATGCTACAATAGGTATGATAGAATGCCCAAATCATTTTTTGAACATAATGCAAAGCGGTATTATGAAAATTATTGTTTGTTAGAGGATGAGAAATCAAAAGAATGTATGACGGCGTATCTGCGTTGTAAAATGTCAGAGAATATAGACGACATCATTGATGTGTTTGAGGAAGAATTAAATTATTTTAATAACCCTGTTTTTACGCTGCGGGGAGATGAGATTTATGTAGATGTAGGGGCGTATACGGGCGATAGTCTGGAATTGTTTTTAAAAGAGACGAATCAGCAATACAAAAAGATTTATGCATATGAACCGGAGAAAGCAAATTTTCTTTTATTAAAAAATTATGTGGAAGAACAAAATTTGAAGAATGTAGTGTGTGAGCAAATAGGAACATACAACAGGAAAGAAACGCTGCTTTTTGCACTAGATGAAGAAAGCTCAGGGATAACCTCAGGCGGCGAAACGCATTCTGTGAAAATAGAAGTAAATGCCTTGGATTCTTTGCTGGAAGACGAAGAAGTAACGCTTGTTAAGATTAACTTTTTGGCAGGGGTAAAAGAAACGATTGAGGGCATGAGGCGGATTATGGTGCAATGTAAGCCCAAATTGGTTGTCACAGTCGGGTTTGATGAATATGCGCTGCTCTCGATACCAGCACTGATTAAAGAAATAAACCCGGATTATAGATTATTCTTGAGGTTTGCGGCAGCAATGCCGGCAAGACTATTATTATTTGCAATATAGGAGAAGGCAGATGTTTGTTACGATTATTTTGGATACGGAGTACATGGGAATGGGGGAGCGGCATAAATGGTTTTTGAAAAATCTGTCTCATGCAAGGGAAAATAATTGGTTAGTAATCACACATGAGCATCTAGAGCGGAATTATGAGGAATATGCGGAGCATTGTGAGGCGCGCTTTTATGATGAATTCGAGATGCGAAAGCTGGGAGCAGAGGAGTACAGCCAAATCAGCAAAGGATTTGTGCCTGATGAAATATTCACGTCCAAGGAGGAAGAGATGGGCTCAAGGACGGAATTTTTGGCGTATTTATTTCAAGAGCGGTATGTGGAGCTCGAGGAATGCCTGACTTCCATTATTGATGAGGAATTACAAAAAAGAAAAGGAGAGAAGATTGAGGGGATTTTTAATTGTTTGGACTGCTTTCGGAGCATTCGATATCTAGGAGAATATTATCGTTGTCCTGTCATTCCCTATGTATTTTCCGCTATCAGGAAGGTTCATGGTTATCAGCAAACGCTGTACATGACAAGTATGGATGGGAATCTGTACGCAGATGATGATGGAAAAAGGAGATATCAAAAATTTAGCACAGAAAGACAAGAGGCGGCAGTATTTTCAAGAAGAGAATTGTTAACCATGCTGGGAAAGGAATATAATATTCCGCTGTTGAAACTATTGAATAGTAAACCGAAATACGAGATGGGAATTTGTGCAGAAGCGTATAGCGCAAACCACAATTTTTTGAAGTTTAAATATACTGATGATGATATTTATTATGAGTGTAAAGAAAAGTATTCCACGGAAGAAGTGGTAACAAGAATTCATCCAATGGTATATGACAGTATGGGAATAGGGAGGGAACATTTAAGAAATGACCCTGTTTCATTTATCCTTAGCTGCAGGAGGGTGACAAGCGTACAGTCTCAAATAGTGTTAAAGGCAATGCTGTGGAATAGAAGTGTTTATATGAAGAGCAATTTTCTGCAATTATCTTTTTTGTGTGAAAAGGATATAAAAAGCACAAAGAAAGTGGATATAAATGCTCTGAACTATTATATATTTGGTTTTTTGATTCCTTCAGGATTAATGTTTGACATGAAATATTGGAGATGGAGAATCAACGAAAACCCGTCGGAGCATGAAATTTATAAAAAGCATTTGGGATATATTCTAAATACCTTGGAGATAAGTGCGGATGCGATAAATGCCAGAGAAGAAAAGGAGCGTTTTTTATATTTGCTGCAGAGGAGAAATTGTGCCGAGGATTTAATACATGATTTGTTGGATGAAGAAGTTCCTTTTAACGTTCCTTTTGACGTTTTATCTTCTAAGCTGGAAGCCGGAACAGGTGGTATGGTTATATATAGTCTGAATCGTCTTAACCGTTATATAGATGGAAAAGTTTACAGCAAATTTAGAGTGAACTGTGAAAAGGAGACAGATTTTTTGCGGTTTTATCCATTTGCCGATGTAGGCGGAAATGCTAAGATAAACTCTATACAAGTGGATGGCAGGTGTGTGGCAAAGAAAAAGGATTATGTTTATTATCCCAAAAAAAACGGATATGAAGAATATGACCATATTGGGCTGAATCAGGGGGAACATATAGTGGAAGTGGAATGGGAGTATTTTTTCAAATGAAGGGAGCGTTGTATGGATATAAAGGAAAAAATTATCGACTATATTACCAAAAACAGGGTTTCCACAACAGAGGTGGCAGACTGTCTTGGAAAGGCAGGAGCAATTGAAGGTGTTCTTCCGCTTAACAGGGGGCACTTTGCAGTGGGAGAGGTTCAATATTTATATGCCATTCAGGATTCTAACTGGACGGTGCATGAAGATTTGGATAAGGTGCCTGTGGCAGATAAGGTAGTATTGATAGATGCTATCGATGTGCACGGGAGAGCGATTATAGGAGATATTGTATCCAAGTATATTTTGCTGTATATGGGCAATAAAGCAATTGTATGCACAGGAAAAATGAGGGATGCGCATTATTTGGTGAAAGAAAATTATCCGATATGGTGCAGCGGGGTGTCTCCGGTGGGATGTTTCAATAAGCCTGTTGATAAAGCAGAATTTTATAAGGAAATAGAAGAGCGGAGGAAATTGTTTCAAGGTTCAGTAGCGGTTTGTGATGATTCCGGTGTTGTGATAGTGCCGAAGGAACAGGTTACAGAAGATTTTTACGACAAATTAGTGAAAATTGAATTGCAGGAGGATATTTGGTACGATTGTATTGACCGAAAAAAATGGAGTACATACCGTACAATTTGTTTAAAAGAGTATTTATCAGAGTAGAATGGAGAATGGATATGAAAACAGCTTGCTTTATTCCTATTAAGAAAAATTCTGAAAGAGTTCCTGGAAAAAATCTGAGAATTTTGAATGGAAAGAAACTTTATCAGTACATATGTGAACACGTGAAAGAAGCAAATGTATTTGATGATATTTATATTGATACTAACAGTCAGGAAATTGCAGATTATGCAAACCAGATGGGTTTTTATGTAATTGAACGAAAGCCGGAACTGGCAAAAAACAGCGCAAACGGCAATGATTTATTAGTCCATCATTTTATGAGTTATCCCGATTATGATTATTATTTTCAGTTGTTTGCGACAGCGCCGTATATGCAGGCAGAAACAATAAAATTGTGTTGCGAAACGCTAATATCAAGTGAAAAATACGATTCTGTTTTTACAGCAGTAGAAAACCATAGTTTTTACTGGTTAGCAGGGAATCCAATTAACTACCGTCCGGGGATTTTGCCGAGAAGTCAGGATATGATTCCGGTTATGGAAGAAACAACGGGACTATATGGAATTTCACGGGAATCGTTGAGTAAATATCACTGCAGAATAGGAAAAAATCCACATATACATATTGTAAATAAATTTGAAGCTGTTGATATTAATACGGAAGAAGATTTGAAAATTGCAGAATATATAGGAAAAGTTATTTACGGATTATAATACTGTGCAGGATATATGAAGGAGAGGATAAAGAAGGCATGATGGAAAATCACGATAAGCCAATTATGGTTTCTGTTTGGTGCCGTACATATAATCATGTAAATTACATAAAAGATGCGCTGGACGGACTGGTCTCCCAGCAGACAGATTTTATATATAAAGTGATTGTTTTTGATGATGCTTCTACGGATGGTACATCGGATATTGTTCGGGCTTATGCGGAAAAATATCCGGAAATCATTTATGCAATTATTGCAGAAGAAAATATTTACCATCATCCAAACACCAAGAAAATTATAGCAGATATATGGAAAAAACACCTTACGGGAAAGTATATGGCATTTTGTGAAGGGGATGATTTTTGGATTGACTGCAGTAAACTCCAGATACAGGTTGATTATATGGAATCGCATTCGGACTGCGCTATGTATATGCATAATTCTTTATGGCTGAACTGCCGTAATGGAGCTATAAAAGCGGGCAATCCATATAAAGGAAAATGCGAATGGGATGTTGCGGCAGAAGAGCTTATTATGCAGTATAACGGTTATCCGTCAACAGCTTCCTTTCTTTTTAAAAGAGAACAAATTGACAAGCCACAATTTTTCGGAGAAGTACATGCAAATGATTACACAACGATATTGTATGCGTTTGCAACAGGAAGTGTTCACTATAGCAGCCGTATTATGTCTGTGTATCGCGTGTTTGCGGATAATAGTTATGCCGTAAGGATGCAGCAAGACGGGGATTTGCGGATATGTTTTTATCTTAAAATGCTTTTTTTCTTTTGGAAGTATGATGCATATACGAACTACAAATATCACAAATGGATTGCAAAAAGAATAGCCTGCTATGAGCTTACAGTTATGTATGGAAGCGAGCCGAATATCCCGATTGCAGAATCTGTAAGGAAGAGCATGGAACAGGGAAATATCTTTCCCGAGGAAAGTTATAAATATGTAGATAGGTTGGAGAAACAACGCAGACAAGAACTGCCGGAGGAACTAAAAACTTTTATTGATGGGCATAAACATATTATAATTATGGGCACCGGAGAATTTGGAGTATATGCAGCCAGAATGCTGATAAGTCATGAGGTGGAATTTGACGGGTTTGCAGTGAGTGCAAAGAAGGATGAAGAAAGTTCATTTATGGGAAAAACAGTTTATAACTTGTCAGAAATACCTTATGACGAGAAAGATACGGGCGTAGTGATAGGTATTTGTCCGTTCTCGGGAAAATGGAGTTGGGATTCGGTTTTGCATTCTCTTGCGGAGGCTGGGGTTAAAAATTGGTATTGTCCATTTTTATAGAGGTATTTATTTTCACATAAGGATTGTGATATTTAATAAAACGAAGTAGTGTTTAAAAAAGGAGGTCATTATGGAGCTTTGCAGGCGTGCAATAGAATTTATACAGGTTATAAATGAAGAAGGAGATGTTCGTATCTGTGGTTGGCTGAAAGACGGAGGCATCATAGGGCGGTTGACAGATAATACCATGGAAGAAATTTATCATAGCGCAGAGGCGGATATGATTCGTTCTTACCATGCAAATAAGGATTATTCCAATTGCAATCCCAATGCCTGTCCGTATGTGGCGAATAACACCGTGGAAAAGAATTTTATCCGGTTGGACGAGATTCCCCAATTGCCTCCGGCACTATATCTTGCTTATGAAAATGTATGTAATTACCGTTGTGTAATGTGCGGGATTCATGATTGTGCCAAGAAAAATTTGGATGAAAGAGAAAAGAAACTGAATAAGATTGATACAGAATTATTAAAAATTCTTCCGTATGTGAAGAAAATTAGCGCCAATGGGTTGGGAGAGTTGTTTGTAAGTAAGCATACACTAAGACTGTTGTCAGAATGGAAACCTATTGCTGACCCGTCGGAGTGTTTTGTGGAACTGGAAACAAATGGGTCTCTGTTTAACGAAAAGAACTGGAGTTACATTTCCAATCTTGGGCAGTATCACCTTAGTGTTTCCATTACAGTTCTCAGTTTTCACGAGGATATCTATCAAGAACTCTCAGGAACAACATTGCCGATTTCAAATTTGATAGATAATTTGCATTTTGTAAAGTCATTACGGGAAACAGGAATTATTAATCGTCTGAACTTTACGATAGTGTATCAGGAAAAAAATTTCCGTGAGATTCCGCAGTTTGTCAAGCGGTGCCTAGAGGAATTTGCAGCAGATCATATTAGTTTACGCCCTGTCAATGTATGGGGAGAGGATGATATGAAGTGCTGGCTTAGGGATGTTAGAAATGAGTATCATCCGAATTATAAAGAATTTCTCGAGGTCATGAAAGACCCTATTTTGAAAGATCCGAGAGTGAGAGATGGGGGAGGAGGAAAGCCGTCGGGACTCGGACCGGAACCATATGCCAGACTAAGGGCAAAGTATCATCTGCTGGAAAATATTTTCTGCAATGAAAAATTTGAAAAGGAAATAGATAACGTGATAGAGGAGAATCAGGTCGCGGTATATGGAATGACCGCCGTAGGCAAAGCGCTTGCAAGCAGATTGAGAGAACGTTATGAAATTCCCTTTTTGATGGACCGCTCCATGCATGGAGAAAAATACGCGGGAATTCCTATTTTTGCAGTCAATCATCTGAAAGATTTGGATAAGAAGGTAACGGTAATCGTTTCACTGGACAGAAATGAGGACGCTGTCGTGGAGCTGTTAAAGCGGGAAGGATTTCAAAAGGTAATCTCGATCAATGATTTGGTAAGAAACTGTAATGAAAAATAGTAAGGCAGCTATACATAAAATCCCGCCACACGAAAGAGTTCTTCTATCCGTTTCGGATAGGAGAATTCTTTTTTTACTTTCTGATGCCCATTGACGGCAATTTGTTTTCTCAAGTCGTCATGCTTCAGATAAAAATCAGCCTTAGCAATCGCGTCCTCCATGCTTTCGTATAAAATCAAATCCTTTCCGTCCTCAAAATATGCGGCAAGTTCAGGCTGATAGTTGGAGAGCAGCGCCCCGCCAGCCCCCATGATATCCAAAGCCCTAAGCGGGATGCCGGACTGGATGCATTTGAGGGTAGGGCATAGGTTTAGTCTGCTGTACCGAAAGACACAGGGCATTTCATCTTCGTATTTTGCAGGACCGCAAAGCTTTACATGGGGCAAACCGCAAGGCTTTGTCGTATAAAAATGGGTGTCGAACAGCTCTCCGAACTGCTCTAAAAGAAAGCTGCGCTCCAAGTGCGTGATTTTGGCGGCAATGGCATAGGACAATCCGCGGCGGTTCAGCTTTAGATTGGTCTGTCCTATTTTTTGAAAAGAATTGTTCACCGCCTGCAGCAAATCTTCCGTAATCAGCTCGTCAAGCAGGTAGCAGCCATATATGCGGAATTGTGCCTGAAGAATGCCCTCAATATATCCTTTGGTAAAGTCGTCTGCTGCATAGAGCAGGGTTTCCAGAGGCGATTCATAGAGATTTCCGACGAAAGATACGTCTGCGGAATGCGCGGCAATCTGGGAAGCGCTGAAGGTAAGCGCATCCAGCCGGTTTGTATTGACGGCAAGGGGAAGGTGAAATACCTGACTGTATCCTGCCGTCTGGTATGCGGCGGCTTCTATCCGGTCAAATAAAAAAATATAGTTGGTCTCATAATGGAAATAATCGGAGAGGCGTTCTTCCAACGGGCTGTCATAGCACCAAGCGATGTATGTTATGCGGTGCTTGCTGCAGAGCTGTGCCACCAGAGGGAAAAAATTGACGCTGATAACAGCATCGTAGGTATCGTTTAACAGGTACTCGGAGAAACGCTCGCAAAAAAAATCATCATGGAACTTGTCTGGAAAGTGATAATACACTGTCTTGCAGGTATGCCCTGCTTTCTTTAAGTAGTAGAGAAAATCGTGATAGGTATAACTCCCCATATCGTAAAAAAGTATTTTCATGCGTCGGCACTCCTGTGACTTGTCGTAAAATCTCATTTTCTTACAGTTAAGTATAATTTTTTTGTTAAATTAAGTCAAATTATCTTTAAAAATATATTTTGGATTTGCGGCTTATTATGGCATAGATTTTTTCTTTATGATATAGTTGTGTTAGTAATATATGAAAAACGGCAGACGATGGAGGAAGGCTATGGCAGAAGCGTTTTTGGAGGAAATTTATGAAGAGGCGGCACTGGTGTGCCAGCTCAAACAGGCGGTAGAATATGCGAAAATTCATGACGAGCTTCATATGATTGCCATATGTAATGCTGTTTTTCAGCCGTTATGCAAAATATGCAAGGGGTATCTTCTGCAGGACCGGGAAAAGGGGATGGCCTTGTGGGATGCAGTACAGACGTTAGTTAAAATTGACAACGATTTGGTTAGGCGGGGCGATTGTATAGAAGAGAAGATATTGCCGCTGCTGAAGGAAAAGAGGAAGTGCTGCGGCGGGGATATCCGTGTGGAAAATGAAGAGGGGGACTACTTATTTGAAAGCAGCGCATCCGGATTTTTGACATTGAAGGATTTAAAGTGTGACAAATATATACATAGTGCCGCTGACCCTATGTGGGAGGCGTTCAAACTGGCGGAATATATTTTCAGCCCTGAAAAAAAGGAATATGCCGTCTGGGGGCTTGGACTCGGCTATTTGATTTACCAGCTATACCATATTTCTGACGGCACAGTCAGGATTCATGTGTTTGAAAGGGATGTCAGAATGGTGGAATATGCGAGGCATTATGGGGTATTAGACTGGATACCGGAGGACAGGCTGGATTTGGTTTTTTGCAGCAATCCGGATGCTTTTCTGCAGAGCACGGCAAAAGAGGATATGGGCTTTTATGTATTTCTCCCTGAGGTTTACAGGGAGGAGCCTGAAGCGAGGCGGAGGCTGGAAGATGTATATATGCAGTTTGCCACGCCGAAGAAGCTGCAGAAAGACAGCGAGCTGAACTACTGGAATAACCATAGAAGCGGCTGCCGCGCCGTTTCGGAGCTTTTTGGCGGCTTTTTTGGCAGACAGGACTTTATTGTTGTGGCGGCAGGACCGTCTTTGGATGACAATTTGGAATTTTTGCGGGAGAATCAGGGCAAAAAAACGATAATTGCCGTGGGAACTGTCTTTAGGAAGCTGCTGGAGAATAAAATAGTACCTGATATGGCGGCAGTGTTGGACCCGCAGGAGAGAACCTATAAGCAGATAGAAGGGCTGGAGGATAAAAAGGTGCCCATGCTGCTTGCCGTAACGGCATATTGGAAATTTGCCGCAAATTACAAAGGAGACAAATATCTGGTGCCGCTTGCGGGTATGCATGAGGAGCGGGAAAATGAGGAAGCGTGGGTGATAGGGGGGACGGTCACACATCTGGCAATAGAAGCTGCCGTTCGCTTTGGAGCCCGAAGGATATATCTTGTGGGCGTGGATTTGGCATATCCTAAGGGAGTTTCCCATGCGGAAGGACTGATGGACAGAACCGAAAAAAATACGGAGGACATGCTGCCCGTAGAAGGAGTCGGCGGCTTGCCGGTGTATGCGGATACGATGTTTATCCTGTACAGAAAATGGATCGAAGATAAAATAGCGCTTACCCCTGATATCACATATTATAATATGTCGCGTGTCGGAGCAAGGATAGCGGGGACGCAGGAAACTGGCTTTATGGGCAAATGAAATAAAAAATAACCGCCCCTCTGCCAAGTGAACCTATCAGCCGCAGAGAAACAGCCGTCAGTGAGATGGAAAAGCGGCTGCCTGCATATTACAACCGCTTAAACGATTTGGGTCGTGTCAAGGTAGAGGAGTATGTGAAGGATATCAGCAGGATTGCGGCTTATGAAGAGAAAGCGGCGTCCCACAAAGCAAAGTCCGCCATTTCGAAGCGGGAGCAGTAAAGCAAACACCCAAAAGCAATGGAAGCAGAAAGACCAACTATTAAAAGTCAAGTAGAAAAGTGAAAAAATTTAGAAGGA
>ERZ778503.773-NODE-773-length-25441-cov-4.893327_pt1 | contig 25441 bp, 17 predicted proteins | sample MGYA00510047_ERZ778503 | MGnify/ENA primary metagenome ERZ778503 (study PRJEB29527, sample SAMN07138965) | mouse gut metagenome | material: feces | host: mouse | place: China:Nanjing | collected 2016-01-25 ... | reverse complement strand
CATGCCTTTTATTTGGCATGGGCTTCTTTATTATCCGTTCCGCCGGAGAGAAATAAAAAAGCTGTACACCTTCTTTTAAAAAGGTGTACAGCAAAAACAGAAAAGGTCTACACCTTTTCAGAAAAGGGTGTAGACCTTTTTTATTTGTCTTCTGCCAAAGGATTTTTCGCTACGCTCCTCCCTTCAAAAAGGGAAGCAGGTAAGGACACTATTTCCCCGCATCCGAAACCAGTCTGTTCGTACGCGAATCGGGGAAAACCACAGTCGGCTGAAAAGTCTTGGCCTCCTCGAAATCCATCATTGCATACGAAATAATAATGCAAATGTCGCCCACCTGCACCTTACGCGCCGCCGCACCGTTCAGGCAGATGCAACCGGAACCGCGCTCACCTTTGATTATATAAGTTTCAAAGCGTTCACCGTTGTTGTTGTCCACAATCTGCACTTTCTCACCCGGTATCATATTAGCCGCATCCAGCAAGTCTTCATCAATGGTGATGCTTCCCATGTAATTCAGATTGGCTTCCGTAACCCGCACACAATGCAGTTTTGATTTCAACACATGTATCATCATAACCGTCTTTTTATATTATGTCCTTTATCCTTTATACTTGATATGATCAATCAGACGAATAGGCGTCGCACCGCAATATACGGTAATACATCCCACCACGAAATCGGCATCCTCCCAGTTGTCAATGTCCTGCAACGTATAACCGTCCACTATCGAGAAATATTGCACTTCAAGACCGACAATGGAGTTTAAAGTGTCGATGACAAATTCACGGGTCTCGGCCAACGTATGCCCGGCTGCGAAATTGCGGCTTTGGAACAGCACCTGCGAAATATGGGCCGCCGTCGCCCGTTCCTCTTCCGAAAGCAAGGTATTGCGGCTGCTCATGGCCAGCCCGCTCTCCTCGCGCACCACAGGACAGGGCACGATTTCCAAATCGAACTTCAGATCTTTCACCATAGCACGGATCACGGCTATCTGCTGAAAATCCTTTTCCCCGAAATAAGCACGGTGAGGCTTCACCATCTCGAACAGCTTGCTCACTATCTGACACACTCCGTTGAAGTGGCCCGGCCGGAAAGCCCCTTCCATCACCGTATCCACAGGAGGATAGCTGAACGTACGGGTATCGGGTTCGGGGTATATTTCCGCTACCGACGGGGCAAACACCAGCGTGGCATTCTTCTGCTCCAGCAACGCACAGTCCGCCTCCAGCGTCCGAGGATATTTCTCCAAATCTTTCTTGTCATTGAACTGAGTCGGATTCAGGAAAATGCTGACAACCGTCACCTCATTTTCCGCCACACTACGCTCCACCAGTGAAGCGTGACCGTTATGCAAAGCTCCCATTGTAGGAACCAATCCTATCTTTTTACCTTCCCTGCGCGGCGTCTCAAGCGCCCGCTGCAAATCTTCAATCGTATGTACTATTTTCATGCGTACAGAATTAGAATATACGTTCTTGTTGCCTAAAAAAGACGTGCAAAATAACATATAAATTACCACATAAAGAAAAAAATAAGGAAATAAATATCAAATTAACGTAAAAGCCGGCCAACGGCAGATGCAAATTTGGCCCTTTCACGATTTTTTTTACTATCTTTGCATATTAAAATGAAGATAACACGATGAAGGCAAAGAAAATACTTTTTATAACGCAGGAGATTATGCCGTATGTTCCCGAATCGGAACTTTCCTTAATGGGGAGAAAGCTGCCCCAGGCGATTCAGGAAAAAAGCCGCGAAATCAGAACATTCATGCCTAAATGGGGCAACATCAACGAACGGCGTAACCAGCTTCACGAAGTCATCCGCCTGTCGGGAATGAATCTTATCATCGACGAAACAGATCATCCGCTTATCATTAAGGTAGCCTCCATTCAAGCAGCACGCATGCAAGTGTACTTTATCGACAACGACGATTACTTTATGAAACGCCAAATGGCCACCGACGAAAACGGAAAGGAATATGAGGATAACAGCGAAAGAGCCATCTTCTACGCCCGTGGCGTGTTGGAGACCGTGAAAAAACTGCGTTGGACACCGGATGTGATCCACTGCCACGGCTGGATGAGTGCGGTAGTGCCGCTGTATATCAAGACCGCCTATAAGGACGAGCCTTCTTTCCGCGATGCCAAAGTGGTGTATTCGGTATTCGGCGACGAACTGCAATTGCCGATGGGAACGAATTTCGGTAATTGCATACAGTTCCGGGAGGCAGACAAAAGCGTACTGGACGAATTCAGCCCCGAATGTACCTTTGAAGAACTGAACAAACTGGCCGCCAAATTCTCCGACGGTGTCATCGCTTCCTCCGAACGGGCCAACCGCAACGTACTTGACTATGCCCGCGAAAAAGGCATACCGGTGCTGGAGTATCAGGGCGACGACTATGCAAGCGCCTATGCAGACTTCTACGATCAGGTATGGAGCAAAGATAAAGAAGAATAAAACGATCTCTATTAAGCAAAACCAATGAAGACAAAATACGCAGGTCTTTTGCTGGGGGCAATCGCTTTTGCCGCCTGTGACGACAATACCTCAACACTGGGCATCTATCCGGGAACGGACGGTATATCTTCCTCTTCTTCCGTATTCAACGTCTACACACGCTCGTTGGCTCTGGACTCCGTATTAGGCAACAATGCCAAATGCTATCTGGGACAAGTGACGGACCCCGAGACGGGATTGGAAATCAAGGCTGATTTTCTGGCACAATTCAGTACATTGGAAAACTACGAATTGCCGGCTTATGAAAATATGGTGAAGAACGCAGCGGGAGAAATTGAAGCCGACTCCGTGGAGATCCGCCTGTATTACGAGAGTTACTACGGGGACAAGAATAACCCGATGAAGATGGAAGTGTACGAGTTGGATACGGCAAACGTAGTGAAAGAGGACACCCTTTATTACAGCAATGCCGACCTGAGCACTTATCTGGCCCCCAACAAAGGCCCTATCGCCCGCAAAGTATTTGCTGCAGCCGACTACACGGTGGACGAAAACATATCGGGCAGTAGCAGCTACTACCCCAACATACGGGTGATGCTCCCGAAAGCCTACGGCACGTTTATCCTGAAAAAGTATTATGAGAACCCGCAATACTTTGCCAATTCCTTCAACTTCATCCGCCACGTGTGCCCCGGGTTCTATTTCAAGCTGACCGGCGGAAACGGCACCATGATCTACATGGACGTGAGCACGCTCAACGTTTATTTCCGTTATAAAGAAGGTAAAGAGGAACTGGCCGGTATGAGCCGTTTCTCCGCCACCCCCGAGGTGATACAAAACAACCGTTTCGAAAATAAGGACCTTACACCTCTGTTGAACGAAACGGCATGCACTTATCTGAAAACTCCTGCCGGACTTTGCACGGAGTTGTCACTGCCGGTCGATGCCATCTACAACGAACATGCAGGTGACAGTGTGAGCCGCGCACAAATCACATTGACACGCTATAACGGCCACAGCCAGAATGAATATTCCTTAGGTATACCTTCCAAAATATTATTGGTGAGAAAAAAAGATATGTACACCTTCTTTGAACAGAAAAAAGTGTCCGACAACCGGACTACATACATCACATCGTTTGACGAAACGTACAACACCTATACTTTCTCCAATGTCAGCCGGCTGATCTCGTATTGTTATAACGAAAAAATCGCCGAGGCGGCGAAAGCACAACTGACGCCAGAGGAATGGGCCGCACGAAACCCGGACTGGAACAAAGTGGTTCTGATACCGGTAACCGTCGACACTGATAATTCAGGAACGGAAGTAAGTGTAAACAACGACATGAAGATGAACAGCATACGTCTGGTCGGAGGAAGTACGCCCATACAGATGCAGGTTATTTACAGTAAGTTCAACTAGTATTTTTACGGCTTGACAGCTTTCCTACAAACAGCCCCGACCGCTAGCGGATATTTCCATGCGGTCGGGGCTGATTTCTTTTTCAGGCTCTTTTATTTGCTTATGCCGGAAAGAGGCGGGGCCTCTTTCCGGCTTTTTGCTATTTTTTCTCGGTTTTCTTCACTGTTGCTTTCGACGCCGTTTTTTTAGCTGCGCTCTTCCGGGGCGCTTTGCTGTCCGTATCTTTAGCATCCAGTTTGTTCAAACGAGTTGTCAATCGGGCAATCTCTTTATCTTTCACGGCCAACTCTTCACCCTGATTTTTAATTGTCGTCAGCAAAGCGTTCAGCTCTTCGTTTTCAATCTCACTCGGATAAAGGTTGTTCACCCGGTTGGTAAAATCACCCAAGATGTTCATATAATTTGTAAAGGCATCATACGGCGAATCATAAATACCACGATACCCCACCGGCTTGGTCGTCATAAAACGGAAATTATTGCTGGCCTGCAGATAATCCCAGTCCTGCTTGATACGACGGTCGTTGCAGATACGCACGCGATCGGCCACACTATATAATTTATTGAAAGCCTCGCGCTGCATCACATTACCCAGCCAGCAACTGGTATCACGCTCTTCGTCGGTCCAGGAAACGGGGTACGGCACTTCAAGCGCCGCCACCGATTTCGTTTTGGCCAAGATCTCGGAAGGCGTAGCAAATTCTATACCCCGCTCTTTGGCACACTGCGGAATCGCTTTCAGGAATTCCAGGATGTTGGAAGAAAGCGGCTGGAACATACCCAACGCACAAAGCTCCATAAAGATATTCACAACCTGCTCCTCCTCGGGAAGCGAGGCAATCCAATTCACATAAGTATCGGCAAACAACGGATACTCATTCCAACTGGAATCGTTGAAACGCAGACTGATATCATCCGAAAGCTTGTAGTCGCGCAACAACAGTTTCAAGTTCGGATTCTGGCTGCAATGGTATACGAAATGCGGACTCTTCCAACCCAAAATGTGCTTGGCTCCTTCCATCAGCATCCCCTTGAATCCCATAGATGCAGCCATGTTGCCGATGTCATCGGAATAGATCAACGAAGAGTTACGAAGCACTTTGGGGGTCTGCCCGAACAGTTCTTTCACCTTACGGCACATTCTCTGAGTTTCCTCCTTGAAACTCTCTTCATTAGCCAGCGAAGAAAGGCCGTGAGAATAAGGCTCGGCCAAGAACTCCACGCATCCTGTCTCGTTCAATTCCTGCAAAAGTTCTATCACATTGGGAGCATGATTCTCCAACTGTTCCACTGCACAGCCCGACAGCGAAATAGCCACTTTAAAATATTTCCCGTGCGTATGCGCCATATCCAATAATGCGTTCAGCGCCGGGATATACGAGCGTTCCGCCGTCTCGGTGATGCTACGCTCGTTCTCGTAATCATCATAGTAATAATGATCCGTTCCTATTTCAAAGAAACGATAACGTTTCAGATGTATATTCTGATGAATCTCGAAATAAAGACAAATGGTTTTCATATGTTAGATTTATTAGTTATTTACATTTTTCGATCGTCTCATCATAAAGCTTGCGGATGCGTTGCCCCACCTTTTCCCAAGTGATTCCATCCACTTCTTTCTTGCCTTCTACCTGCAAATACTCATGCAAGCCCGGGTTGGTACAAAGAGAATACATAGCATCTGCCATCGCATCTATATCCCAATAATCGGTCTTGATACATTTTTCCAGAATTTCGGCACAACCGGACTGCTTGCTGATGATGGAAGGCACCCCGCTCTGCATAGCCTCCAACGGCGAAATACCGAACGGCTCCGACACGGAAGGCATCACATAGACATCGCTGTCACGGAAACATTCAAACACCTGCTTGCCCTTCATGAAACCGGGGAAGTGGCACCGGTCGGCAATGCCATACGCAGCAGCCATTTCGATCATGGCATTCATCATGTCACCGCTACCGGCAAAGCAGAAACGTACGTTGCGCGTACGGTCAAGCACCCGCTTAGCAGCTTCGATAAAGTACTCGGGCCCCTTCTGCATGGTGATGCGCCCCAAGAAAGTAACCACTTTCTCTTTACGCTGGCTGCTGGACTTCCGCTGGTCCACAATGGCTTGCAGATCCGGCGCCAACGGATACACGGCATTGTGCATGGCAAAACACTTTGCCGGATCCTGGTGGTAATGATTAATAACCGTCTGGCGCGTCAACTCGCTCACACACATAATACAATCCGCATGATCCATACCGTTCTTCTCGATGCCGTAGACCGTAGGATTCACATTCCCCCGGCTGCGGTCGAAGTCTGTGGCATGTACATGGATTACCAACGGTTTGCCGCTCACCTGCTTGGCGTGTATGCCTGCCGGATACGTCAGCCAGTCGTGGGCATGGATGATGTCGAACGTCTGCTGACGAGCCACTACACCGGCCACGATCGAATAGTTGTTGATCTCCTCGTGCAGGTTATCGGGATAGCGTCCCGAGAACTCCATACAACCCAGATCGTTCACGTACATATAATTGAAATCCGCATAGATATGATCGCGCAGGTCGTAGTACAACTGAGGATCCATGTATCCACCGACACGGCTGTTCACATGCTCCCAGCTGACATCACGCCACGCTATAGGAACGCTGTTCATGCCGATGATCTTCATGAAACTCTGATCTTCATCGCCCCAAGGCTTGGGGATACAAAAAGTAATATCCATATCGGGCTGAACCGACAAGCCTTTTGTCAAACCGTAGCTTGCTGTTCCCAGTCCTCCCAGAATATGAGGAGGAAATTCCCATCCAAACATTAACACTTTCATCTTGTTTCCTCCTTATTATTGCATATTATATTTTTCCAATAATTTTACCACTCTCATGATTTCCGCCACATTCATTGCAAAGGAAATGGCCCCTCTGCCGTGGAACGGAGGATTGCCGTCGAACAGTTCGGGAATCGTACCGATACAATGATAGAAAAGTTCTTCTTCGTAACCTACCAGCTGCCGCTCGATGAAACTTACACGGCTGTTCTTATACACGCGCAGGCAAGCCTCCATGTAAAAACCGGCCAGCCAAGGCCATGCCGTACCTTGATGGTAAGCATAGTCGCGCTGCACCTGCGGCCCCACATACATGGGATTATAGCCACCGCTTTTCGGGCTCAAGGAACGCAGTCCTTTGGGCGTAAGCAACTCCTTGGTACAGATGTCGAGCACACCCTTTTTCTGTTTGGCATCCAACGGAGAATAGTCGAAAGCCACCGTAAAGATCATATTAGGACGCACACTCCAATCCATCATATTGCCGTCCACATAGTCCAGCAGATAACCGTATTCGTTCAGGAAAACGCTCTTGAACGACTCACCCGCCAACTCGGCCTTACGCTCCAGTTCTTCGGCTTTCGCCACCTTCCCGCTTTCTTCGCACATCTTAGCGTAATACTTCAGCGCATTATACCAAAGTGCGTTAAATTCAACGATATAACCTGAACGGGGAACGATAGGACGTCCGTTCACCGAGGAGTTCATCCACGTAATGGCCCTATCCCGTCCGTTGGCATAGACCAGACCGTTTTCGTGTACTTTCAAGTTCGGATGACCGTCTGCCAGAATATATTCCATAATGTCGTGCAACAGCGTACCGTATTTCTCCGCACACTGTACGGAAGACACGATCTTACCATATTGCTGTATACACCACACGGCCCACAAAAGCACGTCGGGATGCTCCATCTCGTAGATTCGCACTCCGATAGGCTGTCCCTTCATAAAATTGCGGATTCCCTTCTCGGCCGTTTGCATGCACAGCTCATACTGCTCCACTTCACCGTTCGTCAATGTCAGACCGGGTAGAGAGATGAACATATCGCGGGCACGGCACTTGAACCACGGGTAGCCGGCCAACACATAGTTCTCACCTTCGCGATGATTGTAGAACTGATGGGCCGAATTAACCAGGCAGTGATAAAAATTATCTCTGGGGGTGCGGATGTTCACTTCAAAATCAGCTATCTGCTTCAGCTGGCTTGTCTTGATTTCGGAAAGTCCCGCAGCAAACACCACACTTTCGCCTTTCTTAATTGTAAATTCAAAATAGCCGGGCACGTAAAGGTCTTCATTCGAAGCATACCCTCTCTCCTGCTCTTTCGGATATTCCACGCCCCGATACCAGTCCGGCTTGAATATGAATTCGTTTTTCTTGTTCAACTGCATGTACAATTCGGGATATCCCGGATACATACACGTCTTTATACCGTTGCTCACCGCCTGATAGTCGCGACTGGCACGGGCATTCTCATGCGTATATTCCCTTACGCTGCGGAAGGCCAGAAAAGGTTGCAGGCGCAACGTAGTGGCGGAATGGGCTTCTACCAAGGTATAACGGATAATCAGGCGGTTCTCGTAATGCTGAAACACCTGTTCTTTCTTCAGCACGACGCCTCCCACCCGATAGATCGTCGTCGGCACCTGCTGGCAGTCGTATTCCCGGATGTACTTGTGTCCGCGCGGGCTGTAATTGTCTCCCTGATACTTGTGCAGGCCCAGGTTAAACTCCGCACCATGCTGAATCACAGTCTCATCCAGCGACGAAAGCAACACATGGTTCTCGTCATCCAGTTCCGGTACCGGAACCACAAGCAAACCATGATATTTCCTGGTATTACAGTCGACGATAGTAGAACACGAGTAAGCACCCGAACGATTGGAACGAAGCACCTCCTTGGGCAACGACTCCTCCAAATTCGTCATTAGGGTCTTGTCGAATCTTAAATAACTCATAGTCTCTCTATTTAAGGTTTTAATATGTGTCTTTACATCCGACTCCGCAATAAGTCGTTCTCAAAAGTAATAAAAACCTATCAAAAAAGGAAAGAATTCTTAATTTTTATTCACAGAAAAAGAAAAAAGAACAAAACAGTCGTGACAAATGTCATAACAACACTTGTTTGCCTCTCGCAAAATTCGTAATTTTGTGCTGTAAAACATATTTTCACTGGATTTAGGTAACTATGGCTAAAAAAGAGACGACTTCTAAAGAGGCACTTGAAAAAATATCCGATCTATACGAACCGCTCAACGAAGAACAACGGGAATACCTCTGCCGAAGCCTTACCCTACATACGTATAAGAAGAACGAAGCCATTTACAACGAAGGAGAAATGCCCGACCAACTGATGTGCCTGCTGTCGGGCAAGGTGAAAATATTCAAGAACGGAGTGGGCGGTCGCAACCAGATCATACGGGTGATCAAGCCGGTGGAGTACTTCGGTTACCGTGCATCCTTCGCCGACCAGCATTTCCTTACTTCAGCGGCGGCCTTCGAACCTTCGCTCATCGGAATGATCCCCATTAAAATCATCACGACACTGATTCAGGAAAACCATCAACTGGCATGGTTTTTCATCCGTCAACTGTCCATTGATCTGGGCATCGCCGACGAGCGCACCGTAAACCTGACCCAAAAGCACATTCGCGGACGTCTGGCCGAATCACTGTTGTTCCTCAAAGAAAGCTACGGACTGGAAGAGGACGGCAGCACATTGAGCATCTACCTCTCGAGAGAGGATCTGGCCAACCTGTCGAACATGACCACCTCGAACGCCATACGCACCCTGTCGAATTTTGCCGCAGAGCGCCTCATTGCCATCGACGGGCGGAAGATAAAAATCATGGAAGAGGAGAAGCTTGAAAAGATCTCCCGCATAGGCTGACAAGCCCTACGACGGAATGATGAAATCAATCCATTCCTGACGGATCCCGATCTCCATCGGCATGCGGGCTTCGCGCCACACACATCCGTCCAGACTTACACGCGCCTTTCCGTTGTCAAAAAACTGTATCTTGCCACGCGTGCGATAAGCTTTCACATTCTTATGGTTCAGAAAACGACCTCCGATCAGCATCCACAAGCCTTCGAGCAACTGGGTCATCTGAGGATGGGACACGACGGACACATCCAGCATGCCGTTGTAAGGAACCGCCCCCGGTGTCTGCCCGTATCCACGGGCACTGCCGATACACACCGTCATGATGCGGCGGTTTATATCATCCATATTTACTTTCAGATGCATTTTGCTCTCCATGCGATGGAACAGCAACAGAAAGGCTGACGAGAAAAAGGACAAAGAGGACGTGTGCCAGAAACGGCGGGTCGCCCGACGCAAATTCATAATATCGGCCACCAGCCCCACATTCACACAGTTCAGGAAATAACGCACCACCGGCTCTTTCCCTTCCTCGGCCTGCAACCGGCAGTAGCCCACATCCACTTTACGCAGGCGACGGTTGACCAGCCAGTCGATGGTCTGTTTGTAATCATCGTCATCAAATCCCCAGAAATGGGCAAAATCATTGGCCCAACCGTTCGGGATCACTCCGACCGCTATGCGCCGCCGGGCTTCTTCGCCGGCAGACAACACCCCGTTCAACGCACGGTTCAGGGCCGCATCCCCTCCCACGATAACCAGCGTGGAATAGCCGTTGGAAGCCAACATACCGGCCAGCCGCTCCACCGAATCCACTCCCTCGCTCTGCACGAAGTCGTAGGCCACTTGCTTTTCCTGCAAGTAGTCGCGAATGGCCTCCCAGTGTTTATGTGTTCGCCTGATCCCTTCTTTCGGACAATATATAATGCCCCATCTTGAATCTTCTATTGCCATTGTAATCGTTTTACGCCACAAAAATACACAAATTTACGAAGAATGTGCAGGATTCCGCTTTTTTTCTCTCCCCTCTTTGACCTATTTTTCAACCTCCGCCGCTCCGTCCGGCAAATAGCGGTTGCCCTCGTGTCTGCTCATCCTTTCCGGCTCCGCAACGTCAGTTCCTGACGCGAACTGTACGCAACAAGGCATGATTTACAAAAACAAAGTCTCGGTCTGTACAGACCGAGACTTAAACTCCATTTTCCCACAGCCGAAACTCATTATTCATCCTTCACGACCGGAAATTCCCCTCGTGGCCTGTTCCGCTTCCCTGAAACGTTCCTTGATAAGCTCTATCTTCCTCTCCGTAGGCAACGAAGCGTCCAGCCAATGAATACCGATGCCTCTGCGCTCCATTCCCCTGAACCATGTCATCTGTCGTTTGGCAAACTGATGGATGGCTATCTCCAGCTGCCTGAACATTTCCCGGTACGACAGTTCACCTATTATATATAAGGTAAGGAATTTGTATTCGAGACCGTAATAAATCAAGTCGTCGGGCGAGATTCCGCCGTCCAGCAGGGCGCGCACCTCGTCCACCATCCCCTCGTCCAAACGTGCCTTTAAACGCCGGGTGATGCGCTCGCGGCGCGTTTCGCGGTCCACATCCAACCCTATCACCAGGCTACGCAGCTGCGGAAAAGGGCGTTCGTCGATACGGTGTTCGCGATAGTATTCCTCGATCTCGATGGCGCGCACCGCCCGTTTCACCGTATCAACATCCGTCGTGTTGTGCAGGCGTTTGTAGGCGGACAGAATCGTCGTCAGTTCAGCCAGCGACTTACCGGCCAACGATTCGCGGAGCTCGGGGTTCTCTGGCACGGGCACCAGCCGATAGCTGCGCAATACCGATTCCAGATACAACCCCGTGCCGCCACACAGCACGGGCAGACGGTTGCGCCCCGTAATGTCCTCGTAGGCCCGAAGGAAGTCACGCTGATACTCAAATACATTGTACTTGTAGCCCGGCTCGGCAATGTCGATCAGATGATACGGCACGGTGCGGCCCTGCACCACGTAGTCGGCCAGGTCCTTGCCCGTTCCGATATCCATGCGGCGATATACCTGCCGGCTGTCGGCACTGATGATTTCCCCGCCGATCTCGTCGGCCAGGGCGGCTGCCAGCCCGGTCTTGCCGGAAGCCGTGGGGCCGAGCAGGGTGATTAGATTATACTGTTCCATGCGGTCGATAGGATGAAGCGGCGGCACATGCCGCCTTTAGCGGGTATAAAGATACGGATTTATGGAACACCGGCGGGCTTTTCCGCTCTCTTTTTTACAGGTTGCACAAGCATCGCTCCTCAGATGCCCTCCCGATTCGCCCGGGAGGCTACCGCCGTCCATGGCGCGCCTCAAAGGCGGTTCATCTCCCGGTCGGCGGCCATTTCCCCTTTGTAGGAATTCCGACGCGGACGGAACCGGTAGATGACTTGCAACGACACGCCCCTACGGTCGTTGCTCTGGCGCTTCTCCATCCGAATGCCGCAGGTGTGCATCGACCAGTCGTTGCAGGCCGTGTTGAAAACATCGGTGGCCGAAAGTCCTACCGACAGCGTTTGCCCGAAAAAGGACCGGACCACCTTGACATTCGTCACGAACCAGGAGGCCGCGAACAGGTTGGTGTGCAGATGTCCCGAACTGCATCCGTAGGCATCGGCCACAGCCTGAAAACCGTGCGGCAGACTGAAGGTGTTCATCAGGCGGTAGGAAAACTGCGGACGGTCGTATGGCATACCCTCCAGTTCCATCCGTTGGAACGATGCTCCGGCGGTAAGCCGGGGCGTCCAGCATCTCACCGTCCGGCTCCAGCTTCCGTACAGCGACAGCAACGTGACATCCGCATTCAAAGGACTCATAAGGAGCTGGACGTCGGGGGCGGGATACAGCCGTTTTACGAAAGCATACGCGTCCCGGCTCCTCAGCATGCCGACCTGTCCCATGAGGTCTTTCCACTGCCCCGTCAACTGCGCCTCGTGTACCCGCTCATCCCGCAGGCCGGGGTTTCCGCCCTCAATCTGATGCATCCCCACGTAGGTCAGCCCGCTCATCAGCCGGGAGTAAGGCGGCCTTTCCGTGTGCATCCTGTATGTGAACGCCACCGACGAGCGGGGGCCGAACGTATAGTCCAGCCGGATGTCGGGCGTCAACAGGTGGTCGGTCCGGCTTGCGGCATCCTCCCTCCTGCCGTTCACCCGAAAAAGTCGGTCGGCATACTCGTAACGCAGACCGGCCGAAAGGCTTAACCGCCCTATCCGGCGTTGCCAGTCGGCGAAGGCGGCCAGCGAGACCTGGCGCGAAGCGGTGCGCTGCGAGGGCAGATAAGCCCCGACCTCCGGGTTCAGCATCCGGTAGTCGAGAGCGGTTTGCGTATAGGCGTCTTCCGTGCCCAGCGCAAGGGTGCCGCCCCACAACGGAACCTCCAGACAAAGTTTTCCGGCCCACAGGCGGGAATCCCGGTCTTCCTCCGACACCACCGCCCGCCGTTCGTTGTCGGGATACGAGGTATTTGCACGGGAGCCCGACAGGGAACGGATAAAATTGCCGTCGAAACGAAAATGTCGGTGGCCCGCCCACTCCCGGTCACAGTACACGGCGGCCAGGTGTTTCCGGCCCGTTACGCGTTTCGCGATGTTCAAGCGGATTTCCGGCTCACTGTCCATCCATTCCGTACCGGCGTTCCTGAAATCCTCGTGTTCGGCGGTATAGCGGTAGTAGCCGCCCAGCGAAAAAGCATCCTTGGCGTAGTTGAATCCGGCTTTGCCACCGCCGTTCCGGGCGGGGCGGGTGGTCCTCTGCCGGCTTCCGATGGTCAGCGGCCTGCCCTCATAAACCAACCGGTTCACTGTACTTCCCTTTACCCGCGCATTGCTGCGGGCGACAAAGCCGCTGCCGAACACATCGAGATGTTTGTGCATCCAACTGACATCCAGATGTTCGTCTGCCGACCATTTCCGACGGGCCGTCACATTCGTCTGGCTGCTCGCGCTCAGTCCTTCGGCAAACGCCCGCTTCGTTGTGATTTTCAGCACCGCCCGCACCGTGCTCCCATACCGGGCACCGGGAGCCATCAGCAGTTCCACTTTGCGAATTTGCCCGGAGAGCAGCGTGCGCAGTTCGTCTTTGTCGTGCATCAGCCGTCCGTCGATATAGATTTCAGGGGTTCCCTTGCCCGTAACGGTCACTTCATCGTCCGTCACTTCCATCATCGGAAGCCGGGCGAGTACGTCGTAGGCCGTTCCCAAGCCGGCCAAGGGAGAACCGGCTATGCGGGATACCAGCGTTGACCCCACCAACCGGGTAGCAGGTTGACGGGCCGTAACCACCACCTGCCGGAGTTCGCGAGCCAGTGAATCGGCCGCCTCCGGTAGCTGCGCACCGACCGTTCGGACTACAGACACACCTATTAAAAAACAATATATTCCTCTCATATCCAAACATAATTTTGCAACAAAATTAGTTTAAATATGCCGGAAAGGATGTATTCACAGTCTGACCACAGCAACTGTAAATAACTAATAATAAAAAGATTGGAATTCAAGAAACCCTAAAAATCTGACCGTAAGGAATCGAAGTCAGAAAATAGCCTCCAGTACGGACGATTGAGCCGGAGCGAGCGCCCGGATCCGGGCCTTCAAACGCGATTTCCGTTTGTACACCACTTCTATCGTCTCGCCCAAAAGCAGGCTGATGGAGCGATTGGAAAAGCCGCAGGCCAGATACACCATCAACTGATAATCGGCGGTTTTCAAAGCGGGCAGCTCCCGACGCAAAACATCCAGCAACCCGTTGCGACAGTCGTTAACGGCTTTTTCCATCTCCGCGAACACCGAGGGATCATGTTGCAATGCGTCTATTTCGGCTTTTACCTGCTCGGCTATAGCCTTGCGTTCCGCCCGTGTGCCTTGCGCTTCGTAATAGGTGTCGCACAACCGACCGATAACCGTAAAACGTTCTTGCAATTGCCCTTGCACAAGAGTTCTCAACGTTTCGTTCCGTTCACACTGTCCCGACAACAACCTTTGCAGACCGGAGGCTTCGGACAGCAAGGCATCGTTTTCCATACGCCTGCTCCTTAACCGTTGCATCTGCCATAGGATCACGGTACCGGCGGTCAGGAACAAAAACAGAAAACCACCCATCCAGGCTTCTTTCCGGCACCGCTCTTTATACAAGGCGTACTCCCGCACTTTCTGACAGTAGCGGGCCTGCCAAAGCGCATCCTGGCTGCCGGCTGGCACGGCCAGTATCCGCCGGCGCAACTGACGTGCTTTGTCCGCTTCCCGGCGCCGCCCTCTCCCGGCATAATAGTCAATCGCCACGTTGATCAGTGTATCGGAAGAGACCGGTATGCGGTTGGCCATCATTGCCTCCGTATATAGAAGGGCCCAACGGGCCATGTCGGCCGAATCGCGAAACTGAGAAATATCCATCCCGTTGAGCCGTTCGAAAGCTGCCTGCGGACGGGAAGGCATCAAACGCTGTACCTCGTCCAGCATCCGTGTCTCGCGACCGGAAAAAGCACAACCGGCAAGCACCACACACAGAAACAGACAAAGAAGCTTTCTCATTTTCCGTACCGGATTTATCAGCCTATAATCCAAGCATAAAGCATGTAAATAAGATGGGCGAACACTCCCGCCAGCAATCCGCATAACAAATGTACCAGAATGGCTTTGGAGGTAAGCTGACGATAACCCACCGCATCGAAAATAGCGGAATATGTAGAGAAGAAACCGCTCCAACTGATTCCCATAGCCGTAAACACCGCTACCGCATTCCCGTCGAGCAGCCCCTCGGCCATGAAGCGGGGCACCTGGCCCAAGGCCGCACCTACGGCGCCCAACGAAGTAATGGGGAATGCCACCAATTCGGCATTCTTAAAGCCGAAAAGCCAATCGAAAATGAAATTTATTTTCCCGGCCAGACGAGGCAACAGTTGAATGCCTTGATAGGGCATACCGTTGTATATTCCTTCCTCGCCAGGACCGAACGTAAGCAAAAAAACAGCCGTAGAGATGATAATGACACCCGGGATAATGGCAAGGCCCAACTGCACACCGCTCTTACCGCCGTCAAGCAACGCATTCAAAAAGCGAATGAAAACACTTTCTTTGGCCTGAATCATATCGGCCCTATACTGCTCATGCGTACGTTGTTCGCCCATAGCTTCTTCCACAGACGGCATCATCTCGCCGAAAGACGGATCCATGCGCAGCAACATACGCTGAAACAAACGGGTGGAGATCACACAACCGCCCACAGCTCCCAACAGGCCTAACAGCGGCTCTACGGCATATCCTTTACCCAACATAAACACAAATACGATCAGCCCCATACCGAACGCCGTACCGTAATTGATAAAAGAAAGCAACTGGTACTTACGAAAATAGCGGCTGAAGTTGGCATCCTGAGCCAATGTCAATACCGCCGGGTTATCGGAAAGAAAAGCCATGATCGCCCCCAACACCGCCACTCCCGGCAGACGAAACAAGGGTTTCATCAACGGACCGAAAATAAATTCCAGAATACGCACAACACCGAATTCATGAAAAAGCTTGCTCAAGGCACCGGACAGCACCACGACGCCCATTAGATAAAAAACCGTCTGCAACAGCAAGTCGTGCGCCGTATTCATAATTGTGTTCAACATGTTCGACAGCCCCATGATATTGCCTATATAAGTAAACACGGCAAAGAACAATACAATAAAAACCACCCCTTCCACCGTCTTACGTTGCAAAAGGGCTTCCTGAATTCTTTTTCTTTTCATGAACGTTTATTTGGTGCGACAAAAGTAATAAAAAAAAGCCACCCGAAACCCTCGGATGGCTTTTATTATAAGAAAATTCGGGATTAACCGTTAACTTTCTTCATGTGAGCGATCAACTCCAATACTTTGTTAGAGTAACCGATCTCATTGTCATACCAAGACACAACCTTAACGAACGTATCCGTCAAAGCGATACCGGCCTTAGCATCGAAGATAGACGTGCGAACATCACCCAAGAAATCAGAAGAAACAACAGCATCTTCCGTGTAACCCAGTACGCCTTTCAACTCGCCTTCGGAAGCAGCCTTCATAGCGGCGCAGATTTCCTCGTACTTAGCGGGCTTAGCCAAGTTAACAGTCAAGTCAACTACTGATACGTCCAAAGTAGGAACACGCATAGACATACCTGTCAGTTTGCCGTTCAATTCAGGAATTACCTTACCTACAGCCTTAGCAGCACCGGTAGAAGAAGGGATGATGTTGCCGGAAGCAGCACGACCGCCTCTCCAATCCTTCAAAGAAGGACCGTCAACCGTCTTCTGAGTAGCGGTAGTAGAGTGAACAGTTGTCATCAAACCGTCGGTAATGCCCCAGTTGTCATTCAATACTTTGGCGATAGGAGCCAAACAGTTGGTCGTACAAGAAGCGTTTGATACGAACTGCGTGCCCTTAACATACTTATCGAAGTTAACGCCGCAAACAAACATCGGAGTAGCATCCTTTGAAGGAGCGGACATAACAACGTATTTAGCACCAGCTTCGATATGAGCCTGAGCCTTTTCCTGAGTCAAGAACAAACCGGTAGACTCAACTACATATTCAGCTTCCACTTCGTTCCACTTCAAATCAGCCGGGTTACGCTCTGCCGTTACGCGGATTTCCTTACCGTTAACAATCAGCTTGCTGTTTTCAACATCAGCTTCGATAGTACCCTGGAATGCACCGTGCATAGTATCGTATTTCAGCATGTATGCCAAATAGTCAACCGGGCACAAGTCATTGATACCTACGATCTGGATGTCGTCTCTAGTCTGAGCGGCACGGAACACGAAGCGGCCGATACGACCGAAACCATTAATACCTACTTTAATCATTTTTCTTTTTCTTTAAAAATTAAAGGTTAGAATATAAGTTATTAATCTCTATTTCTTTGTCTAAAAGCAGATCGCCGGAACCAGAATGACAGCATTTCGGATCCTTATTTCCGTGGCCTAGGCCCCTTAAAAGATCTTTTTGCATACTTTTGCTTCTTTTTCTTACTTTCTGCACTGCAAATTTACGAAATTCTTTTTATTTTCGCACATCGAAATCTAAAAATTATCAGAAAAAATGGGAAAAAGTAACTTCATTCAAGAGTTTAAAGCTTTCGCCATAAAAGGCAATGTTGTAGATATGGCCGTCGGTGTCATTATCGGCGGGGCATTCGGTAAGATCATTACATCGTTGGTTTCCGACGTCATCATGCCTCCCATCGGCTACCTCATCAGCGGGGTGAACTTTACAGACCTGAAATATACGTTGCCGCCCAACCCGCTGGCTCCCGAAGGAACGGAGCCGGCCACCATCGCATACGGTAATTTCTTACAAAGTACACTGGACTTCATTATTGTAGCATTGTGTGTGTTTTTAATGGTGAAAGGCATTATGCATCTCTCCAAGAAAAAAGAAGAGCCTGCAACTCCTGCGGCACCACCGGCTCCCAGCAAAGAAGAAGTATTGCTCACGGAAATCCGCGATTTACTGAAAGAGAAGAATTCAAAAGCCTAACCGCCGAATACTGCGGCGAGCACCGGACAACGCCCGGATCCCGGTCCGCCCGAACGGATCGGCCAGAGATAACGATAAAAGGCCTCCGAAAAGAGAGTTGTTCTTTTCGGAGGCCTTTCACTATTTTTCGCAACAAACGAAAATATCATTCGTCAAAGAGTCAAAGTAATGCGGCAGCACTTCACACCCAATTCTTCACTGCGTTCACAAGGGGCCGCAGCGCCCGCCGTAAAGGTGTATGTTCCCTTCAGAAGTTTGCTTTCGCCATTTTCCTGAACGGTTTTCACCAAATCCGGCTCTACCGTAAACCGCACTCTTTTTTCCGCCCCGGGCTGCAAGGTCACCCTTTCGAAGCCGACTAAAGAGGAAGTAGGAGCCGTCCGCCCCGCCCCGGGAACGGACAAATAGAGTTGGGCTACTTCCTCCACCGTCTGCTGCCCGTCATTTTGCAGAATAACCTCCACCGCTACAGGTTCTTTTCCCACTCGCTTCGGATTCAGAATCTTGACAGACTTATAGGCTACGGAACCATACGTCAACCCGTAACCGAAAGGATACTGAATGTTGTCTTTCATGTATTTATAAGTACGTCCGCACATGGAATAATCGTCAAAAGCCGGCAAAACATCCGCCGACGAAGGAAAAGTAACAGGCAACCGTCCCGAAAAACCGACATCGCCAAACAACAGATCACCCAGTGCCCGCCCGCCTTCCTGACCGGCATACCAGGCCATGACTACGGCATCGGAAAGCGCCGCTACTTCTCTGACATCAATAGGTCCTCCTCCCGTAAGTACCGTCACAATCTTATTGGTATTTCCGTGACGCAACCGGCGCAAAAAATCCATTTGATGAGCCGGCAAAGCAATATCCGCCTTATCGCCCCTCAACGGCGAAGCGATCGCATCGCCTTCCTCTCCCTCGGTAGCCCCGGAGTGTCCCATCACCACCACACACACCTCGGCTGTCTTCGCCTCGCCAACGGACCAGTCAACCTCATTCACATTGGGCGTCGTGGCCTGAAACCCTTGTTTATAATAAACACAGGTACCAACACTGGCCTTTTCGACAATGCCCTGCAAAAACGACACATACCGGTTCGATACGCCATAATAATTCCCCATCAAAGCAAACAAATCGGTGGCGTAAGGCCCCGCTACATATAGCGTCCGAATATGTTTGTCGAGCGGAAGAGCACCCTCGTTTTTCAGCAACACCATGCTTTCCTGCGCCGCCCGCCGAGCCAATTCGGCATGGGCCTCGCATGCCACCACAGTCAAGGGCACATCCGCATACGGCGAGCGGTCGTCAGCTGTAAGTATACCTAATTTTAGCCGTGTCAGCAACAGCGGAAGCAATGCACGGTCCAGATCCTTTTCCTCTATCAGTTTCCGATCCAACGCCTCCTTCAGTGCCCGAAAACTCGTTCCGCAATTCAGGTTCAGTCCGCTCTTAAGAGCTATCGCCGCCGCCTCGGCATAACTGCCGGCAATCCGGTGTCCGGTATAAATGTCGGCTACGGCCCCACAGTCCGACACCACATGGCCTTTGAATCCCCACGACGTACGCAAAATGTCCGTCAGCAGATAAGGGCTTCCCGAAGCGCTCTCGCCGTACACCCGGTTATACGCTCCCATCACCGCTTCCACCCGGCCCTCCTGCACCAGTCTTCTAAATGCAGGCAAATAGGTTTCGAACAGATCCCGACGCGTGGGGGTCGCATTAAAAGAATGTCGGTCCTTCTCCGGGCCGGAATGAACCGCATAATGCTTGGCACAAGCCGCCGCTTTCAGAAAAAACGGATCCGTCCCCTGCAATCCTTTCACATAAGCCGTACCCATTTTCCCGGTCAGGAAAGGATCTTCGCCATACGTTTCCATGCCCCGTCCCCATCGGGGATCTCGAAAGATGTTCACATTGGGCGACCAATATGTCAAGCCGGCACAAAGACCGTAATTTCCCAGCCTTTGCGCTTCGTTGAACTTAGCTCGTCCTTCGGTAGCTACCGCATCTCCCATTTGCTCCAGCAATGCCGTATCAAAGGAGGCACCCAAGCCGATCGGTTCGGGAAAAACGGTGGCACGTCCGTTCCGGGCCACCCCGTGCAGGGCCTCGTTCCACCAATTATAAGGGCGTATGCCCAGACGTTCTATGCCGGGCGCATCGTTCATCAACTGACTTATTTTTTCGTCAACTGTCATCTGCCTCATCAGACTCTGCGCCTTTTGCCGCATCTGTTCCTCCATACCGACCGGTTCCTGTGCCGCCGTCGCCAGTGCCGACAGCAGCCAAATCCCGGCCAGCCATCTGTTTCCTTTCATATTCTTATTCTTTTTAATCTCACGATATAGTTGTTTTCTCCGTTTCAGCACCTAAAGATAACGCCTTTTTCCGAATAACGGCGCCCAACCGGTTTTTCTTTTGCTCCATCCGCCTTTTTATACCTGAAGAACAGAAAAAGGCTGCCTCGGCACACACCGAGACAGCCTTCTCAAAAATATCTCCTGATACTTACTTAACCAACACTTTCTTGCAGCCGTTCTCAAACTTCACGATGTAAAGTCCGACGGGCAGTTCCGCATGCTTGGCTACCGCACGACCGGCAGCATCGTATACCGTGTACTTATCCGTCCCGCTTACTACAATACGTTTGTTGACGCATACGGCATCATACCGTGGCTCCGAGGTCACACCTTCGACAGCCGTAGGATTATCATACCCTGCATTGTCGCCCAACTCCAACAGTTGCAACGACCAATCGTCCACACTGTACCAGTTGCCGACGAACGGTTTCATGCCCAGCTTTGTGGAATCGTTGGTGGCACCGATAACCAGCTGATGGTCGACGACCTCGACTTCCAGCGTACGCCATCCCCATCCGAAACCGTTGTAGCCGTTTGCCTTGTATATAAACGATTCCACACCGGTTTCATTATACTCGGCCTCGGCTTCCTGCCACATTTCACCGCCTCGGTTACCGTCTTTCGGGAATTCTACATAAACGGAGTCAGCCTGTCCGCCGTTGGCATACAAGAACACACCTTCCGGTGTCCGTCCTTCGGGATCGGCCGGTTCAAAGCCGCAACGACAAGCCGCTTTCAGCTCGTACTTACCGTTAGGAATGTTCTCGAGCTTCTGGCTCACGGTAAATACCAGTTCCCCCACCGTGGGCAACCAGGAATCCAGATAATAGTTAGCCGGATCACCGTTCCAGTGCATGGCATAATTCGTCGTAGTCGTTCCGTTATTCCGCTCTATCGTCCAGCCCTCGGGCGCCTTGTTCTTATCACCGGTCTGACAGTCGGGCGACTGAATCAGGAACGTGGCATCCTTGTGTCCGTTGAGCAGGGCACTGATCTGCAAAGCCCGCATCGTAATCTTCATGGCATCGATAAACTCACCAACCGACGATGCGCCCACCAAACGGGCATCCATAGCGGCCAATTGGGCGGACTTCGTGGTGTTCACCTCGTTCAAGTAGTTCTCGGCAAAAGGCATACCCGTGTTCAGCACGCCTGCCACGGTCTCCAGATAATCGGCGCACATGATATAGGCGTCTATCGAAGCCACCCATGCAGGAATCTGTTCCGACTTGGTGCCGGCGGCCTCCATCTTGCCGCTTACAAGCGCATAAGCCGAATGCAGCACATTCTTATAATCCGTACTCTTATCCTGTGCCCCGTCAATCAGATCGGCCAAACGCACCATGTCGCCCTCTTTAAAGGCTGTTGCGGCTTTGCTCTGCTCGCGGGCTGCCTCCAACGGCTGAGCCAATGCGGCGCAAGCTTTTTCGTAATCACCGGCATCGGCCAAAGCTTGGGCCGCAACTATAGCGGCATTCAGCACGGCAGCGTCTCCCTTGAACAGCATCTCGTTCAACTCAGCAGCCTCTTCCGATAATTTGGCGTACTGCTGCTGTACGATGTCGCCGGCCTCCTTGCCTCCATAATACAGCTTGAAGTTCGTCACCTGGAACCACCCCTTCGTTCCGCCTCCGCACGTGGAAGCCACACCGATACGCAACCGACCGTCGGTCACCATGATATAATCCGATTCCAGTTTTTCCCAGGTGTACGTATCCCAGTTGCAGCGGGTGGGAGCCGGCGAGACGGCCGTCCCCTGTTCGGACGCCACATACAGATGTTGGTCATTGATTTCATCGGTACGCATGATGATGTCCGCCGTTATCTTATATATACCGTTGGGCAGTCCGTTGATGTCCTGATAAAAATCCATCTTGGTGAAGTTCGTCGCCCACGCATTCAGTCCCGGCGTGTTGGGACCACCGGTTTCCCGAGGCTGGCACGGTCCCATCCACACATCCTGATCGCGTCCGCCCGGCAGCACACTGCCGTTCACCCACGGCGAGAGCAGGCTATAATCCCGTGCCGTACGGTCGCCGAAAGTGGGATGTTTCAGGTACAATTCCGTCATGTCGTTAGGAGCGTCCTGTGTAGCCTCGCCCTGCGATTGCAGATAGACCACGCGCCCGGCCTCCAACTCCAGCACGGCCTGATGGTATTGTTCGTACAAAGCGTTCTCCTTGTCGTCGAAAACCTCTACAGCACGGTCGTAGACCTCCATAAAAACGTCGATGCCCGGATACCCCGTCTCTTCCATCAGCTGTTCGGCTGCCGTGATGGCCAGGTTCAACACCTGACGCTCCGCAATCGTGTTCCGGGCCAGCACCATGGCGTCTTTCATCTTCGCAATAGCCTCCAGATAACCGGCAACGGTCTCGTCAGGATATTCGCAATCCAGTTTTGTGTCGGTAAGCAGATTGGATACGGCTAGCAGTTCATTCACTTCTTCCTGGTCCATCATCCGATCAACGTCGCCCATAACAGCTACGTGATTGGTCTTCAACACTTCCAACATTTCACTTTCAACGATGTCTCCGTCGTATTCCAACTTCCACTCGTCGGCCTGGAACCAACCGGCCGGTGTGGTGCCCTTGCCCGTAGAGCGGGCACCTATCTTTATTTCCTTAGCTCCTTCGGTGACGAAAAACGTGGCCTCCAGCTTTTGCCAGAACTGGGGCTGGTTACCGATCTTGTCGCTCACCAAAGCCTCGGAACGGTAGTCTATACCGTCGACCGTCGCATACACGTGCTGATCGGTCACATATTCGGGATGTCCGCCGTCCGTCATGCGGAGCATGGCCGAAATTCTGTACTTGCCGGGCTTCAGGTCGGTCAGCTTCTGATTGTGGTCTACCGTGGTAATATTGGGTGCCCAGGCGTTCATGTGATGGTTGCCTGCATACGAATCGGCATACACGCCCTGACGGTTTCCGCACACCAGATAGTCCGGCCCCGTCCATTCACTGTCACTAGTCCATCCGTCCAAATTGCCCGTTTCATAACCGGGATTGGTCAACTTGCTTGTCATGTCTTCTTGCGCCATGCCGGCTATCGGCAGCACGGATGCAAAAATCATCGACCATAATAAACGTTTCTTTTCCATATCTTTTAATTATTGTAAGAGATTTGCTATTTCATGAATTTAACCACTTTCGTCTGCGTGCCGTCGGTCACCCGAACCACATACACACCGCGCGACAGTCCTGCCGTCGGCATCACATGATCGCCGATTCCCAACACTTCGCTCATCACCATGCGTCCCGACAGCGTGTATACTGCGGCCTTCACGGGCACGGCGCTCTGGATGCGGATGCCTTCACTGCCGTTCCGCACGTCCAGCGTTCCTTTTGCCAACACAATGTCTTCCACTCCGTCGGTCGTACCCGTCAAAGGAATCAGTTCGAAGGGGAAGGTAACCGGCATTTCCGTATCCATATTGCACACCAGGATATTATCCACCGCTTTCCAGTAATATCCGCCTGCATATTCGGAATTGGCTATGATACAGTCGTTCTGTCCCGTCAGCACATAAATATGGTAACTGCTCCGACGGTACAGATAGGCCCGTGTATCGAAGGTACCGTTCGAATCGAGGAATTTCGTGTCGTCGTTGTTCTGGATCTTATACCGCAGCGCCTTTTCGTCCCAGGTCAGGTGCCATACGTAGCTGGCCGAATCGGCCTCATCAGGCATATCCTCAAACTTCAAAGTCTTGTTGTTGAAATATCTTCCGGTGTGCTTGTCTCTGAAACGGTAGTAGCCGTCGGCCAGCACGCGGTCGCTGTTATACACCTGTACCTTGAAACTGAACTTGGCCTTGTAATTGTTCTTCGACCAGTCGAGCGTGCGCTCCAGGCTCCACTGCACATTGCGGAACGCCAGACTATCGGTGGTCTCACCGCTGCTCCACAGGAAGGCTCCGTTGCGATAACGCAACGAAGTGGGTACCCCGCGCATCACGATGTCGGACCCGGCCGGCACAATCACGTTCGTTGTGTTCTGTTCCACACCGTCCACCATCAGTTGCGACGTCAGCACGGAATTGATCACACGGAAACGCTTTTCAAGAACCACCCCGGACTCATTGGTCAGACGGAAGATGAAATCCTTGTCTTCCGCTCCCTGCGTGAAGGTGTATTGTCCTCCCGACGCCAGTTCCTTGCCGGCGGCACTATACCATTTTTCGCTCTTGATATAATTCCAGTTGCTGTAGCTTGTACCGAGTGTTACGGTTTTTCCGGCTACGGCGTACACCACCGTATCGTCCACCGTCACTCCGTCGTACGTGATCCAAGGTCTCAACGTGGCCCGGATACCTTCGCCGTATACGGAGATGCAGAACATCTGCGTGCTCTTCACTCCCAGATGATTGGTATACGTCACACGCCACAAACCGGATGTTTCGGCCTTGACAGTGCGGCTCTGCCCTGTCGTTCCGTCTTCCCACACCCAATTGCCGGTATTCTCCACCGTATCGGGCAACAAGGCTTTCAGTTCAAGTTCCGCACCTTTCTCCACATTATAATATTCGGCATAGGGGCGCACCTTGTTTCCATGGGTGATCTGCGGACGCAACACCGTGGGACGGTTGTGCGCTCTCACCGGTGCGTCGTGATAAAGCAGGTCGCCGTAGCCCGTGTGGTCCCAGCCTCCCGAATTGGTTCCATAAGCATTGTTTCCTCCGGTCTCTATACCGAGTTTGGCTTTCATGCGCTTGCAGTATTTCATCGGGATACCCATGCGGTTTTCGTAGTGATTGATGAACAACTGCCAGATGGGGCGATGCTGCCCCTGGCCCGTCCAGCCCAATCCGCCCATCCACCAGTTCTGTTTGTAAGGGATGGTGGCAATCTCTTCGGCCTGAGCCGGAATATTGTTGTCCAGACTGTTGAACATGGCCACGTATTCGGCCGCACCGGCTATCATGTGGTCGTTGACGTTGCAGAACGCATTGTCACC
>ERZ778503.768-NODE-768-length-25474-cov-5.439907_pt1 | contig 25474 bp, 23 predicted proteins | sample MGYA00510047_ERZ778503 | MGnify/ENA primary metagenome ERZ778503 (study PRJEB29527, sample SAMN07138965) | mouse gut metagenome | material: feces | host: mouse | place: China:Nanjing | collected 2016-01-25 ... | reverse complement strand
TTATTCCAATAGTTTGCATTATTCCTGCGAAATCCATCCGTATGTGAGCGAGTTTCATTATATTTGCATAGAGACAAACATCACCTGCCTTTGCTGCCGACGCAAGGTCCGTGTTGTGATTTGCTTTAAAATTCATATATTTGCATAGAGACAAACATCTTTTACATTTGTCAGAAAGGACAATCAAGGTTGTGATTTGCTTTAAAATTCATATATTTGCATAGAGACAAACATCCATCTCAGTAGAATAATCACGAGCAAGCTGTTGTGATTTGCTTTAAAATTCATATATTTGCATAGAGACAAACATCTATTTTCAGAATGTAAAGTAGCCAAAAATTGTTGTGATTTGCTTTAAAATTCATATATTTGCATAGAGACAAACATCAGAGTTGAGGGTGATACTTCTCATGTTCTGTTGTGATTTGCTTTAAAATTCATATATTTGCATAGAGACAAACATCGGTAACAGTGTCCGGCAACCAGGCAATAATGTTGTGATTTGCTTTAAAATTCATATATTTGCATAGAGACAAACATCCTTATCTTTAGAAGTTTCACTCATGTCTATGTTGTGATTTGCTTTAAAATTCATATATTTGCATAGAGACAAACATCAGGCAATAATCAGCATGCCGGGAATAGGTGTTGTGATTTGCTTTAAAATTCATATATTTGCATAGAGACAAACATCAAAAATTGTCAGAAATGCCAATCCTCCTTGTTGTGATTTGCTTTAAAATTCATATATTTGCATAGAGACAAACATCTTTTTTTTAATAAGAAAAATAATAGCTGCGGTTGTGATTTGCTTTAAAATTCATATATTTGCATAGAGACAAACATCCTGGTCGTAACGAGAACGAATAAAAGCAAGTTGTGATTTGCTTTAAAATTCATATATTTGCATAGAGACAAACATCTGAAGGAGACGCTTATTTGGCCGGATATGAGTTGTGATTTGCTTTAAAATTCATATATTTGCATAGAGACAAACATCCCGCAGGAATCCGTGACTATGCGTTCCCAGTTGTGATTTGCTTTAAAATTCATATATTTGCATAGAGACAAACATCTGGAAGCTTCCTTAGAGTTAAAAGCCATTTGTTGTGATTTGCTTTAAAATTCATATATTTGCATAGAGACAAACATCACATTGTTGGTAATATGCTGATATACAATCTAATAAAGGAAGTGATAGAAAATAAAAAAGATGCTTGTCACAATAATAGAATCTTATCAGCTGGTAAGATTCAGTGGCTGTATTTAGGTGGCTTCTTTGGTTTAAATACGTCTTTGAAGATGCTATTCTCTATAACAACAAGGATAAAGAATATGTTTAAAAGTTAAAAAATTAGAAAAGTTCAAGTTGCTGTCCTGGGGCATTTGAGACGAGAGGCTTCGAGCCATAGAATACGTTTATATTGCCGAATTGTTTGTCTGTAATACACATTATCGCCACATGACCATATTGTGGAAGAAAAGACTTAACTCGTTTTATATGTACCTCGGCATTTTCCATACTTGCACAATGGCGCACGTATATAGACATCTGAAACATCGTAAATCCGTCGCGTTGCAGATTCTTGCGGAACAAAGCATACTCTTTTTTATCTTTCTTTGTTTCGGTAGGTAAATCAAAAAACACCAATACCCACATAATACGATATTCACTAAATCGGTCCATGAATTTTTGATTACATTTCGGGATATGCGATACGGCGCAATTCGCCATTAAAACATCTGTATAATGATGCCGTTGTCTGGCTTGCCGCAACCATAAGAGGACTGCGCTTTCCGCTTATAATAACTTCTGTTGTCGGGATGGATAGCAACTTTGCCTTTATGTCTTTTGTCAGATCTTGTTCTTTACCGCCAAATTCTTTCACTATAGAGAAGACAATCTCATCTACGTATGGACGGTATGGTTCCATTATATCGTCAGCCAGACAATATGCGTTGTATCTGTTGTGATGGTGTATTCCTAATGTTGGAAGCATTCCGCTGGAAACAAGGGCACGGGCAACTACGGCACGCAAGACTGCATATCCATAGTTGAGAAGGTTGTTGGGGTATATTCCGTCACGGTCGCGTGTGAAATCTTTCAGTTCATCAAAGTCAGAGAACAATGTTTTCCAGTAGTATGCAGCGGCGCGTCCCTCAAGGTTATCGGGGTCTCCGCTCTTTACGTCATTTTCCCAACGCCTCATGCAGCCAGTCTCTTTACTTGTCCAATGTGTTAGAATTGCTGCCTGATTTCTTATCTTTGCCTTTATAGTCTGCTGCCATAGTTGTTTTTTCAGAGGGAGGGAAGCGTCTATCTGGTCTCTGAACCGTTCGCTTTGCACAGAATTACCGCATAGTGGAAGCATGAGTCCGACGGGCATACTGCGGTTATCGCAGGTTATAACGGCACTGTTGTTTTCCAGCAAAGCCTCCAATAATCCTTGTGTGATGGTTATCTGTTTGCAGTCAAGGACAACGATACCAATGTCTTCTATTGGCTTTGTTATCTCTCCCTGCTGTCTCATGCGTTCGGGAAGTGTCTCGTTCCTGACAATATCAGGAAGCCTTATCACCATCTGTCCTTGCCGTAGTGACAGATATGCAGGGTTGCCGAAATATAGTGTTTTCTTTATCATGGTAATTTGATTTTAGTATTCACCTACTGCTACGATTTGTCCGATGTGGTTGATGCGGACTTTGACAATATCTTTTAACTTGTTTAATGAGTTTATACGTTTCCATGCTATTTCTTGCAATTTATTATTATCATCAACGCTTGTTTCTAAATGATGCCTAAATACATATTCTCTACCTATTGCTTTAAAAAGTTTCTGCACTCTAAACAAATTCTTACTAATCTCCGCATAGTTATTTGGATTAAGTAAATCTATCTCATTCGGATTAAATCCTGTTTCTTGGTTAGGGAATACAAAGTATTCGTTCTGTTTCATTGTAAACAAGAACTGCCATCCTTCTGATTTCTTGTAATCCTTGTCAACTACAGGCATTCCCATATTTGCACGCATTGTCGCTTCATAAAAAGAAACGATAGTATCTTGTAGATTACCTTCTGCATCACGATAAATTGCTACATGGTGATTGTTGCCTGTACTTACAAAATCCGTCGGTTGTTTTATACCATTGTTGTCAAAAACAAGCAGTCCTTTATTATCATGTTTGTCATGCAGTGCCACGGCATTGCTTACACCACGTATTGTAACACGCTTAATGTCTATTCCTTTTTCTTTATTCAGCCATATTGGGTTATCCTTAAGGTTTACAAATGCCTTTTTCGGGTCGTTGCTATATTCCGCAAGACGTGCTTTCAGTATCTCACGCACGTGAACATCTATTACTTTGTCTATTTTAAGGTCTGGAGATATCTCTTTCCTTATCGTATATACATCCTCAAAAGTCACAGTCGTTACCTTTTCCGGCACAGATATGGTATGCATATCATCCAAGAATATCGGATTCTTCTGAAGCGCATTGCTTCCTGTAAACGCTTTCTTTGAATTCCCATTATATCTTTTTAGCCTCTCTAACAGTGCCATACGGTATTTCTGATTGGCAACTGTCGAGATCTTGTCTTCTGTGAATGAGGCGTTCACCTTCTCTTCCTTTGTGACATACTGTTTTATTTTTCCGTATATTGTCTCGTTATGCAACTGTCCGCGTGGTGTCAGTTGCATTTTCTTATTCTTACCGTTCCTTGTCTTAGTTACATTCAAGTTTCTTGTAACAACCTTATTCTTTGCCTTTATAGATACAAGGATATTGTCAAGATGGCGTTTGGCTTCCGTCCTGAACACGTCAAGCGGTATTGGAGGGCAGAATTTCAGTTTGCCTTTATCGCGGTAAAGTTCATTCTTTTCTATGGCATAAATGCTTCCGCTCTTGTCGCTCCTTGCATTCATGTTGTTGAGATATTGTATGTAACTCCGTTTGGTAAAGGCTATGGTTAGTGCGTCCATTGCATGATGACGGTGGTCGTTGCGTTTTGTCCAGTCTGTAATCCGCCGTATCTTTCTGCCGTCTTTGTCCTCTATAATCTCTGTGAGCCCGAGTCTGGCATACTTGTCCCAGTTCTGCTCTTTCATTACATCAACCAACTGCCAGTCTTCGCGCAGACGTGAAGTTACAGAACCGGTTGTCGTAACAACCTCCCTTGCTATATCACACAGTATCTCCCGTGCTTTCTTTGCAATGTATTGTGAATCGCGTAAGTCACGTTCTATGAATCCGTCTGGAATATCAGCCTCCCTCATCATCAACTTGTCGCGTTTCGTCTTGCTTATGATGCCCTTACGGAATAGCTCTTCTATTCTCACTTCGTATCTTTTGATTTCCTCTGCATCATACTTACTGCAAACGAAATCGTAAGCGGTTGCATTGCTCTTTTCGATGTTAACAGCACGGGCTTCTATAGTCTTGTTCGAGAATGAATCGTCAAACAGTTTTGCCTGTGGAATGATATGTTCTATGTCGAACTCCTTGCTGAACAGTTTTTCTTGTGGAATATAAGTGTTGGAATATAGAGTCTTGAATCCATTATCCTTTAGTTCCATATACAGTTTATATCTGATAATGTCATTACGGCTTACATTGACAATACCAAATTCTCTCTGTAGTATTTCCTTATATTCCTCATGTTTTTTTGTGGTCTTGTTTATCGCTTTGGTAAGTTCCTCGCGTTCGCTTGCGCTCTTCTTCAGTTCGCGTGCAAGTTCTATTCTGATTTCATCGGGTTTACCATATTCCTCGACTACAGAGTTCACAACGTTTATCATCTGATTAAGAATCTTCTCCACAACAGGATTGCGCAGGCTGTTACGTGGCAAAAGCCCCAAACGGTCTTTCAGGACCTTATTGTCAAGCTCTTCCCTTGTCAGAGATTCACTTGAATGACGGTATCCTGCATATCCGCACGCTCCGCTGTCTTCCAATCCGTCTTTCATGTGTGGCAGTATCTTGCGCATGGCTTTTGAACTCAAGCTGCCGTAATCCTGTTGAAGGCTTATTCCTGCAATTATTGAAGCATAATCTTTATCAAAGCCGTATAATTCTGAAATTTTATGGATAAGTTTCTCGTTTCCTGATTTAGAGTTATCACCGGCAAAAGAGTAAAGCAGATGCCAAAGCATATATGCTGGCTGCTTGTCAAACGCCTTGCCTTCGACAGAAGCATCAAAATGCAGAATGTCTGTATTGAATCCAAGACCGCGGAATACAGTTTCTATGATATGCATCACGTCTTTCGTCTGCATCTTTGAGAAATCATATTCCCCATGTCCGCTCATGTCTATTATTGTCTGACAGGCTTTTATCAAAGCCGCCATTGTCCGGTTGCCTTCTATATCCTTATAGTTAAGGTCAAGCTCCTTGTGGTTCTTGAACAATAGTTTAAGAACCTCGTTCTTTGACATCTTTTCTTTGATGTTCAATTCATAGAACAGCGTCTCTTTCTCGTCCTGATAAAGAAAACGCTTGCCTTGTTCCATACGGGATGTTGTTCCGAACAGGTCTGTGTCCTGCACAGGGACAACCCTTCCTGACACTTGTATGTTGTTAAGTATTTGCCAAACCTTAAACTCTTGGAACAATGGTGAGGACTTCGGACACACACGCATTCCTATTGTCTTCAGTTTCTTCTTGCCGTCAACGGTTACTTCTATTTGTTTGTTCTCAAACTCACAGAAACTTATCAGTCCTTTCTGTGACTTCAACGGACGTTGATAGAATATTACAACATCGCGTATTTCATGCTTTAATTCGTCTGTAAGTTCCGCATGGAATTTAGCTTGTGTTTCCCAGATTCTCTCAAACTCGTCCAAATAGTCCTGTCTGTAAAAGACTTTGTTCTTAAGACTATAGTTCGGATTTGTATCAAGTCTTTCCATAAGATATTGTCCTATGGTCTGACGTTTGAAATAAAGTTCTTTGCTCCTGTCGCTGATTTCTCCAAGATAACCGCTTGAACTGCTTATCTGTCCGTTAATTTCTTGTAATATAATAGTGAGCCTTTCAAGGTCTGTTTGTTTTGAGAGACTTTCGACACGCCATTGGTAGTTCTCTTTTTTCTGCTCACTGCCTTTTGTCTCCCGTTTTATTCCTACCAGAGAGAATGATTTGGCGCATATTGCCCATGTCTGTTTCTTGTTCTTGTTTTTCAGTTCTCCTCTTAATTCATCCGTGAGGATTTCTGGATAGAACTGTTTCTGAAAACTCCATATTCTGTCGAATTCCGCAATCAAATCAGAACGGTAAAAGTCTGGAATATAGCGCTTGCCTCTTCTCATTATGTCTAAGACATATTGTCCCGGGGTAATATTCTCATCATAGAGCTTTCTAGCAACATCCATGCCGTCTATAATCTTACCCTCATCATCAGCATTCACTTTACGGCTGCTCTTATATCCGCGCTTTTTGTTTATCATCAGGAGCACTCTTGCCAACTCCTCCAATGAAATCTCTTCAACAGCAGCCTTTGCCCTAAGCCGATGGGTCTCAAAAGTCGTTCTGTTGCCATTCTCCGCAAGTATTGTCTCGTTTGTTATGAAATGGTTGTCTTTTAATATCTCCAATAAACTTTCACGTCTTAGCTTATACCTTTGCAGATTACGTCTCATGCTGCGTTTCAGGGTTCTGTCCGCATTTGTGGTAATTGGTTTTCCCGCCTCAAAATTACGTTGCTCGTCAACGGTAAGAGGGTTCACCCTCACTCCAAGTTTTATAATAGAAGATTGTTCACCTTCATTTTCTTTCTCATTTACCATTGCCCATCCGATGCTGCTTGTCCCCAAGTCGAGACCTAATATCCTTTTCATAATATTGTGATTATATGTTTAAGGTTTAAAATGCTTTATTCATAACGCAAATATACAAAAATAACATAGAAAATATATTGAATGTCAATTATTTTCCATATATTTGCAATGAATTTTAAGCAAATCACAATAAGGATTATTCCGTTGTGAAAACATTCAGGTTTGCCCATCGTCCTTAACGGTGGGCTTTTTATTTAAATCGGGTTTAGTTTGTTGTTATAATGATATTATTTCCATCTAAACCGTTTATTACCAATCGTTTTCGTCTTCATCTTCCTGCTCGTCAAAAACAGAATGGAACTTGCTTAGCTGGATTTTGTTGCCTACTTCTTTAGTTTCTGTCAAATCTTCGGGACCTTTTTCGGAAGAACCAGACATGAAATAAAAGGCGGTATCCGGTACAATAATATAGATGACGGGTGTAATATATTTGTTTTTCATGTATTTCTTATTTAATAATCAATTTCTTACCATTGAAGATGTATACGCCTTTATGGACGGGTCTTGATATTTTGCTTCCTTGAATGGTATAATAATGTTTGTCGGTGATTTTGCCGATAATGGGACGGGATATTTGAGTGGTCCCTGTTTCCACATCGCTGAATAAGAATGATTGTTTGGCATTTGATGTGGCAGACTTCGGTATTTTGAGATAAGCCTTGTGGGCACTGTTCTCAAAAGGTCCTCCGCCTTCTGTTCCCCAATAAAAGCCGACGGAACTTAATTCGTTTGACGAGTTGAGAGAAAGCATGTAATAAAAATAACTGTCATTATCATCTGTCGGGATGTTTTCGTTATCGTCTGTTCCGTTCAAGACATTATTGTTGTCCGTAACACCTGAAGCAACCGTTTCAAGAAAATCGAAACTTCCGTATCCGTGTAATACAACCGCTGTTCCTTTAGGAATTACATCCAGATACTTATACGTATTGCTAATCTGCAAACCGTTATTGTCATATTTGAATGTATATGCCTCCACTCCATTTGGTACAACAAGGTTCTTGTCGCTATAATACAATGTGGAATATTTGGCTGCGCCTATTTGTAATGCTATAGGATTGTCGAAAGAGATTTTACGGAAGAGAAAAACATTTGATGAGCTTGTGTAAGCGGCGAAATACGGCGATTTGTTACTATCATAAAAATTCAATATTCTGTTCGATTTCTTATTTTGTATTTTTACATATCCATTCCCGTTTTCCGTAAATTGAATATCCCATGTACAATACCCGCTTTTAATATCGGATGAAGTCAAAGTTGATTTTGATACGATATCAGTATTATCATCATATTTAATATATCCTTGACTTGTATGTAATGAATAATAGTCGTCGCTTTCTTTTTTTATTGTTATTTCATAAGGATGTTCTTCTGAGTTTATATTTTCCAATGTACAGATATTTTCACTTGAACTTAAATTCTCGGTATTACACTTGTAATTATATATATATCCCATTGCATACCTATATTGGCTTTCAACCAAGATAAAAGTTCCACCCTCATTAACCTGATTTAAAGATGTCACCTTCTCATATATCCCTTGTGCATTTATCGGAGCCAAACAAAGAAGTTGTAGAAACAATACTATTAAATATGTGATAGTTTTCATTATACTAAATATGTTAACTGTTTATTATACGAATGTACAAAAAGCAAATCTAATATGTACATAGTATAAATTTATAAATCGGTTTCCTTATTTATTCGCACTTATATTATAAAAGTTAACTGTTTATTCACCCATGTCCTTTAGCCACGAACATCGCTTGCCCCAGTCTTCTATGATGTCCTTGCGGAACTTGAAGATCGTGGCAGCACCTTGATTGCCGTCATGAAACAGTTCTGTTGCCGTTCTGTCAGACCACCATTGTTTTCCTACAGTATAATCTGTGTCACGATGCTTTCCGGGAAAGGCATTGTCAATGGTTATGTAGCCGTTTTGTACAGGAAAGCCTTTTATGTCGGAAGTTACGGTATACGGTTGAGTTCCCGTTTTGTATGTACTGTATCTTACCACATAATTGCCGTTGCCGAGATAATATCCGCGCCAATTCTGCTTTGCAATGCTTAAGGTTATGCACTCGTCGCCAACATTCAGCGTTTTACATATCGGACCTTTTATGTGCCATTCTATAATGGAGTATATCTGCGCTGTGTCTTTAGCTGTAGTAGTGTGGTGAAACACACGCCTTGGAGTATAATTGTAGCGTTCAAAACTTCCGCCCCACGATTCCTTTTCCGGATTTGCCGGGTCGCCGTCCATCATATAAAGAAGCGACGGGGTGTCTCCGAGCTTAGGCTTTCCTTGCAAATAATTGTAGAAATCGGCTCCGAGATAACCGCATCCTTTTACATAGTGGTTATAGAAACCTCCGTTCCACTGGTCCTTCTGTTTATATTTGGCAATAAAGCTGCGGTATGTGGAGTTGTTCTCTATCATCCAAATATCAGGAAAGTTTTCAATTATGTAAACATAAGCGTTGATACCCCATTTCTTGTTTGGACCGCCAATCCAGTATATACGTATCTTATTGGCTATCTCAGGCGCATCATGCAGAGCCTGTGCGACATCATCCAAACAGCCCCATACAAGAACATACAAAGGGCGTTGTGATTGCTTGTTGGCACAACGCACAATCCATTCCGAACCTTCTGTAGCCGTGGAATATCCTAACAGAGGGGCAGAACCGTGTCTTCCCTGTTTTGTTATAGAGCGAAGGTACTCCGGTGACGGATAAAAAGCATTGGGAATTTTCGAATCTTTATTATGCTTCTTCAAATTAGGCAAATCCTGTTCGTATATGTCAATCATACGCAGTATCTCGCTTTTATTGCCGTCTCCAAATGAAGGCGAAGAGACCAGTCCTTCGCAGTCAAACTCATTGCTGTAAAGCAGATAGTGCATCATCGACTGATTGTCGTCGGGATCTGTTCCTCCAATATCTGTACTGATAAGAATACGTGGCTTTTCATTTACTGGCTGCTGTGCAAACAATGATAAGGGAAGTAATAATATAAAAGCAAGAAGCTTATTTTTTAACGTATTCATTTTATTTATATAGTTTTTTAGATATGGATGTTCCTGTTAAGTCAACAGTAGTCTTTTCATAAACATTATTGTCCCTTAGTTTTACTTAACAGGCAATCTGTCATTATTTTCCTACAAAGGTAGTAAATAAACTGATAAGTGTCAATAAAAAGAGTTGTTTTATACTATTATTGTCATAATATTTGTATATAAATCTATAATTCACGTAAAAATATATCTTTATCTTTATTCTGAAGAAAAACTTTATATATCTTTGTTTCATAAGAAGCCTTAAATTTATGAAGAGTTATGAAGCACATTCTTTGCTTATTATACAGTATTATCATATTCCAGCCAATATATGCACAAGAGCATGACACTTTGTATGGAATTATAAATAAGACAGATGGAAGTATTACATTTGCCGTTGACGAGAACCTGCCAGCTCCACGGAGTGAATACCATTGGAGAACCGTTAGTGGTGATAACGCTGCAAAATATCTTCTGATGGAATATAATGCAGCAAAGACTGACAGCGGTTATATTGCTTCAAGTTTTAAGGACTGCTCTTTTAAGACAATTGGTAAGGACGTTCTTTTTCAATGTATAGTCAGGGCTTATGCGGAACACAGACCTCTTGTTCTTTCCCCTGACATGATATGGCTGAATATCTGTCAGGTTTTCAGTCATTATGCGAACGGCAACAAAGAAAAGTTGCGTGACAAGTTTGTCTTTCACGATGACAAGATGAACCTTGTGGTGCAAACAAATAATGACCTGATGAGCGAAGATGCCGACTGGTCTGGAATAATGGATGACTTCATAAGGCAGATTGGCGAAAATACCAAAGACAATATTGCTGAAACATTTATTGCAGACTTCAGTACAACCGGAAAGGTGGAGCGCATAGCATCCGGCATTACATTAATGGACGTCATGAAGGCTTATTTCGACTATATCGTAGTCTACATTGCCTGTGGCATACCTGAGATAACGCTGACAGGTACTCCTGACGACTGGAAGAAAGTGTTGGATAAGACTTGTTCATTGGAGAAGTATGGCATGGAGAAATGGATTGGAAGGCTGAAGCCAGTTCTCGGAGAATTTATAAAAGCATCTGAAGGCAAACCCAACCGCAGATTTTGGAAAGACATGGTTACACTTTACCACCCTGACCAGCTGCGTGGCGGAGCATGTTCATCAGAACTTCCTACACGGCTTGACGGATGGTTTCTACGGCTTTTCCCTTATAATAAGGATGGTAAGCGTATCACAATGGCTAATAATCTGACCAAGATGATGCCGGAAATGGTAAGAGTGCCTTTCAAGTATATTGCCATAAACGGTGATACGATGAAGGAAACTCAGATGGAACTGTGGTCCGGCTTTGTTGGTGTTGAGGAAGACAGCGTTACACTTGCCTTGACACCTAAAATAGGTTGGCTCGTACGTAATACCGACACAGACAATGACATATTGCAGGAAATGAAAAAGAATGGTTTCTCATTACGTATTAAAGAAGTACCATCAGTATTATCAAAACTGAAATATATAGAATATCTCAAGCTTGATTTCATCGGAAAGGTGTCTTTGCCTGAATGGATGGACAATATTAAGATTGGCACGTTCTTAATACGGGGCAAGATGTCCGATGACGAGAAAGCACAGATAAATAAAAGATTTCCCAATATTGTAATAATGCCGTAATCATGTTGTGGATTAAAACATTAACGAAATAGAAATATACATGTTGTTCTTGTATAAGAATGGATGTTGAAATACAGGAAAAGAATAATAAAAACTCTCCATTGGCTTTTCAATCCAATGGAGAGTTTTTGTTGAATGTATTATCGTGCTTTACGCCTCTGCGGCTGCGTTCTCCTGCGCCTTGTAGAACTCGATGTCCTCGGAACGGAAGTTCTTGATGAAGCTGTGGTGTGCGTTTACTTCAGCCTCTGCATGACGTACGTACACGTTTGCGCTCTTGGTGAAGAGCTCCGGTGCGCGGGTTGCGTCGTCAAGGATGAGAAGTGACATTATCACGTCGGCGGTCATCTCGTAGAGACGGCGGGCAAGGAAGTCCTGAACACACTGGTTGTTTGCCTCCTTGACGGTGTTGACGGCGTCCTCCAACTTTTCAACGAGGGCAGCCGTGCGGTCTTTGAGTGCTTGAAGCTCAGGAGCGACTGCGTTCTCGAGCATCTCCTTTATGATAGAGAGGTATGTGCCGTTGGTGATGTAGCGTATTGCCGCAACAACCTGAAGCTGTGTCGTACCCTCGTAAATAGAGAAGATACGTGCGTCGCGATAGAGACGCTGGCACTTGTATTCCATGATAAAACCCGAACCGCCGTGTACTGAGATGGCATCGTAAGCGTTCTGGTTGGCATATTCGGAGTTCATGCCCTTTGCCAATGGTGTGAACGCGTCGGCAAGACGTGTATACTTCTTCAGCTCCTGACGCTCCTCCGGTGTCAGCTTACGGTCGCGTGCGATGTCTTCCAGACACTTGTAGATGTCTACATAGCGTGCTGTCTGATAGAGAAGCGAACGACCGGCATCAAGTTTTGCCTTCATGCGGCTGAGCATGTCATAAACGGCAGGGAAGTTGATTATCTTCTCTCCGAACTGTGCACGCTCCTTGGCGTATGCCAGTGCCTCGTTATAAGCCTCCTGCTCAACACCTACCGACTGTGCCGCGATACCGAGACGCGCACCGTTCATCAATGCCATCACATACTTGATAAGCCCCAAACGGGTGCTTCCGCAAAGCTCTGCCTTGGCGTTCTTGTATGTAAGCTCGCAGGTTGGTGAGCCGTGGATACCGAGCTTGTGCTCGATATGACGCACGTCAACGCCACCGTCGCGCTTGTCATAGATGAACATAGACAGTCCGCGTCCGTCGTGCGTGCCCTCTTCAGAGCGTGCAAGCACGAGGTGGATGTCAGAGTCGCCGTTGGTGATGAAACGCTTAACGCCGTTCAGACGCCAGCAGTTGTTCTCCTCATCGAATGTAGCCTTTAGCATTACGCGCTGCAAGTCCGACCCTGCATCCGGCTCTGTAAGGTCCATAGACATTGTCTCGCCTGCACAGATACGCGGGATGTACTTCTGGCGCTGCTCTTCGCTGCCGAACTCATACAGGGTATCTATACAGCTCTGCAGGCTCCATACGTTCTGGAAACCGGCATCGGCAGCCGCGATAAGCTCACTGAGCATGGAGAACGTAGTGTTCGGCAGGTTCAGACCGCCGTAGCGGCGCGGCATACTGATGCCCCACAGACCTGCCTTGCGTGTAACGTCAAGGTTCTCGTATGTCTTTGATGCATAAATCATGCGTCCGTTCTCAAGGTGCGGACCTTCGAGGTCAACATCCTCAGAGTTGGGAGCAATGACGTTGGCACATACATCACCGGTTATTTCCAGTATCTGTTTGTAGTTCTCAATGGCGTCTTCGTAGTCAACGGGAGCGTCTGCATGTTCTGCTGCATCCACATAATTCTTTTCACGAAGGTCAACCACGCGCTTCATAAGCGGATGGCTGAGGTGGAACTCAAGTTCCGGATGGTCGCTATAATAGTTTGACATTTTTCTTTCTTTTATAGAAGTTAAGGAAGTTATAGAAGTTAAGGAAGTTAAAGGACATTACCTGATATATCCCGCTCATTTTTTATTGCTGCGTCATTTACAATTGCCTTACAATAGGAATTAAGAAATTTACTTGTCTCTTCTATGCTGTAATGCAATAACTCAAATTCATCTTGATGCAGATAGTTCAAGTCTCTTGCGAGGAGATGATAGTCTCTGCATTCTTCCAGACTACCCTGTGAGATATTAAAGAACCTGAGTTTGTCAGACTTTCCGAGTTTCTTATATCCTTCTGCTATATTTGCTTCGATAGATATTGCCGCCCTTCTGAATTGCGAAGTCAGTCCGTATTTCTCTTCTTCCGGGAAATGACGGGTTATACTATATACCTGCAATACAAAAGCGTGAGCTTTTTGCCAAGCGATAATACTCTCGAAACTATAGGTCATAAAGCTATTGTCCTCTAACTTCCTTAACTTCTCCTGACTTCTTTAACTTCTGTTATTATTTATTATTCTGCTTATAATACTTTATCATCTTCGGTACAACCTCCTCCACGGTACCAACGATTACATAGTCTGCAATCTTGTTGATAGGAGCATCGGGGTCGCTGTTCACAGAGATGATGATGCCCGAGTCCTGCATGCCGGCAATGTGCTGTATCTGTCCGCTGATGCCGCATGCGATGTAAACCTTGGGATGAACGGTGACACCCGTCTGTCCGATCTGACGGTCATGGTCGAGCCAGCCTGCATCTACGGCTGCACGCGAGCCGCCCACCTCGCCGTGAAGTTCCTTCGCGAGCTTGAACAGCAGGTCAAATCCTTCCTTGCTGCCAACACCGTATCCGCCGGCAACAACAATCGGCGCACCCTTCAGATTGTGCTTTGCCTCCTCTACCTGACGGCTGAGCACCTTAACGACATAAGCCGTGTCAGACACATACTTGCCAACCTCAGGATATACCACTTCCTTGCGGCTTTCACCCTCGTAAACAGCCTTCTGCATCACGCCGGAGCGGACGGTCGCCATTTGCGGACGGTGGTCCGGATTGACGATAGTCGCAACGATGTTTCCACCGAATGCAGGACGGATCTGATAAAGCAGGTTGTCATAGTGCTTGCCCGACTTCTTGTCATCATAGCTTCCTATTTCCAGCTGTGTGCAGTCTGCCGTAAGTCCGCTCGTAAGCGATGACGACACACGCGGACCGAGGTCGCGTCCTATAACGGTTGCTCCCATGAGACAAATCTGCGGTTTCTCCTCTTTAAAGAGGTTTACAAGTATTTCGGTATGCGGTGCCGACGTGTACGGGAACAGCCCTTCACCGTCAAACACGAACAGTTTGTCCACACCGTAGGGCAGTATCTGTTCCTCCACAACACCCTTAATACCCGTTCCGGCAACAATGGCATGCAGTTCCGCACCGAGTTCATTTGCCAGTTTGCGGCCCTTTGTGAGCAGTTCCTGAGATACTTCCTGTACCTTGGTACCCTCTATTTCACAATATACAAAAACGTTGTTCATATTTTCTTTCTTATAGGAGTTAAATGTAGTTATGGGGAGTTAGTCAGCAGCCATAGAGACGGCAGCACGCTGAACCCGGGAACACAGCCCGAACCGTTCAGATTCAGGAAACGTTTTTGTTGTATGATAAACCATAACAACAAATCCGTGAGCTTTTTGCCAAACTAATATGTTCTCAAGACCCTGCGTCATAAACAAATGTCCTATAACTCATTATATCTTCTATCTCCTTTAACTCCTTCTATCTCCCTTTAATTAAACCTTATCCAATAATCTTCTCGTCGATCAGTTCCTTCATCATGCACTCTATATCGCAGTCGCATCCGCTGATACACTTGCACTCCTTTGCCTGAAACACGATATTCTTCACAGCCTTTACCTTTGTGGGTGAGCCGCTCAGTCCGCACTGCTGCACATCGCCGTCGACGTCTGCCACCGACCACTGGTTAAGTGTAAGATACGGACGCTCATCGTACAGCCTGTCGTATGCCGTGGCTTCAGTACGCTCCAATGGCACCGTGGCACGCTTGTATTTCATCACGAGCTTGGCGTTGCACGGACGGCACGGAGCCGCGCTTCCGTTCACGGTGATAACGATTGGCATCGGGGCCTCCACTGTCTCCACACCTCCGTCGATGTGGCGGCGTATGGTCAGCTTGCCGTCCTCACACTTCTCGATTTCTTCTGCGTATGTCACTTGAGACAGACCCAGTTTCTGTGCAACCTGCGGTCCAACCTGTGCCGTGTCTCCGTCTATCGCCTGCCGTCCGCCGATTATGATGTCGGCACCGCCTATCTTTTTAATTGCCGTTGCGAGCGCATACGATGTCGCAAGCGTGTCGGCACCGGCAAAAAGACGGTCGGTGAGCAGCCAGCCCGTATCGGCTCCACGGTAAAGTCCCTGACGGATAATTTCTGCCGCACGGGGAGGACCCATGGTCAATAAGCCTACTGTCGAACCGGGATTTTGTTCCTTCAGGCGCAGAGCCTGTTCCAAAGCGTTCAAGTCTTCGGGGTTGAAGATTGCCGGAAGGGCAGAACGGTTTACCGTTCCCTCCGCAGTCATTGCATCTTTTCCGACATTTCTTGTGTCGGGTACTTGCTTTGCAAGCACGATGATTTTCAATTTCATATATTAAAGTGTATAATGTAATGTTTTCATAAGTCACCCTCCGACAACTTAAATGCCGTAAGACACGTTGCCGGATACAGGTTGTTAAGATAATCTATAGAATGCAAAAATACACTTTTTCTGCGTTGTCACAAAGAAAAAAGGGTTAAAAGTGCACAATTGCCGCTGAGTTGTGCACTGTGCAAAGACAAACGGCAGGCACAACATTGCGATGTCCCTGCCGTTTGCCGTTATTGCCTTTCGGGCTTGCTGCCGCTTCCGATATTACCCAGACATGGCTCTTTGTCACTGACGCCGGTCAGTCTTTCAGCGAGTAAGTAACCGTCGTCACCACCCTGAGCTTCTTTATATACGGTGTATTCGAGTCTCTGTCGGAAATGGAGAACTGTCCCTGGTCAGCCGTCATTATCTTATCCGGACGACTGTTGCTGTTCTCTGCAAACTGTTGCGCCGTTTTCTCTGCATTGCGTATCGCCTCTTCCATCATCTTCGGCTTTATCTTCTGGAACGAAACATACTCATACTCCACCCTGCCGGCATATCCGTCGACAACGGCGACACCCTGCCGCAGCAGCTCTCCCTGCCGCGCAATGATAGAGCGCACGCGCTTTACGTTGCGTGAAGTGACGGTTATCGTGGACGTAATGTTATAACGGTACTTGTGCCTGTCGGAGCCATATTGCTCGGCATTGAGGTCTATCACCACAGGTGCGCCGACGCTTATTTCGCCCTCGGATATACCGTTCTGCCGAAGAAAAGCCTTTACCTTTCCCGTTGTCTCATTAATGCGGTCATACAACTGAGGCAGATTGTCGCCAAGTTCCTTTGTCTGTATCGGCCATGTCACCTTGTCTGCCTCAACCTCCCTTTCGGAAAGTCCCTTGACCGTCACTCTCCTGTCCTTATTTATAAAGTCGCTCATGCCGCTCTTTATGCACATACCGAGCCCTACAATGCCTATAGCTATTATGGCTGCTTCTTTAATTCTGTTCATAATCATAAGTTATTGGTTCGTGCGGTAAATTTAATACAACAAACGACAGCATGTACATGTATGCAGTATTATTTATGCAATATTAACGACCGCATCCGTATTGTCCGGCTTTATAAGGCTTTTTCTCGGGATATGCAGGGAAGAATGCACCACGGCAACGCTCACAGCCTTTTCATCTCATCCTCAGCCGCCATTCCGCCCTTGTATCCGCTCTTGCGGGGACGGAAGCGGTATGACACAGAGAGCGAGACACCGCGGCGGTCGTAGGTCTGCCTCTTGTCCACAAACACCCCGAAGGTGTTCATCGTCCAGTCGTAACAGGCAGTGTTGAAGACGTCCGTTGCCGCCAGCCTAAGCGTAAGCGACTTTTTCATGAACGTCTTGCTTACCGCCACGTTCACCGTAAACGGCGTTGGGGCGAAGCGGTTGGTGTGCATGTCGCCGCACGTCTGCCCGCTTACGTCTGCCGTTATGAGGAAGTTGTGCGGCAGGGACACGGCATTGTCCCAATAATATGAGAATATCGGCTTGGCATAACGCGTGCCCTCCATGGTGAGCCACTGGCGGTACATGCCGAGCGTGACGCCCGGTTTCCAGCATTTTACGGTCTTGTTCCACATAAGATAAATGCTTAATGCAGACACGTCGATATTGACGGGATGAAGCACAAGCATGAGGTCCTGCTGCGGACAGGGCTGCTTTACGAAGGCATACGTATCGGTGCTCCGGCTGAAATCTGCCTGAAACATAAAGTCATACAATGTTCCCGAAAGGCATATATTGTGCAGGCGCTCGTCGCGAAGCCCCGTGTTGCCGCCCTCGACCTCATGGCGTCCCACGTAGTTGAGGCTTCCCGTAAGCTGCGAATACGGCGGCTTTACCGTCGAGGTCTTATAACTCAGGCTTATCTGCGAGCGGCTGCTTATCTTGTATCCCAACGATATGTCGGGCGTAACGGCATTGTCCCTGCGGCAGATATCATTGTCGCGGATGCCGTCCCGGCAAAAGACATAGTCCGTAAACTCATACCGCGCGCCTACAGACAGGCTAAGCCTGCCCACGGTCCTGCTCCATGCGGCAAACAGGGCGGCTGATGTCTGCCGCGCATCGCTTACATACGAAGGTATGTATGAAGCCACATCGGGGTTCAGCATTTCATAGTCGAGAGAGGTATGTGTGTATGACGACTGTACACCTGCCGTCATACTGCCCTTCAACAGCGGGAAGTCCGCATACAGCTTGCCTGCCCACAGCGTGCTCCTCCTGTCCTCCGACGAGCCTACTGCGGCAATCTGCGGGTGAGGATATGACGTGCAGACATCCGAGCCTGATGAAGACCGCCTGAAATTTCCGTCAAAATGAAGATGATATTTCCCGCTGAAAGTGTCGTCAAAGTATGCCGACACAAGATGACTCACGGCAGACGTGCGCCGGCTTATATGCCTTTCCGTCCAGTCACTGGCACCAGTCCACTCCGTTCCGTCGTTTGCCATATTGCCGTGTTCGGGGTTTATGCGGTAGTATGCACCGAACGACAGGGTGTTTTCTGAATGGTTAAAGCCCACCTTTGCCGTGCATACGTTTGCCGTATGTCCGTTGTTCTGCGTGCTGCCTGTTTGCACGGGCTGTCCCTCGTGCCTGAGACTGCTTACGGTAGTGCCTTTTATAAGACTTGCAGAGTGGTTGAAGGATGACGAAAAAAACAGCTCCCCTGCTCCCGTATGATATCCGGCAGTTATATGTTCCATGCTGCTCCACCGCCGCCTGCGTTCGGCATCGGCACCCGACGTTGCCGACAATCCTTTTATAAATCTCTTTTTCGTAGTTATCTTCAGCACGGCTCCGACGTTGCTCTCATACGCTGCGCCGGGCGTCATAAGCAGCTCTACCCTTTTCATGTCCTGCGACCGGAGCATCCTGAGCTCGTCTTCGTCATGCAGGGGGCGCCCGTCTACGAATATCTTCACGTTGCTCCTGCCCGTAATCTCCACGCTTTTGTCCTTGACGGTTATCATCGGCAACTGTGCAAGCACGTCGAGAGCATTGCCTGCATCCTTGAGCACGGAGCCGGAAATCACCGATACGAGCGTGCTGCCTTCAAGTCTTGTCGCAGGCATATCTGGAGTTATCACCACTTCGGGCAGCTGTCTTGCGACGGTGTCGGCAGGCTCTGCGTTCTGTGCCGAAGCTGTTCCTCCGAGCGAAAAGGCTGCAACAAGCAGCATTATGGATTTCTTTTTCATACAGTAACTTTTTTGCTGCAAAGTTACTGACAAAGACATTGAAAGTCCAAAAATACGTTCTGACACACAGAATTATAAATCTCTATGTGCCAGCACATTGCATCTGGCGCAACAAAGAAAATCTGACATGCGGGTCAACGTGAGGAAAAAAGAGCCTCAAACTCCGCGGCGTGAGGCAGCGCCCTTGCCTTTATCCGGCTTCTTGTACGCGACTTGCGTTTGTAAACCACGTCTATCGTCTTGCCCAGCAGAAGGCTTATCGTGCGGTTTGACATGCCGCAGGCAAGGTATACGGTCATACGGTAGTCTTCGGCGCTGATGTCCGGATATTCATCCTTGAGTTTCTTCAGCAGATTGTCACGGCAACAGTTTACGGTGTTTTCCATTTCGGCAAACACATCCCTGTCGTCCTGCAACGAACATATCGCGGCTTTCACCTTGTCTGTTATAGCCTTGCGCTCCGCCTTAGTGCCCTGCGACTCGTAATATGTGTCGCACAGGCTGTCGATAAGCGCAAACCGGCTCTTCAGCAGTCCGTGCAGCGTGGTTTCCATCTGCAATATACTTGAACGGCTGTCGCGCAGGACGCATTTCAGTCCCGATGCTTCGGCTATAAGCACGTCGCTGTGTGCCCTCTCAAGCCTCAGCCTCTGGCGCTGCCATGCAATGATGCCCGCCGCCGCGACCACGGCTATAAGGGCAACAAGGGCGTACTGCTCTTTCCGCGTGCGCTCCCTGAAGAGATAAAACTCTTTTTCTTTCTGCATATAGAGAGCCGTGACGAGCGTGTCCGTGCCCTGCCTGCCGGATGATACGGCATGTCTCAGCGCCCTTGCCCTTTGCAGTTCGTCGGCGTTGCCGTGCCTGCCGTAGTAGTCGAGCGCAATGTTTATAATCGTGTCCGTAGGGGCGCAAAGCCTGTTTGCAGCCATTGCCTCGCTGTAGAGCAATGCCCAGCGTGCCATTGTGGCACTGTCGCGAAACTCGGAAATGTCCATTGCGTTAAGCTTTTCGAAGGCTTCCGACGGATGTCCCTGCATAATCCGCTGCACCTCGTCAAGCTCTTTCACCTGCCGTGAGCCGCCGGCGGAACATCCTACGGCTACAAGTATCATTACCATGTAAAGCAAATTGCGCATCTTTTCTGTATCTTTCGTTTTATATCTGCCGCTGCCTGCGTCTTATATTATAATAGTATAAACGTGTGCACCGGCTGCTTATTGCCCGTCTACTTTATTATTATGGTAACGCTTCCGTCCCTGTTCCTCCTGTATTCGAGCATGTATATGCGCGTCTTGCGCCTGTCCCCGGTAATAAGCATGTATGAGCTGAGGTCGTTGTTATTGGTCACGATGTACTGCCCCGTGCCGCTTTCGCTCTCAAAAGCCGACCTGAACTTGGGCACGTCATTGTGCGTGATGCTCAACATCTTCACCACTTTCTTCACCTTACGCGTTGCGGGGTCTCTCTCGACAACCGACGTAAAGCTGGTGTTGCCCACGGCAGAGCACGTCTCGACCAGTGCGTCGATTTTGTTTTGTGCCGTCATGGCGGCACAGTTGCATAAAAGCAATGATATGATAATAAATAACCTGTTCTTCATGCCGGTATCTTTTTTACTCATTCAACAATCGGTATATGCGCTCACGCTCCTCATCATCGCGGATGTTGTTGAGCACATTAGCCTCCGCCTTCCTTATCACGGCGTTCATGTCTGCCCGTCTCTCTATCGCCGAGGCGGCACAGAGGGTCTTTTCTATGTCGCCCTTTATCTCGCTGAGGTCGTCGATGCGCTCGCCGTTCACTATGACATAGCTGCCGCCGTAGAGCCTTGAGAGATGTTCTTCGTGGCTTATGTCCCTTATCAGGAAAAAGCCAAAGACGGCAACAGCCACTGCCGCCGCGCCTATGACGGCACGCATGTATCTTGTCAACGGAGACTTTCTCCCTGCGGATGCCGCGGCGTCCGGAACGCCCATCGAGCGGAAACCGGCAAACAGTCCGCGGTATTGTACGAACTCAGGCGACACATCGTCAGACGCGAAATACTCATAAAGCGACCGTTCCTCGGCTATGGAGGTTGTCCCGTCGAAGAACTTCTCTATCAATGTCCTTATCATCATGTCGTTCATATCACTCTTCATCCTTTGTTTCCTTTCATAAATCTGTCTCTTACCGCCTGCCTTGCCCTGCTCAGCACCTTCCTTATGTTCACCTCGCTCATGCCTGTCATATCGGCAATCTCCTTCATTTCCATGCCCTGCATGTGCCTGAGCCTCAGGATAACCTGCTGTGTGTCGGGCAGGCTGTCCACTATCTCCATCATACGTGCCATGAGTGCGGCACCGGCATCGCCCGGTGCAGGCTCTTCAATGCGCATGTTCTCTATGCTGCAATGAGGGCGTTGCCTGCGCAGGTGGTCTATACAGGCATTTCGCACGAGAACCGCAACCAGCGGACCGGCGGGCTTCTTCAGTGCAGGGCACATGCTCCACATCTTCAGCATGGTGTCCTGTACTATGTCTTCCGCCACATCGGTGTTGTCTACATACCGCATGGCGGACGCCATTGCCGTGCTTCTCATCGCCGCGGCTTCTGCCTTAAACTCGTCCGCTGTCATATATCGTCCCGTTCCCTGCGGACCTTTAGAAGTTATTAAGCCTCCGGGTGTCTATCTCGTATATGCCGCTGCCTGTAACGACGGCGTTGTCTGCCGTTCCTGATATGCTCAGGTCACACTGTCCGCTGTTGCCTGCATTAAGCTTGTCGCAGTCAACGCCAAGGCTTATGCGCCCTATTCCCGTGTTGCTGACATTCACTTCCGTTCCCTTGAATGTTGCCTGCATGTCTGCCTGTCCTGCGTTTGAGAGCTTGAAAGACCGTCCTTCGATGTCGACATTGCAGTCGATAACTCCTATATTGGACACTTCCATGCCCGAAGAGTTTATTTTTCCGCGCATTTTCTGCTGTCCCTTGTTATCAATGACAAGCCTGCCGCACTTGATGTTGTCTGCCGAAGTGCCAAGTATACCTTTGTTGTCCAGCCTCACGTCTCCGGCATCTATTCCTGCAAACACCATCTTTTCGCTTTGCCCGGTGTTGTTTACTGCGAATGTACCGCTGCACCTTACCTGCCCGAACACAGCACTTAGCAGCCCCGAGTTTTCAACCGTCAGGTTGTCGGTATCCATGTTTTCCATGTTTATCTTCAGCCTTCCACGGTTCTTTATCCTCGTTATCCCGGGCGCATAGATGACATATTCCGGCGTATTGCTGCATGTCCGGCTGTGTTGTTTTAGCATCAGCACACCGTTGTCAACACTGACGTCCGCCTCTTTCACGGCACAAGCGTTGCCGCATATCTCTACCCTGCACACGGTTCCCTGCCTCAACGTGACATTGGCTGAGCCGCTGTTGCATATTGAGCTGAACTCTTTCACGGGGACAACACGCGTGCCGCGCTCCCCAGTGTGTCCGCTTACAACCGTTATATCCGTATGCGGCTTGCCGCCATACATGTATGTAACGGTTCTTTCATGACCTGCCACGGCTTTCCTGGAGCCTGAACACGACGACGCGGTAAGCAGCACCAACATCGCCGCAGACAGTATAAAGCATCTTTTTTCCATATCGATGATTGTTTGTATCTTCATCTTTCTATACGCAAAGATAATGTTTTTGTGACACAACGGCAAGATATTTTTTATCTGCGGACGCTTTATCCCGACCAGCAAAGAGGCATCTACGCCGCAAAGCACAATGTCACAAAAAGCGCGGATTTGCTTTCTTCCCGTCTTTTCATATCCTCTTATTTTGGCGGTATCTGTAAAACAGGAACCGTTTTGCCGTAAATATGCCGCGCATTTGTGTGCAGCCGCAACATCCTTTGTATCAAAGCCATACATTCATTATAGCAAAAGTGTGCAGCAAAATGCGGCATTTTCAGGGCAAAAGAGTGCCACTTTACGGTCTGAAAGCATACGTTTAAGGGGCGCAAATGGCACACTTTAGGGTGCAAAATGCGCCATTTTACGGTCTAAAATGGCATACTTTGCATGCTTTTCGCCCTGTTCCAGGACACGAAAAGGGCTTCCGGAAAGATTTTAACATCCAGATTGAGAAAAAAGAATGATGTTTCTTGTTTGACAGATTGTCTGTGTTTATACATTGAAACCTTACATTCTGTCATAAAAAGGAACCGCGGCAAATGGTAAAGGTATGCCAAAAGACATCAGCGAATAGGGCTTATTTCATCTCAGGAAGGTTATAATTCTTAGTAGTGCATAGTAATAGGCATCCCGATATTTGTCACAAAAGGGTATAAAAAAGGCGTGAACCGAATGGAATCACGCCTAAAATATCTTCTTATGAGAGCTAATTATAAACCCAACATTGCGGCTGGAGATATATTCAGCACCCGACATAGCAATCTCGCAATTTTGAGTGTAGGCTCCGAACGACCGGAAATATAATCATTCACACGCGATGGACTTATTCCAATCTCACCGGCAAGTTGCTTTTGACTCATTCCCTTCTCTTCAAGGGATAACTCTATCAATTCCGCAACAGTCGGTTTTTCTATCGGATAATGTTCTTTCTCGTATATTATCACAATGTCAGACATAACGGTGAGTTCCACCGCATTCTTATCGTTTGAAGGCGTATTGTCATCAACCAATGGCAGAAGTTCTTCCACTCTCGCCAAAGCAAATTCATACTGTTCTTTCGTAATTTTATTCATACTTCTATCTCTTAAATGGTTGAACAATCTATCTTATCGTAATCTTTATGAGTACCCACCCAACGGATGAATATGTAACCTATCGTAAACTTGACAACTACCACAAGCCGATAATTGTTGCCTCTGATATTGAATACATAGTGTTGGTTACCTACATAATCAACTGAAAGGAAATCCACTTTAATGTCTGACAGGTTCTTCCATTCTGCTTTTTCCGCTATATCATACCAACGCTCTAAGGCAATGCGTGAATTTTCATAACCCTTCGTCTCGTAGAACTCTTTCAATTTCTTATGTGATACAATTCTCATATATCTTTTATTTGATGCAAAAGTATAAATTAATTTTGAATTATAGAACTTTTATAAGAAATATATTCTATAATATAGAATTTGGCAATGAGGTCATCTAAACTTTTATGACGAATAAAAAATCTTAAACTTTTATATCTTATAACCCCAATCTTTACTTTTCTTTTTGGTCTGTTTTTACCCTTTCATCGGTTGAGTGTAGCCCGCCACACTCCCTCTTCAAGTGCAAAAACACCCTCAAAAAAATAAAGGCAAATATTGAATCTCATAAAAGTTTAGATGACTTCAATAAAAGCGGAACTAAATTGACTCTGCTCAATAGTACGATAAAAACATAACGCAATAAATTATTCCTTTGCATTAGGAGAAACAATATTCTGTTGTGAAAACATCAGGTTCGCCCATTGTCCCTAACGGTGGGCTTTTTATATTTATATACATTATCGTAATAATACCTACATTTCAATATATCCGCCATGCTTTTCGTACCATAATCATGGTGCGGAAAGTGCTTTCAGAGTGATTTCCTTTGTCTTATCGCTCTTCAATCTACCGCTTCAGCTTGAACGAAGTCTCTATGCTTGTTATCTCATCGCTGAACGAAACGTCGGTCTTGATACGCTTTTCCACCTGCGAACAGCTGTGTATCACCGTTGAATGGTCCCTGCCTCCGACCAGTCTTCCTATCCTTGCCGCCGGCATGTTGGTGTATTTCTGTGCAAGATACATCGACACCTGACGCGCCACAACATACTCATGCTTGCGGCTTCTGCCCGTAACTGATGCGGGAGACACGTTGAAATGCACGCATACCTTGTCCATAATATCGTCTATTGTCAGCGGTGTGTCGTCTATTTTCACGGCACGCTTTATCACGCGCTCTGCCAGTTTCATGTCTATATTGCTGTTATAGACTATCGAATATGCCATGAGCGAATTTATAACGCCTTCCAAATCGCGCACGCTTCCGTTGGCTGTCTGCGCGATAAACCTCACGACTTCCGCCGGAATACTTAGCCCGTCGCGCTTTATCTTGCAGTTCAGGATATCCTCACACAGCTGTACGCTGGTCCTTTC
>ERZ778503.759-NODE-759-length-25607-cov-5.060778_pt1 | contig 25607 bp, 22 predicted proteins | sample MGYA00510047_ERZ778503 | MGnify/ENA primary metagenome ERZ778503 (study PRJEB29527, sample SAMN07138965) | mouse gut metagenome | material: feces | host: mouse | place: China:Nanjing | collected 2016-01-25 ... | reverse complement strand
TTTCAGCACTTCCTCCGGGGTCTTTTCCCGCTCCAGACGGGATTTGGAATAGAATTTATCGGCATAGCAGATGACCTGTTCCTCCAGCGTCTGCGGAGAATAATCTGCCGGCGGCAAGGGCAGGCATTGCCGTTCGATGGTAGCCGGTGTCAGTCCCGTTCCGGTATGGCGTTCGCATACACGAGCATGGCGCGGCAGTCCCTCGGCACGTAACAGGGCTGCACCGATCACCCCGTGACGGATGTAGGGTTCAGTGCCGTAGCATGCAATACCGGGGGCATCGGTGCGGATGATACCGATGTCGTGCAACATGGCGGCTTCGGCCAGAAATGTCCGGTCCAAAACCAGTTCGGGATGGCTGTCGGCCACTCGCAATGCCCGACGAACCACCTGGCGACTATGAATCAGCAAAATCTCCCGCAAAGGAGCATTGTCGGCATAATAGGTATGGATAAGGCTCAGTGCTCGTAACATAAATCACTATGGGTTTGAAAAGGGAATCAATTGTTTGAAACCGGTGCCGTCGGGCCGACGCACCACATAACAACCGGCGGGAAGACGGCGAAGCAGGCGCTGCCAACCGTATTCGTCGGCGCAAACTCCCACCAGTTGCCCTTGCAAAGAATACATACGCCGGGGATAGCTCCCAACAGCAGCGGTTACAGCAGAAACATCCGTCGCATCCGACAACCGGAAAGCCTGCTCCGCCACCACAGCCCAAGGACAACGCACCCGCAGCACATAGTCCGTTTCCGGTTGCAGTCCCCGGAAGGTAACGGTATCGGTGCACGTTGTTCCGCACGGCAGATTCAGAAACGTCCAATGCCGGACATCGTCATCCTCCCCCTCGCGAAACAGGCAATAGGTGATCAGGCTGCCATCGCTCCCCGACGGGGCTTCATTGGCTACCTGCAACAGAAAACGGACGGAATCTCCGGCCAGCGCATCTATGCGTAAGCCACTGAACCGCAACCGGGAGGCTGTTCCCTGCTCCACGGTGACCGGTGTAACAAACGGCAGGTATGTGCCGTCGGGCGAGCATCCCAGCAAACGTTCTCCCGTCCGCCGGAAACGGCAATAGGCCGTGACGCGTGTCTGACGGCCCGGTAATAGCGTAGCTCCGGTCAGCCCCACATACTCAGCTTGCGCGAATATCGCCGTATCGGCAGGAAGATACGTCAGCACTTCGAACGTATAGGTCAGGGTATCGGTCCCATGGTGGGTCAGATAAAAATCCACCGGCACATAGCCTTGCGTATCCGGCTGCCGACCGAACACCACCTTATCATACGTCACCTCGTCCGGCCGCATCTCCAACGTATCCTCGTCCAACGCCTCCACGTCGCGAGGGTGCATGAACAACGCCGTCTGATTGCAGAAAAAGCCCTCGTAACGTCCGGCCTCGGTATAATCGCCGGCTGTCTCAAAGGGATTGAGCACGTCCAGATCAAAATAGCCGTCGTAGCTGCCTCCATATCCCCAGTTCAAATGATAATAGCCTGAAGCATCCACGCCGTCCACCACAAAAGCATGCCCGCTCTGCTCCACATTATGTCCCGTATACACCACAGGGCGCGCATGTTCCAATTCATAACGGAGCATGCGGTTCCAACGGGCGGGCGTATAGAGGGCACGGTCGTGAAAACGGGCATACGCGTAATCAAACACCCGGTTCAACGTGTTCATGAATTCCCTCAATTCGGCACCCGACGCATTCACACCGTACTGCATGCGGCATCCCATGCCGCAATACAGCGAGAGTTCCTGTACGGCGCGGGCCTCCTGCTCCGTATACCCCTTGGAATAGTCCGGCAAAATATGCTCCCAGTCGATAACGGCGCCCGGCGACACATCTTCCAGACTGAAATGGGGTGTTGTCCATCCGTACAAGGTATCTTTGAGGGCCACAGGATGCTGATAATAGGTCATCACTTGTTCCACCGACGTGGCCACGCAGCCCACCAGACAACGTGTCGTACTCACACGACCGTCATCATACGTATAATAGGGGCACATCCCGTTGTAGGGAGTTTCCTGATGGCGTACCGACTGCAACAGAGGGGGTACCGCTTTTCCCGGCATGCGCGTCGTAGCCGCCGCCTCGAATGACCGTCGACGGTCGTAGGCCTTCAGCAATGCGGCCAGCGCCGGCGGGAGCGCTCCGTCCGTCAGTCTGCCCTGTTCCGAATATGCCAGTATCCCGGCCTGTCGACCACTGCCTCCCACCACCACAAAACCGTCTTCCTGTGGCTGGGTAAACAAATAATATCCGTTGTTCCGACCGCTGAGCAGCAGACGGGGCGCAACGCTTTTTGCCTTATGTTTTTTGACAACATCCCTACGGGAAAAGAACTCCCGGGCCACACCGACCGCCTCCTGATAACCGATACCGTCGGCCATCGCATGCACCGCCGACAGCCACAACAGGACAATCATCCCTAACTCTTTTCTCATAAATACGATTCTTTTATACGGCAAATGTACATGATAATTTTCAGAATCATACCTCTATCGCACAAATATCTCCGGCTTTTCTGTGCATTCTCCGCCTACGGCAGCCTCCTCCGAAAGCCTCTTCGGCCTCTTTATCAGCGATAAAGGGGAACGCCCGCATCTGCCGTGCACAAAAAGAGCCGCTCCCCGCACGCGGGAAACGGCTCTCTTGCAAGATGTGAGTTAAAATAATTAAATTAACCGCCGAAGTTATCATACATGATACTTTCCGGTTCCACACCCAGACCGTCAAGCATATTGACGACGGCTTTGGACATCGGACCCGGTCCGCACATGTAATATTCTATATCTTCGGGAGCTTCGTGATTCTTCAGATAAGTTTCCAACATCACTTGATGAACGAAACCGGCCGTATACTTCACGCCGGCTGCGTCCGCAGCGGGATCGGGACGGTCCAAGGCCAAGTGGAAGTGGAAATTGGGATATTCCTTCTCCAGTCCGAGGAAATCTTCCAAATAGAACACCTCGTTCAACGCACGTGCCCCATAGAAATAATGCATCTCGCGGTCGGTCGTATGCAACGTCTTGGTCATGTGCATGATCTGTGCACGCAACGGAGCCATACCGGCACCACCGCCCACCCAGATCATTTCTTTCTTGCTGTCGAAATGCGGATGGAAATCGCCGTAAGGACCGCTCATAATCACCTTGTCACCCGGTTTCAACGTAAAGATGTAGGAAGAGGCTATACCCGGATTCACATCCATGAAACCGCTCCGGTCGGCTTTAAACGGCGGAGTGGCGATACGCACGGTAAGCATGAACACGTCGCCTTCGGCCGGATAATTGGCCATAGAATATGCACGGATGGTGGGTTCGGTATTCACGCACTTGAGCGGGAAAAGACCGAACTTCTGCCATGCAGGCAGGTATTCGTCACCGATCAAGCTCTTGTCGATGTCCTTATCGTAATCCATCGAGAATGCCGGAATCTTGATCTGGGCGTACGAACCGGGCAGGAAGTCCATGTGGGCGCCTTTAGGCAGTTGCACCTTGAACTCCTTAATGAAAGTAGCCACATTCTTGTTGCTGATGACAGTACATTCGTACTCTTTCACACCCATAACCGATTCGGGCACCTTGATCTGCAAATCACCTTTCACCTTGCACTGGCAACCCAGACGCCAATGGTCTTTCACTTGTTTGCGCGTGAAATGTCCTTTTTCCGAATCAAGGATTTCACCGCCACCTTCAACAACCTGACATTTGCACTGGCCGCAAGAACCTTTTCCACCGCAGGCCGAAGACAGATAGATGCCTTGCTCGGAAAGCGTGGAGAGCAAAGTGCCGCCCTGTGCCACGGAAATCGTTTTGTCACCGTTGATCGTCAGGTTGACATTTCCGCTGGGCGACAAAAATTTCTTAGCTACCAGCAAAATGATAACCAAGAGGATAATCGTTACCAGGAATACTCCTATACTTGTCAAAATAAAATTCATATCCATTGTTTCCATTCCTCCCCCATTAAATATTCAAACCTGAGAAACACATAAAGGCCATAGCCATCAGACCTACGGTAATGAAGGTAATACCCAGACCTTGCAACGGTTTGGGCACATCTGTATAGGCCATCTTCTCACGGATAGCGGCCAGCGAAACAATCGCCAGCAACCAACCGATACCGGATCCCAGCGCATAAGCAAACGAATCCCAGATGCTGCCGATAGCCTGTGTGCTCGTTGCCGGGTCCATCGTAATGCGCTGCTGCATAAACAAAGAGGCACCCATAATGGCACAGTTTACGGCAATCAACGGCAAGAAAATACCCAAAGCGGCATACAGCGAGGGCGAGAAACGCTCAACAGCCATCTCAACCAATTGCACAATACCGGCGATCACAGCAATAAACAGAATAAAAGCCAGATAAGTCAGATCTATACCCAAAATACCGTCTTCCGCCAGCACCTTGGTCTGTAACAGGTAATCCACCGGCACCGTCACCAGCAACACAAAGGTTACGGCTATACCGAGCCCCATCGCTGTCTTCACATTCTTGGATACGGCCAGATAAGAACACATACCCAGGAAGAAAGCGAAAATCATATTGTCCACGAAGATAGAGCGGACAATCAAATTAATAAAATGTTCCATAATTCTTTCTCTATATTATAATCGTATGTGTATCCGGTTACTTTTTCTCCTTGCCTTCATTCATGGCTCTATGCACCCAGATGAAACAGCCCACAAGGATCAACGCCATAGCCGGCATCGTCATCATACCGTTGTTCATATAACCGCACGCATAAAAACTGTCCGGCAGGATCTGAAAGCCTGCCAGGCAACCGCTGCCGAAGAATTCACGAACGGCACCGACCACAACCAGCACGAAAGCATATCCCAAGCCATTGCCCACACCGTCGAGAAAGCTCTCCCACGGCCCGTTCATCATGGCAAACGCTTCCAGACGTCCCATAAGAATACAGTTGGTGATAATCAAACCGACATATACCGAGAGCTGTACGCTCACATCATAAGCAAAGGCTTTCAGGCACATGCTCACGATAGTCACCAAAGCAGCCACAACAACCAATTGTACGATGATACGGATACGATTCGGTATCGTCTTACGGATCAAAGAAATAATCACATTGGAAAAAGCGGTGATGACAGTAACGGACAGTCCCATCACGATGGCCGGCATCAATTGCGAGGTCACCGCTAACGCAGAACATATACCCAACACCTGAATGGCGATAGGGTTGTTCAAATTCAGAGGCGACGAGAAAACTTCTTTATTCTCTTTAGAAAACAACTTACTCATGTATGTTCCCTCCCGTATTATTCATTAGTTGTTAAAAAAGTCATGTATCTGCTTAGGCATTCGTGAAGCATATTGTTCACACCGTCGCTCGTAAGGGTAGCACCGGTAACGGCGTCACAACGGCTGTCAGTTGATAATCCCTGTACATCCTTGCCCTTCTTCACTACACTCAAGGCTACGGCGTCACCGCTTTCGGTTTGCACCTTCTTGCCTTCGAATTGCTTCTGGAAGCCTTCATACTCCGTTATGCGAGCACCCAAACCGGCCGTCTCGCCTTTATGAGAGAAATAAGCTCCGTACACCGTGTTCTTATCGGCATTCAAGGCAATGTAGCCCCAGATACCGTCCCACAGACCTTTACCGGTCATCGGTATGACGTACTTTGTTTCTCCATTCACCTGGCAAATATACAACGGTAGGTTCTCGGTTGAGATGTTCTTGTCCTGTACATTGAAACCGGCCTGGTCCTTGCCCGTGCCTTCATTCACTATAGAACCGTCGGACTTGATAATTTGATCGGCCTGAATCACTTCGCTATATTTGTTCTCAACTTCACTCTTATCGACGCCGCGAATATTCAGGGCCGCCAAAATCTGGTTCTTCTTGTCGATACGGACATTTGCTTCCGACTTGGAGGCCAAAGCCAGAGAGAAATACGCCAGCAAGAACGCTACGACAATCACTAGTCCGCATGCATATAATATGGTATAGACATTGCTGTTTGTATCAATACCCTTTTTCGTTTTAACGGTTGCGGCGCCATTTTCTTCCACAATCTCCTCAAACTCCGAAGCCGGGGCCTGGCAAACCGGACATTTCTCGGGAGCTGCATCCCCTTCGTGTACGTAACCGCACACTTTACATTTGAATTTCTTTGTAGCCATTCTCCTTCTTATTTAATTGCGCGTTTGGCACGTTTATCAATATTGCTCTGAACCACATAATAGTCTATCAGCGGAGCAAACACATTCATCAGCAAGATAGCCAACATCATACCTTCGGGATAACCGGGGTTAAGCACGCGGATAATGACGGCCATTGCACCGATAAGAAAACCGTAAATGTATTTACCGGTCTCCGTACGGGCGGAAGTAACGGGATCTGTTGCCATAAACACGGCACCGAAACAGAAGCCACCCACAACCAAGTGCTGATAGAAAGGCATCTGTGCCGCGTAATTGCCTTCCAGTTGACAGGCGTTGAAAATCAATCCCATCACGATACCGCCGGCAAATACACTAAACATCGTTTTCCAACTGGCAACACCGCTCCACAACAGGATGAGCGCTCCCAGACCGATGGCAATTACACTGGTCTCACCGATTGAGCCGGGAATAAGACCGATGATCTGATCGCACAAACCTGACGACAAGTCGGGCCCTGTGGCAATCTGCCCTAAAGGAGTGGCGGCGGTAAAGGTGTCCGGCAAGTCGTTACCCAAGCCCAGAATGCTATTGCGAGCTACCCAACAGGTATCTCCGCTCATGGCCGACGGATAAGAGAAGAACAGGAAAGCACGAATGATCAGCGCCACATTAAAGATATTCATGCCGGTGCCACCAAATACCTCCTTGGCAAAAATCACGGCAAAAGCGCAGGCCACAGCCAGGATCCACAACGGACACTCTACAGGCACAATCAAAGGAACGAGCATACCGGTCACCAAATAACCTTCCTGTATTTCCTCGTTCTTCCACTGAGCCACCACGAACTCAATTCCCAATCCTACGATATAAGACACCAATATCTTAGGCAACACAGCCAGGAAACCGAAACCGAACATTTCGATAAAGCTCCCTTCCACACCTGCTGCCCTATAGTTCTGAAAACCGACATTGTACATACCGAACAAAAGGGCCGGCATCAAAGCGATTACCACAAACGACATGATACGCTTGCTGTCTATAGCATCATGAATGTTTACTCCCGATTTCGAAGTCGCATTCGGTACGAACAGGAATGTTTCGAAACCATCGAATACGGAACGGAATGCGTGAAGCTTGCCTCCCTCCTCAAAGTTCGGCTTTATTTTATCAAGATAATTTCTTAACGCGTTCATTATAATAATGTAATATAAAGTTATTAGCTAAAGCGCGGGTCAAGCCATCTCCTTACGAAGCATGTCCAGTCCCTCGCGGACGATACGCTGTACCTCCAGTTTGGAAGAATCGATAAATTCGCACAGGGCGAAGTCCTCGGGAGCCACTTCATAGATACCCAGCGCCTCCATACGGTCAATATCTCCCGTAATGATGGCCTTAACCAAATAAGCCGGATAGATATCCATCGGGAACACACGATTATACTCGTTGCTCATAATCATGTGGCGTTCGCCGCCTTTAATACGGGCGTCGATCACGTATTCGCGTTTCTTTCCGAAAAGCCAGCTGAAATAGGAGCGGCTGGTGGAGAACTCATTGAAACGGGGCATAATCCAACCCAGCATTTCATGTACATCATCACCTTCGGGAATCACATTGATCTCCGTGACATGCGCACCCAGAAAACCGTCGGTCGTGGTCTTCACACCGGTCAGTACATTACCGTTGATAATACGCAAATGCTTGTCTGTGGCGGTGTTTCCGCTCAACAGAGTCGTCAATTGCTGGCCCACTTTCACCTGAGCATAACCGGTCTTCTTCACTTCGGAGCCGGCCAATGCGATGGTACGGATCAAATCCACCTTGCCGGTATTGAACAGACGTCCGATGAAAATCACCTCTTCCGCTCCGAGTGTCCAAACCACCTCGCCCTTGTTAACGGGGTCTACATGATTGATCTGCACCCCCACATTTCCGGCCGGTGCCGGTCCGTCGAACACGGTCACTGTCACATTTTTTGCCGCCGTCAGCGCCGGTGATTGCTGTCCGGCACTCACACCGAGATGGGTTTTAGCCATTTTAGCCAATGCGTCGAGGCCGGTCTGAAAATCCCGTTCCTGTCCGGCCAGGACATATTCAAAGTCAGCTGCCAACGGCATGGAACTGAAAGCCGACACAAAGATGGCCTTCGGCGTATCGTCCGGGCAAGCCGTCACATCGTAAGGACGTTGTTTGAAGAATGCGAACAGACCCGTATTCAACAATACCTCCTTAACGGCTTCACCGGTCATTGCAGACACGTCTTTCTTGCCAAAGTCAACATACTGTTGTTCCGCATCCGCCGTCACCTGCACACTAAGCACCTTACGACGTTCGCCGCGTTCTACCAGAGAGACAGTGCCGCTGACAGGAGAAACAAACTTCACAGAAGGATGATTTTTGTCTACGAACAAAGCATCCCCGGCCTTGACCACATCATTCTCTTTTACCACCACTTTAGGCTTCACTCCCGTAAAATCATCGGGAACAAGCGCATACTTTCCGGGGCTTTTCACCGAAATCTTTTCTTTTCCGGCTTTTCCTTTGAGATTAATGTCTAGGCCTTTACGTAATTTGATTACATTTGCCATATATTTTGATTATAAAACGGTTTTAATTAAAACAGCGCAAAATTACATAAAATTAAAGAGAAAGTGAAACGTTTGTGAAAAGAAAATCGTAATTTTGTATTCACTAAACGCATTTTTTATCAAAAAGGTAAAGAAAATAGTGCGATGGATAGTAGGCCTTGTCGCCGGCACCTATCTGGTATTGATTGTACTGCTGAACATACCTGCCGTACAAAGGCGTTTTGCTGCTTATACCGCCGCTCAACTTTCTTCGCAATTGAAAACGGAAGTGCGCATCGGGAATATAAATCCCGGATTGCTTAACCGAATCATTATCGATGACTTACTGATACGCGACCGTCATCGTAAAGACATGCTGAAAGCTACCCGTCTGGCAGCCAAATTCCAGATATGGCCGCTGTTTCATGGAAAAATCATTATCGATCATGTTCAGTTATTCGGGTTTCACATCAACCTGTACCGGCGTTCGGCCGAAGAAGAACCGAACTACCGGTTCCTTCAGGATGTTTTTGCCTCGAACGACACCACGCAAAGCCGTCTCGACCTGCGTATCAATTCCATCCTTATCAGCCGGGGCAGCCTGCGGCATGATCTTTATTACCGCCCCTTTACTCCGCATCGTTTCAATCCCGCCCATCTACAGTTGAGCGAGCTAAGTTTCAGCGCATCGCTAAAAGCCTTGTCGAACGACACGGTCAACTTCCGAATAAAGAAACTCTGCTTCAAAGAGCAATCGGGCCTGGAACTGCAAAAAATGAAACTGAAATTCAATGCCACTCCCCGCTATGCCGAATTGTCGGAATTGGAACTGGCTTTGCCGAACACCAGCATCAAACTGGATTCCCTCACGGCCCATTACGACGGCCTTCCCTCTTCCGCTTCCCGGACCGCCTGGTTGCAGTCTTTACGTTATACCGGCCTATTGGAGCCTTCGCACATCACCCTGTCGGACCTGTCGTGCTTCGCGCCCGCCCTCAAACATTTCGACGCTCCGCTGTATCTCCGTGCCCGTTTCAACGGATCGCCCCGCCTGACCGCCGTCGAAGACCTCCACGTATGCAGCCGCGACCGGGACATTGATCTGAATGCCAGCGCCAAAATCGACTTTTTATCCGACAAGCAAAACGGCATTTCACTGACCACACAAATCCGGGATTTCACTCTTAAAACTTCCGTTCAAGAATTCCTGACCCGGAATCTGACCGGACGGCCCGGACGGATGTACGAGCAGTTGAAACGACTGGGCGACATCCGCTACCGGGGCACAGCCACCTACGGCAAACACCTGATCACCGCCGACGGCGAATGGCAGACCTCCGCAGGAACGTTAACTGCAACCGGAAGTCTGACAGACTATAATGTGCTGGAAGCCCACATACGGGGAGACGCTTTCCGTCCGGGCAAACTATCAGCCCCAGCCCGGGAAAAGAATTTGCCGGAAAGCCTATCGTTCAATCTGGATTTCAGCGGCAAGCTGAAAGAGAACGGGCACCCGAATCTTCAGGTCTACGGGAAAATAAAAGAACTGACTTACAGAAAATACCGCTATCAGAACATCCATCTCGACCTGGCCTACCGCCACCAAGGATTCCGGGGTATGCTGCGCTGGGACGACCCGAACGGCCGCATACGGATTGAAGGGGAAGTCAATCCCGCCTCTCCGCAACCGTTTGCCAAAGTCACGGCCCATGTGAGCACGCTCAATCCGCATGCCTTGCATCTCACCGCCGCATATCCCAACACCCGTTTTTCGGGCGTTGTCCAGACCGATCTGTATGGGAAATCGGCAGAAACCGCCAGCGGTAACATCCGTCTTTCGGATTTTCGGATGCAGACAGCCGAAGGGGAATATCATCTCAACGACATCCGGCTGGAAAGCGCCCCCGAGGCCGAAAGCAAGCATCTGCGCCTGTACAGCGATTTCTTTACGGCAGAGATAGACGGATCGTTTCATTACCACACCTTGGCCGCTACGGGAAAAAACCTGCTGCAACGGCATCTCCCCTCGCTTTTCCCCGACGACCTACCGCCGGTACCGACAACAGACAGCCTGCATTTCAGCCTGCGGATCCTGAATGCCGAACCGCTACAGAAAATCGGTGCCATCCCCTTATATATTCCCGAACCGGGATACATCCGGGGTTGTCTGAACGGTCGTACAGGCGAATGCTCTTTGACGGGAAGCATCCCCGAGCTGGAATACGACAACGAACGGTTAAGCGACATACGGTTGTCCGGGAAAAGCCATTTCGGGAAAGCGCAGGCCGACCTTACTTTCCTGCGCCTGATGAGTAAAAAGCAAGTACTGTTCGGGCTGTCGGCTTCTGCCGAAAACGACCGGCTGAACACCGACGTATCATGGGACAACCGCCAACCGGTGAAACATACGGGCATATTGTCCACCACCACGCAGTTCTTCAAAAACGACCCGCCATACCTGAAAGCCGTCACCCGCATAAACCCGACCCAAGTGATCATCAACGATACGGTATGGAACGTACATCCGGCTACCGTCTGCTTGCACCACGGAAGCATCGCCATCGACAGTTTCTTTGTCTCGCAATCCGATCGCCACTTGGGGATAAACGGCACACTGACACGCGACGCTACCGACTCGCTCGTTGTCGATCTCAAGGATATTAACCTGCAATATGTGTTCAACATCATCAATTTCCACGCCGTAGAGTTCGGCGGTGAGGCCACCGGCCGCGTATATGCCCGCCAACTGTTCAAAGCCCCGGAAATGGATGCCCATCTCCACGTACAGAACTTCACGTTCAACGACGGATACATGGGAAACATGAACGTATACGGGAAATGGGACAAAGAGAAGAAAGCCATTTTCCTGCGGGCGCAAATGAACGATCCGGCCGAACACCACACCACACTCGTGGACGGCACCATCGCACCGGGACAAGGCCCCGACCGAGGCCTCGACCTGAACATACGCACCGAACGCATCAACCTGTATTTCCTGAACAAATTCACATCGGGAATCTTCACTGACTTCAAGGGAAGGGCCTCGGGATGGGCACGCGTGTTCGGTCCTTTCAAACAGATCAACGTGGAAGGCGACCTCAAGGTGGAGGAGGCCCGCATGAAGGTGGACGTGCTTAATGCCGACTACCACCTGACAGGCGATTCGGTAATCTTACGTCCCGACAATATATGGATCCAAAAAGCCAGAGCCTACGACAACGAAGGCAACCCGGAGCGCAACGATCATTACGCCGTAGTGGACGGCTGGATGCACCACGAACATTTCTCGAACATGCAGTACCGGTTCGACATTGAAGCACACAACGTGCTGGGATACGACCGGCGCACATTCGGCGACGAAGTATTCCACGGCACCGTCTATGCCAGCGGTCGGGTCCGGCTGAACGGGCGTCCCGGCGAACTGAATGTGGACATCGACGCCCACCCGGAAAGGCATACCGTTTTCGTATACAACGCATCGTCCCCGGAAACGATCACCGACAATCAGTTCATACGTTTCCGTACGGCATCCTCCGCTACGGAAGAAAACACACCGTATGCCGAAAACAAGAACATGCCCCTGCCTCTGCCTGAGGAGGAGAACACCACCGACATGCGCATTAATTTCGTGCTGGACATCACCCCCGACGCCACCATGAAAATTCTCATGGACGCCAAAGCCGGAGACTACATTGCCTTGAACGGATACGGAAAGATGCGGGCCAGCTACTACAACAAAGGACGTTTCCAGATGTACGGGACCTATCGGGTAAGCGACGGCATGTACAAACTCTCGGTACAGGACGTCATACGCAAGGATTTCAAATTCAGGCCGGGCGGAACGCTCACTTTCGGCGGAGAGCCGTATCAGGCCGACCTGAATCTGCAGGCCGTATATACCGTGCCGTCGGTTTCCTTGAACGACCTGAGTTCGCGCGCCACCTTCAGCCAGTCTAATGTACGTGTGAATTGCATCATGAATCTGGGAGGCAAGGCACAAAGCCCGCAAATCTCGTTCGACTTCGACATCCCCAACGTAAACGAAGACGAGAAGCAAATGGTGCGCAGCCTTATCAGCACCGAAGAGGAGAAGAACATGCAGATCATCTATCTGCTGGGTATCGGACGTTTCTACACATACGACTACAACAACACGGAACAAAGCCAGTCCAGCCTGGCCATGAAATCCCTGCTCTCCTCTACCCTGTCGGGACAACTCAACCAGGCATTGTCCACGCTCATAGGCAACAGCAACTGGAATTTCGGCACCAACCTGAGTACCGGAGATACGGGCTGGAGCGACATGGATGTGGAAGGACTGTTGTCGGGGCGCCTGCTCAACAACCGGTTGCTCATCAACGGTAATTTCGGTTACCGCGACAATCCGGCCGCCGCCTCGAACTTTGTCGGTGATTTCGACCTTCAATGGCTGCTTACCAAGAACGGAAACATCAGCCTTAAGGCGTACAGCGAGACAAACGACCGTTACTTTACCAAATCGGCCCTCACCACACAAGGTATCGGCCTGCTGTTTAAAAAGGACTTCAACAACTGGCGCGAACTGTTCCGACGCAAACACCGCCGCACCGCCGCTCCGGCCGACACCACGCAGTCCGCCGACCGATAACCGGACGAAGGGGTATCCAAGACGTTTGCATCATTCGGAAAAAAGTATTATATTTGCCGTTAGAAAATTCGAAAACGCACTATAGAGAAATGAATCGTCCGGTAAAAAAAATGACAATAACACCGTCATCCGAAGCCTCGCCACGGCGCATCGGATAGTCGTACGACGCACGTTATCGTCGTGTATCGGAATCTCCTTTTAACGCGCTCTCCCCCTTTTTCGCACTGCCAAAAGGGGGAGAGCGCGTTTTTTGTCCGGCACCGGAAGAAAACGTGGCGCTCGCCGCATCTTCCGCTCCTGCGCACCACGTTCATTCGTGGTGCAGGCCCCGTTGTTCAGCGCTGCTCATGCCATACGGACGAAGCCTGGATGGATGTCCGACAGCCCCCCGGAAACACAAAAAGACGGCCTTCCCCAAGCCGTCTTTTCATCCTAAAGTGTAAAAATTCTTACGCATTCATCCCGGGCATCATCCGACTGATATATTTACCGATAATGTCGAACTCGATGTTCACCACCGAGCCGGGCTGCAACGTATGGAAATTAGTATGTTCGTAGGTATAGGGGATGATACATACCTGAAACGAGCAGTCGGTAGGGTTGCACACCGTCAGGCTGACTCCGTTCACCGTAACGGACCCTTTGTCTACCGTAAGATAACCGCGACGGGCCATCTCGGGATTCGCTTCGTAGGTAAACGTATACACATAACTTCCCTCGGCATCCTGCACATCGGTGCATCGGGCCGTCTGATCCACGTGCCCCTGCACAATATGCCCGTCCAACCGGCCGTTCATCAGCATGGAGCGCTCCACATTCACCTTGTCTCCCACCTTGAGCAGTCCCAGATTCGAACGGTCGAGCGTCTCTTTCATCGCCGTCACGGTATAGGTCCGCCCGTCTATACGTACGACCGTGAGGCACACTCCGTTATGAGCAATGCTCTGATCAATCTTCAACTCGCCGGCAAAAGAACATTCCAGCGTAAAGTGCATGTTTTCCTTTTCCTTTTCCACCGCCGTAACCACGGCGAACTCTTCTACAATACCTGAGAACATAACGAATCTGTTTTAAAGATGTTAACCAATGACAATAACGCAAAGATACAAAGATTTCATAGATATTTTCCCTGTATTCGTCGAAAAAAGGAAAAAGAATGGCCGGCAGGTGTTCCCGAAACAGGGCATTATGCTTATTTTTGCACACGGAAACCTGACACTCATGAAGCAGAAAAAAATTTTCATTGCAGCCGTCGCTCTGCTGGCTCCGCTGGGAGGACAAGCACAGAAAGCAGCCGACTGGACGTTGCAGGACTGCATCGAATACGCCTTGGAACACAACATCCAACTGGGCAAAAGCCGCATAGCGGAAGAGGAAAGCGAGATAGACAGAAAACAGAGCCGCGCGGCCCTGTTTCCCAGCCTGTCGTTCAGCATGACCCAAAGCCTGCAATACCGTCCGTTGCAGCAGGAGCCGAGCAACATCGTGACCAACGGCATGGCCACCAGTTCGAGCCACAAACTGACGGAGAACGGCAGTTACGGTCTGAACGCCTCATGGACGGTATGGAACGGAGGCGCCAACCGGAAAACCGTCCGGGCACAAGAACTGGCCGGACGCATCGCAACGCTCCAGACCCGGGAGACGGCCAACAGCATCCAGGAACAGATCGCCCGGCTCTATGTGCAGGCCCTCTACTCGCAAGAAGCCGAAAAGGTGAACGAAAAACTGTGTGAAACCGCCGAACGGCAATACCAAAGAGGGGTGGAGATGAAGAACGAGGGATTGCTGGCTTTGGCCGACCTCGCCCAGCTGGAAGCCCAGCTGAGCAGCAGCCGTTACGATGTGGTCAATGCCCGCACCCGGACAGCCGATTACAAACTGCAACTGAAAAAGTTATTAGAGATTGACGCCGGACAGCGTTTCAACATCGCATCCTCGCTACCGGCCGACGAAGCCGCCCTTTCTCCTCTCCCCGCACAGGCCGAAGTGCGGGAACAGGCGCTGAAGACACGGCCCGAAATACAAAGCGGCGAACTCGGCCTTCAAGCCGCCGACATGAACGTGGCCATCGCCAAAGCCGGTTTCTATCCCACCCTGTCGCTCAACGCAGGCCTGGGCGACAGTCATTACAGCGGAAGCCGGTCGAACGCAGGAGAGCAGATGAAACAGAACCTGAGCGCATCGGTAGGTGTGACCGTATCCGTTCCGATTTTCGACAATCGCCGCAACAGAAGCACCCTGGAAAAAGCACGGCTGGCACAAGCCAGCGAACGGCTGGACCTGCAGGAACGGCGCAACACGCTGTCGGCCACCATCGAAGAATACTGGCTTAACGCTTACAACAGCCAACAGCAGTTCATGGCGGCCCGTAGTAAAGTGCAAAGTATGCAGACCAGCTACCAACTGCTGGACGAGCGGTTCAAGAACGGTCTGACGAACATCGTAGAACTGATGACCGGTCGGGACAACCTGCTCGCGGCCCTGCAAGAGCAATTGCAAAGCAAATACACCGCCATCCTGAACCTGCAACTGCTCGGTTTCTACCAAGGAGATCCCATCCGATTATAACCCTAATGAGATAAAGAACACACGATATGAAAACCATGCAACGAAACATGATCGTCGGAGCAGCCGTAGCGGCTGTTGCCGGAACCGTATACCTGCTGTGGCCTTTCGGCCAACCGCAGCACACCGTCAGTTACGAAACCGCCGCCGCCGAAAAAGCCGACATACGCAGCAGTGTGACGGCCACCGGAACCATCGAACCCGTCACCAAAGTGGAGGTAGGTACGCAGGTGTCCGGTATCGTAAGCAAAATTTATGTGGATTACAACAGCATCGTAAAAGCCGGTCAGGTAATCGCCGAACTGGACAAGACAAACCTGACCAGCGAGCTGAACAGCGCACGGGCCAACCAGGCTGCGGCACAAAGCGAACTGGACTACCAGACGGCCAACTACAACCGTTACAAGAACCTGTACGACAAGGGCCTCGTCAGCGCCAATGACTACGAAACCGCACGTCTTTCGTTCCGTAAAGCCCGTCAGACCGATATCACCGCACAGGAGAATGTAAAAAAGGCGGAGACGAATCTGGGCTACGCCACCATTACTTCGCCCATCGACGGTGTGGTGCTGAGCAAGGCGGTGGAAGAAGGACAGACCGTAGCCGCCAGTTTCAGCACACCTACATTGTTCACTATCGCACAGGACCTGACCGACATGCGTGTCATAGCCGACATCGACGAGGCGGACATCGGTAACGTGAAAGACGGTCAACGCGTCACCTTTACGGTGGATGCTTTTCCCGACGATGTTTTCCAGGGACAGGTGACACAAGTGCGCCAGGAGGCCGCCACAGAAAGTAACGTAGTGACATACGAAGTGGTGATCTCGGCTCCGAACAACGATCTGAAGCTGAAGCCCGGGCTGACAGCCAATGTCACCGTATACACCCAGGAAAAAAACAATGTTCTGGCAGTGCCCGCCAAAGCGCTCCGGTTCACTCCCAACGAACACATGCTGGCCAAAGACGAAAACATAGCCGACTGCGCAGGGAAAACGAAAGTATGGGTGCGCGAGGGCCACACGTTCCGGGCCATTCCCGTACAGACGGGAGCCACCAACGGCAGCCTCACCGAAATCACCGGCGGGCTGAAAGCCGGCACCCGGGTCCTCACCGACTACGACCTGAATGCAGAAGCCGCCCCGCAGGAACAACAGCAAAAAAATCCGTTCATGCCGGGCCCTCCGGGAAAAAACAAGAACAACAAAAAAAGATAACCACCGGTAGCAAGCATGGAAAACAAGAGTAAGAAAACAGTCATTGAGCTAGACAATGTGCGCCGCGACTTCGTCGTAGGTTCCGAAACCGTGCATGCCCTGCGAGGCATCTCCTTCAAGATCCACGAAGGTGAGTTCGTCACTATCATGGGCACCTCGGGTTCCGGCAAATCCACCCTGCTCAACCAATTGGGCTGTCTGGATACTCCCACCTCCGGCGAGTACTACCTGGACGGCATCTCCGTACGGGCCATGAGCAAATCGCAACGCGCCAAACTGCGTAACCGAAAGATAGGCTTCGTGTTTCAGAATTACAATCTGCTGGCCAAGACAACGGCTGTAGAGAATGTGGAACTGCCCTTGATGTACAATCCGGCCTACAACGCCCGCCAACGTCGCGAAGCGGCAGTAAAGGCCCTGGAGGCCGTAGGACTGGGCAACCGCCTGTATCATAAAAGCAATCAGATGTCCGGCGGACAGATGCAACGTGTGGCCATCGCCCGAGCACTGGTAAACAATCCGGCTGTGATTCTGGCCGACGAAGCCACCGGCAACCTGGACACGCGGACCAGTTTCGAGGTGCTTGTGCTGTTTCAGCGCCTATATGCCGAAGGACGCACCATCATCTTCGTCACCCATAATCCCGAAATAGCCCGATACAGCAGCCGCAATATCATGCTGCGCGACGGCAAAATACGCGAAGACGTAGTGAACACGAACATCCTGTCGGCCGCCGAAGCACTGGCCGATCTGCCGTTGCCCCAGGACGACTGAACCGAACGCATCCGGGAGTCTTATCCCGGTAAAGAAACGAATAGTGTACGACCATGAATTTTACAAACCTCATAAAAGTGGCTCTTAAAGCCATCGCCAGCAACAAGTTCCGTTCTTTCCTGTCCATGCTCGGCATCATTATCGGAGTGGCGGCTGTCATTATCATGATGGCTATCGGACAAGGGTCCAAGGAAAGCATCCGGCAAAACATCTCGCAAATGGGTACGAACATCATTATGATCCGTCCCGGAGCCGACATGCGGGGAGGGGTACGTCTGGATCCCAGTGCCATGCAGACACTGAAAGCCGAAGACTATCTGAGTATCCGCGACGAAACGAAATTCGTCACTTACGTCAGTCCCGAAGTCTCCAGTTCCGGGCAGGCCATCTACGGCGCCAACAACACGCTGACTTCCGTCTACGGCGAAAGTACCGATTATCTGAGCATCAAACAATGGAAAGTGGAAGACGGCGAGATGTTTACCGAGGAAGACATCAAAAGAAGCGCCAAGGTGTGTGTGATCGGTAAAACCGTAGCCGACGAACTGTTCCCGGAAGGGACCGATCCCGTGGGGAAGACCATACGGTTCAAATCCATACCGTTCCGCGTGGCGGGTGTACTTAAATCGAAAGGATATAACAGCTTCGGCATGGATCAGGATAACCTTATCCTTGCACCGTATACCACCGTCATGAAACGCATCCTGGCCCAAACCTGGTTTAATTCGATTAACTGCTCGGCCGTCACGGAGGAAAGAACCGATGAAGCCATTGAAGAACTGACCGGCATACTGCGCCGCAACCACAAACTGAAAGACGGAAGCGACGACGATTTCACCATACGGTCGCAGCAGGAAATGATGGACACCATGTCCTCCACGATGGATACGATAACCGTCATTCTGGTGGTGGCCGCCGCTTTTTCCCTTCTGGTAGCCGGCATCGGTATCATGAACATCATGCTGGTGTCTGTTACCGAACGCACCCGGGAGATCGGCCTGCGCATGTCGGTCGGCGCACGCGGCATCGACATTTGCAATCAGTTCCTCATCGAATCTGTGGCCATCAGCATCACCGGCGGTCTGCTGGGCATCGGCGTAGGGTATTTGGGAACACTGGTATGCGGCAGCATGGGACTGCCCACCTCCATTCCGCTGTGGAGCATAATGGTCAGCTTTGCCGTCTGTACCGTCATCGGCGTAGGATTCGGTTATTTCCCGGCCCGGAAAGCGGCCAAGATGGACCCCATCGAGGCCATCCGTTACGAATAGGTACCTCCCAAAGGTAATATATATAATATGAGAAACTACCCCACCTGCCGTTCCGGTTCACTTGAAACGTTCATTCATCTACTGGTATGGATCTTTCTGTTCGGCCTCCCGCACATGATGATGATGCGGGAAGGCATTGTCCAGCCTTGGTACAAAATGCTTTACATGCTGGGGGCACCGCTCCTTCTGGCCGGTGTGTTCTATCTGAACTACCTCGTACTTGCGCCCCGGCTGCTGCTCCGCCACAAAATCAAACGCTATCTGTCGGCCAATATCGCCACAATGATCACGGCTTTTGTCCTGCTCCAAGGATGGTTCTGGACGATGGATCATCTGCCCGCTCTCGCCGTTCGGGCGCCCCAAGGTCCTGCCACGGAAAACACCGTCGCAAGCCCTCGCAAACCTACTGACGAACAAGAACGCACGACGGCAAGCCCGTCGGAACCGGATCACGCCCCGGCCCCGCACAAAGGCGCCCCGCATAACGAAAAAGGCCAACGACAGCGACCCGATACGGTGAGCGTCATCCTGTTTCGCCTCCGCGATCTGATGCTATATGCCTTTGCAGCGGCGTTGGCAGCCGTCATCCAGATGAGCCGACAATGGCACCGCGCCGAGCTGCGCCGCAAAAAGGCGGAACTCAAACAGACCGAGACGGAACTGCAAAGCCTCCGCAACCAAATCAACCCGCACTTTCTGCTCAACACCCTCAACAATATCTATGCACTCATCGCCTTCGATACCGAAAAGGCACAACAGGCGGTTCTGGATCTGAGCAAACTGCTGCGTCACCTTCTGTATGAAAACAAGGAGATATATACCGATCTGAACAAGGAGATCGAATTTCTTCGCAACTATGTGGAGTTGATGCGCATACGGCTATCGGAACACATCGAGCTGGACTTCCAGACCGACGTGCCGCCGGAGAACAACCTGCGCATCGCACCGCTCATCTTCATCTCGCTCATCGAAAATGCTTTCAAGCACGGCATCAGTCCTACGGCTCCCAGCTTCATCCGCATACATATCGAGGCCGATCCAGAAAGCGGTCGCATCACCTGCCGCACCTGTAACTCGAACTTCCCCAAACGAAGCAACGACATCAGCGGAAGCGGCGTAGGACTGAAACAGGTGCAGCGACGGCTCGACCTCATTTATCCGCACCACTACCGGTGGGACAAAGGCGTAGACAACGACACGTCGTGCTATCACTCCGTATTAACCATCGAAACCACACCGTAACATGCCGATTAAATGTGCCATCATCGACGACGAGCCGCTGGCTCGCGACCTATTGGAAAGTTATGTGAACCGCACCCCGTTCCTCTCGTTGGAAGGTAAATACAGCAGCGCCATAACCGCATTGAAAGACGTCGGGGAGAAACAAATCCGACTGCTCTTTCTCGACATACAGATGCCGGACATGAACGGCATGGAGTTTTCCCGCCTCATACCGCCCGAAACACGCATCATCTTTACCACGGCCTTTCAACAGTATGCCGTGGACGGCTTTCGCGTGAACGCGCTCGACTATCTGATGAAGCCCATCAACTACAGTGAGTTTCTGCGGTCTGCCAACAAGGCGTTGGAGTGGTTCCGCCTCACGTGCCAAACGCCGGCGGAGCCTACGCAACCCGACTTCATCTATGTGAAGTCCGACTACAAACTTGTACAAATCAGGTTGAACGATATACTGTACATCGAAGGCCTGAAGGACTACCTGAAAATATATGTCGAAGACCGTCCGCGCCCCATTCTCTCGCTAATCAGCATGAAAGCCATGGAAGAACGGCTACCGTCTCCGCCGTTCATGCGGGTACACCGCTCTTTCATCGTCCACACGGCCAAGGTAAAAACACTCGACAAAGGTCAGATCCTTTTCGGGAATTGCCGCATCCCCGTCTCAGACAGTTACAAAAACGATTTTTTGCAGTTCCTGGGCGAGCATACGTTGTAAAAGTTGTTAAATACCCAAATGCCGGAGATAAAGAAAGAGCGTTTTCTTTTCTTTTTCTTATTTTTGTGACCGGAATTTTAAATATTGCAGAATTTATGAAAAAATTACTCCTATCCTTATTATTATGTTTGCCCGTACTTGTACTCGCCAAAGAGAAAGACGATTCAAAATATCTGGCCGGAGCCGTACCGGAAGAGAACGGCATCGTGAAGTTCCAACAGACATTTTCGGTTCCCGGGAAGAGCAAACAGGAGATTTTTAATGTCATGTCGGCCTACGTGCAGCAGGTTGTGGACGCCGCACAGCCCGGACAACGCACACGCATCCTCCAGTCGGACGCTGCCGGTGGCGAGATCGTGGCACGCATTGAAGAATGGATGGAATTCAAAAAGAAACCGTTATATTGGGACCGTACCCGCTTCCGTTATCAACTCATCGTACAATGCTCCGACGGGAAATGCCGGATGGAGATCACCCAAATCAGCTATTACTACGAAGAAGATATGGAAGGCAACAACGGGCGGACGTATAAAGCGGAAGAATGGATCACCGACAAAGAAGCATTGAACAAGGCCAAAACCAAACTGCTCCTCGGTTCCGCCAAATTCAGACGGAAGACCGTAGACCGCGTAGAGACCCTATTCGAGACCGCCCGTGAGGCATTCGAAACACCGGTCCCGGAAAAGAAACGGGCCACACAACTCATCAAAGAATAACGTCCGGCCTGCCCCTGTGCCGCCGGCTCCCATAAACGATCTTGTCTTTCCCGGAATATTCATTCCGAAAAGCACAAGATCGTTTTCTTTTTATCTTCATCACCTCACGAAGTCCTACTACACACTTTTACCTAAAGTGTGCAAACCTGTTTAAAAACCCGCACAAAAAGGCACAAAATGAGCAAAACGACGCACTTCATTGTCCTACAAACCGTTTCATATTAAACTATACAAGCATTTTCTTTTCTCACCTTAAAACCAAATATTTACGTAGAAAACGCCCTTTCTACGGCCTACAGAATTGCATTAAATATTCTTTAAAATGAAACTTTTCTAACGAAATTGCCAAATAATCGGTATCTTTGCCATAAGAAATAAACGAGTTAGTAACAATGGGCGTTGATGCTGAAATAAAATCATTATTGGATACAGGAAAAGTGGAGGAAGCCATCACATTTCTAACGCGGATGGTGCACCAAAACACAGCTTCGCCCGACGACAAACTATTCTATCTGCTGGGAAATGCCTACCGCAAACAATGCAACTGGCAGCAAGCCATCAACGCTTATTCCGAAGCTTGTTACCTGAATCCTGAAAGTCCGGCGGCAGAAGCCAAAGAAATGATCCTGGACATTCTGAATTTCTATCACAAAGATTTGTACAATCCCTGAGCAGACGGAAAAATAATACTATTGAAATATGAGTAAGATGAGAGGCGCTATCGTTGTGGATGAAGAACGTTGCAAAGGTTGCAACCTTTGTACCGTTGCCTGCCCGTTGAATTTACTTTCGCTTGCCGACAAGGCCGTGAACAAAAAAGGGTATCAATTCGTACGGCAGCTGGCCGCCGAACCGTGCAACGGTTGCGCATCCTGCGCCGTGGTCTGCCCGGACGGATGCATCACCGTATACAGAAAGAAAGAAGAATAAGACATATGGCAGAAGGAGAAATATTACTAATGAAAGGCAATGAGGCCATAGCCCACGCCGCCATCCGTTGCGGATGCGACGGTTATTTCGGCTACCCCATTACGCCGCAGTCCGAGATTCTGGAGACACTGGCTCTCGAAAAACCGTGGGAAACCACCGGCATGGTAGTGTTGCAGGCCGAAAGCGAAGTAGCCTCCATCAACATGGTGTACGGAGGAGGGGCCGCCGGAAAACGTACCATGACCTCGTCCTCCAGTCCCGGTATAGCCCTGATGCAGGAAGGCATTGCCTATATGGCGGGAGCGGAACTGCCCGGACTGATTGTAAACGTACAGCGCGGCGGACCCGGTCTGGGCACCATACAACCCAGCCAGTCGGACTACTTCCAAGCGACACGCGGCGGGGGCAACGGTGATTATAATGTCATCGTACTGGCGCCGGCCTCCGTACAGGAAATGGCGGATTTCGTAGACCTGTCGTTCAGATTATCATTCAAATACCGCAATCCGGCCATGATCCTAAGCGACGGTATCATCGGACAAATGATGGAAAAAGTGGTGTTGCCGCCGTTCAAGCCCCGTCGTACCGAAGAAGAAGTACGCCGGGAATGTCCGTGGGCGTCGACCGGAAGAATACGAAGCCGACGGCCCAATATCATTACCTCGTTGGAACTGGACAGTGCCAGGATGGAACAAAAAAACCTGCACCTGCAAGCCAAATACGCCGAAATACGTGAAAAAGAAGTGCGCTATGAGAAAATCATGTGCGACGATGCCGAATATCTGATCGTGGCGTTCGGCTCAGCCGCCCGCATCGCACTGAAAGCGCTGGAACTGTGTCGGGCCGAAGGTATCCGGGTGGGCCTTCTGCGCCCCATAACCCTGTGGCCGTTCCCCGACCGTGCCATTGCCGAACTGGGCCGTCAGGTAAAAGGGATCCTGAGTTTTGAGATCAACGCCGGTCAGATGATCGATGACATCCGTCTGGCTACGTTAGGCTCCACTCCCGTCGAACACTACGGCCGCATGGGAGGCGTAGTACCCGCCCCGGACGAAGTGGTAACGGCACTGAAAGAAAAAATCATACAAAAGAAATAACGTCATGAACCGCGAAGAAATCGAAAAGTTATTGGAGGAATCGGGCCGGAAAGGCAGAAAAGAGCATCACAGAGGGTTGTCGCGAGACAAAATCCGCAACCTGCTCAACATGCTGTTCCTGGCCGGAGCGGCCATAGGAATCATCCTGTATTTCGCCCTTCCCGAGAGCCGTTTTACGGGCCTTTCCGTAATAGGCATCGCCATGCTCCTGAAAATCATCGAGTTTTTTCTACGCTTTATGCTTTAATCCCGACATACGATAATGACAAAGGAGGAAATCATACAACCCGAGAACCTGGTCTACCAGAAACCGTCGCTCATGAACGACCAACCGATGCACTACTGCCCGGGATGCAGTCACGGTGTGGTGCATAAACTGGTGGCCGAGGTGATAGAGGAAATGAATATGGAAGAAAAAACAGTGGCCATCTCGCCGGTGGGCTGTGCCGTATTCGCTTATAACTACCTGGATGTAGACTGGGTTGAAGCCGCTCACGGACGGGCCCCGGCAGTGGCCAGCGCCATCAAGCGCCTCTGGCCCGACCGTCTCGTTTTTACTTATCAAGGCGACGGTGACTTGGCGTGTATCGGTACGGCCGAGACCATCCAGGCGCTGAACCGTGGCGAACATATCGCCATTATCTTTATCAACAATGCCATCTATGGCATGACGGGCGGACAGATGGCGCCCACTACACTGATGGGTATGAAAACCGCGACCTGCCCTTACGGACGTGAGGCCGATCTGCACGGCTTTCCTCTGAAGATAACGGAGATTGCCGCCACACTGGAAGGCACGAGCTACGTCACCCGTCAGGCGGTTCACAACGTTGCCGCCATCCGACGCACCAAAAAGGCCATACGAAAAGCATTCGAAAACAGTCTGACCGGTAAGGGCGCCAGTCTGGTGGAAGTCGTCTCCACGTGTAATGCCGGATGGAAAATGTCACCGGAAAAAGCCAATCAGTGGATGGAAGAGAACATGTTTCCGTTCTATCCTTTGGGCGATCTGAAAGATTTAACGAACGACTAACGCACACCGATCATGAAAGAAGAAATCATTATAGCCGGTTTCGGCGGACAAGGCGTGCTCTCCATGGGCAAGATTCTGGCTTATGCCGCCTTGATGGAAGGTAAGGAAGTGTCGTGGATGCCTTCGTACGGACCGGAACAGCGCGGCGGAACAGCGAATGTAACGGTCATTGTAAGCGAAGAGCGCATCTCGTCGCCGATCCTGAGCCGCTTCGATACGGCAGTCATTCTGAACCAACCTTCGCTCGACAAGTTCGAGGACAAAATCAAACCCGGCGGCACCCTGATCTACGACGGATACGGTATTCCCTCTCCTCCACGCCGAACCGACATCCGTGTGTTCCGCATTGACGCAATGGATGCCGCAGCCGAAATGAAAAATGTAAAAGGATTCAATATGATCGTATTAGGAGGATTGCTGCAAGTCCGTCCGTTAGTCGGAATCGACAACGTGCTGCAAGCCTTACGTAAAACCTTGCCCCTGCGGCATCATGCACTCATCCCGATGAACGAAGAAGCCCTTCACAAAGGTATGGAGATCATACGTCCGATAGAAACAAGCGAATAACAAACAACGTTTTATCGGGCACATAAACAGATAGTTTTCTTTCGTCCTCCATCAAAAAGAGGCCGACAAACGATAAAAGTGTTGCTCACCACGTTCGGACGTGGTGAGCAACACTTTTCAATGTGGTGAGCAACACTTTTCAATG
>ERZ778503.753-NODE-753-length-25672-cov-6.260413_pt1 | contig 25672 bp, 22 predicted proteins | sample MGYA00510047_ERZ778503 | MGnify/ENA primary metagenome ERZ778503 (study PRJEB29527, sample SAMN07138965) | mouse gut metagenome | material: feces | host: mouse | place: China:Nanjing | collected 2016-01-25 ... | reverse complement strand
TGGACTTGGTACAACCTTCTGACATAAATAAGAATCTGTTTATACTTCCCGGTGGTACAGTTCCTCCTAATCCGACAGAGTTGTTGGCTCGTGATGGCTTGGAGAAAGCTATTGAAACTTTGAAGCAGAATTTTGACTATGTGATATTGGATACTGCTCCTATAGGTATGGTGACAGATACTTTGTTAATAGGACGTGTAGCAGACTTATCCGTCTATGTATGTCGTGCTGATTACACCCGTAAGGCTGAGTTTACTTTGATTAACGAGCTTGCCGAAAATAATAAATTACCTAATCTCTGTATTGCCATTAATGGTTTGGATCTTCAGAAGAAGAAATACGGTTATTATTATGGCTATGGTAAATATGGCAAGTACTATGGCTATGGTAAACGTTATGGCTACGGCTATGGCTATGGAGAAACTCATAAGAGTAAGGAATAACAGGTTTTGGTGAAGTTCATTGTAGCCAAAGTACTTTCTGACGATTATAGTTTTAAGGCGTATAAGGAATTCGTACAAGTATTGTTTGGCGATATGGTAATACAAAATACTATGCTGACAATGAAAAGAATAAAATTATAAAGAAAATAAAAAGCATTATGGCTTACAGACATTTGAAATTTCCCGAGAACTCCTTGTTTCTCGTAACTGGAGCTGCAGGTTTCATTGGCAGCAACTTATGTGAAGTAATTCTTGAGATGGGATATCGTGTGCGTGCACTTGATGATCTTTCTACTGGCAAACAGAAGAATATTGATATGTTTTTCGGCAATCCTCGTTATGAGTTCATCAAGGGTGATATCAAGGAACTCGATATCTGTATGACTGCTTGTAAAGATGTTGACTATGTACTCAATCAGGCTGCATGGGGGTCTGTCCCTCGTTCTATCGAAATGCCGTTATTTTACTCTCTCAATAATATTCAAGGCACTCTCAATATGCTTGAAGCTGCCCGACAGAATGGAGTGAAGAAGTTCGTTTATGCATCATCATCGTCTGTTTATGGCGATGAACCAAATCTTCCGAAGAAAGAGGGTATTGAGGGCAACCTTCTTAGTCCTTACGCAGTAACCAAACGTTGTGATGAAGAGTGGGCCAAGCAGTACACTCGTCATTACGGACTCGATACTTATGGTATGCGATATTTTAATGTCTTCGGTCGTCGTCAGGATCCTGACGGAGCTTATGCGGCCGTTATTCCAAAGTTTCTCAAACTTCTCATCAACGGACAGAAGTGTCGTATCAATGGTGATGGTAAGCAATCACGCGACTTTACCTACATAGAGAACGTTATTGAAGCCAATCTTAAGGCATGTCTCGCACCATCATCGGCAGCTGGTCAGGCATTTAATATTGCATATGGTGGTCGCGAATACCTCATTGACATTTACTATGGTCTGACCAAAGCCCTTGGCTTGGATATAGATCCAGAGTTCGGTCCTGATCGTGCAGGTGACATTAAACATTCCAATGCTGATATTTCCAAGGCAAAGGAACTTCTCGGATATGATCCAGATTGGAGCTTCGAGAGAGGTATTGAAGCAGCAATTCAATGGTATAAAGAGAATTTGTAAGCAAATAATAGAAATAATAAACCGTCGTAACAAAATGAAAGAGACAAAAATCTGCGTGATTGGGCTCGGATACGTAGGTCTTCCACTAGCCCGTTTGTTTTCTACCAAGTACAAGACTGTAGGCTTCGACATGAATGTAAAGCGTTGCGAAGCACTTATGGCTGGTCACGATGCTACCCTCGAGGTTAGTGACGAACTTCTTCAGGATGCTATCAATAACCATGGTTTTATTTGTACAGCCGACATTGAGAAGATTCGCGATTGTAATTTTTATGTCGTAGCTGTTCCTACTCCGGTAGATGAGAATAACAATCCCGATCTTACTCCTCTCTATGGGGCCTCTACTACTGTGGGTAGAGTGATCTCTAAGGGGGATGTAGTCATTTACGAATCTACCGTATATCCTGGTGTTACTGAGGATGAGTGTATCCCCGTAGTGGAGAAAGTTAGCGGATTGAAGTTCAATGAAGACTTTTTCGCTGGTTATTCACCTGAGCGCATCAACCCTGGTGACAAGCAACATACCGTAGAGCACATCAAGAAGGTAACTTCGGGTTCTACTCCCGAGATAGGCCAGTATGTGAATGAGGTTTATGCTTCTGTTATTACTGCCGGTACCCATCTTGCACCTACAATGAAGGTAGCAGAGGCCGCTAAGGTTATCGAGAACAGCCAGCGTGACATCAACATTGCCTTTGTCAATGAACTCTCACATATCTTTACCAAGATGGGCATAGATACTCTTGATGTACTCGAAGCAGCGGGCACCAAGTGGAACTTCCTTCCATTCCGTCCGGGGCTTGTAGGTGGTCATTGCATAGGTGTTGACCCTTATTATCTGGCTCAGTGTGCTCAGCGTCACGGTCACAATCCGGAGATTATTCTTGCAGGTCGTCGCATGAACGATGGTATGGGCGAGTATGTAGCTACAGAGACCCTTAAACATATGCTCAAGAAAGGTATTCAAGTGCTTAACTCTCGGATTATCATCCTTGGTTTCACTTTTAAGGAGAACTGTCCTGATGTACGTAATACCAAGGTTATTGATATTTATCGTGCTCTTAAGGAGTATAATGTTAACGTAACCGTTTACGATCCTTGGGCTAATCCTGCTATCGCTAAACACGAGTATGGTATTGAGGTAGTAAATGAACTTCCTGTCGAGAAGTTCGATGCGGCCATTGCGGCTGTTGCGCACAAGGCATTCGAAGGACTTGATATATCTGCTCTCCTCAAGGAGAAGCATGTCATCTTCGATGTAAAGTGCACGCTCGATCGCAACATCATTGATGCACGTTTGTAATATCCTCAAAAGAATATAAATTAGGTAGTGGAAGCTTCATCTAACAGTCAGATCGCCAAAAATGCAATATTTCTATATGTGCGAATGTTATTATCTCTTATCGTATCTTTATACACCTCGCGTGTTGTATTGGATGTGTTAGGGGTTAGTGATTATGGAATATATAGCATCGTAGGAGGGGTCGTACTAATGTTCTCTTTCCTCAATGCAAGCATGAGTAGTGCCACTTCCCGATTTATGGCATTTGAAATTGGTAAGGGAGAGATAAATAGGATAAATAAGACTTTTTCTAACTCTTTGGCTGTTCATCTAATTATCACATTGGTGGTTGCTGTTTTGTTGGAAACAGTAGGTCTTTGGATATTGATGGATAAACTTATTATAGATGAAAACAGAATATTTGCTGCGCAAGTAGTTTATCAGTTTTCCGTTCTCTCTACTCTTGTTGGAATAACACAGGTTCCTTATAATGCGGCTATAATTGCCCATGAGAAAATGAATGTGTATGCGTATGTAGAGTTAGCTAATGTTTTTCTAAAATTAGGTATTGTTTATCTTCTTTCGATAGGAAACTTTGATAAACTCATACTTTACGGATTCCTTATGCTTACCGTAACAATTTTCATAATGATGATCTACCGACTATATTGCTGGCGTCATTTTGAAGAGTGTAAACAACGCCCTTCCATGGAGAAAGAGTTTTTCAAACCGATGATAAGTTTTGCTGCTTGGGGGCTTTATGGTGACGGTTGCTACTCTTTACGTCAACAGGGTACTAATATTTTGTTGAATATGTTTTTCGGTACGATAGTAAATGCCGCAAATGGTATTGCTTCAACCGTACTTGGAGTGATATCCGGATTTACGATGAACATCCTTACTGCTTTCCGCCCTCAAATTATTAAATCATACGCCTTTGGAAATATCCAGCGTATGGAGCAACTGATTGTCTATGCTGTAAAATATTCTCTTCTATTAGTTGGGGTTTTGTCCATTATTCTGTGTTACGAAATGGACTATATACTAGCTCTTTGGTTAAAGGATGTTCCTGAATATACTCCATGGATATGTCGCATAATACTGATCAGTTTTTGTATTGTAACTTGCTCATTCGTAATAAACACGGGTATACAGGCATCTGGTAGCGTCAAATTACAAAGTTTTATTATGGGCTCCATATCACTGTTTTGTATTCTGCCTTGTACTTATGTATGTCTTAAGCTCGGATATTCACCTTATTCAGCTTATGTTTGTTATGGTGTCTTCACTATAGTAATGTATGTCTGCTCATTAGTGATATTAAAAAGACAAGTGCATGAGATTATTGTTCTTAATATAATAAAGAGTGGTATGATACCTATAATAAGTGTACTGTCTATCTCAGCACTTTTATGTTATGGTGTATGCATGTTTTTAGAGGAAAGTTTTACTAGAGTCATAGTAATTACACTATCCACTATCATCATTTCAATTCTAGCTACTTATACACTAGCAATGAGTATTGAAGAGAAAAAAGTGGCTCGAGGATATCTTAAGAAACTTCTTTGGAAATAGACATACAAAGATATTCATGAATCATAATCACATTTTTTATATGCCAAAAGTATCAATAATAGTACCTGTCTATAATGTAGAACAATATCTAAATCGTTGTGTAGAGAGTTTGGTCAGACAGACATTTACAGATATAGAAATTATATTGGTAGACGATGGATCACCTGATAATTCACCTCAGTTATGTGATATTCTTGCTAAAAAATATCAGATGGTCCGTGTTATACACAAGATCAACGGTGGTCTTTCGTCTGCACGTTTAGCTGGATATAAAGAAGCAAAAGGTAAATATTGCATCTTTATAGATAGTGATGACTATATAGATGATGATATGATAGAGACCTTGTATATTGCTTGTTCTAATAACGATGCTGATATGTCTATGTGCTCATGGTATACAAATACAGCCGATGGTAGAATAATACAAAATAAACTTCAGACCCAACAGACAATTATCGAGTCAAAGGATATGCTATTGCAATATTTCCTGCCTCATTTAAGCTATAGTCCTATACCTGGAGAAATAAATCTTGCGGCATTCTTATGGTTGCGTCTTATCAAAAGAACCGTATTAAGTGAAGATCTTTTTGTTTCAGAACGAGAATATATTACTGAAGATATGTTGATGCAGCAGATGCTGGCATTTAAATTAAACAAAGTAGTAATCGTAAATGAACCAAAATATCATTATTGTTTTAATGGAACATCGCTAACAAATAAGTTAAGAGTTGGTGCTTTTGAAAAAATGATGGCTCGATATCATTTTTCAAAGGATTTATGTAGGAAACATAATCTTTTAGACATTACAAATGTGAGACTTCAATTCAATCTGTTATCAGCTGTTGGATTTTCTGTTTTGAATGCTTGTAAGCTACCTAAATATTCTGATGCAAAAAAAGAGATGAAAATTATTTTTAATCATCCAGAAGTCCAAGAGATGTATAGCACTATAGAACGCAGTTATTTCAGTTTACAACAGAGAGTTATATATTTAGGTTACAAGTTAGATGTGCTATATCCATTATATAAATATCTAAGATGGAGAATGCACATTTAACCCAATAAATTTGTCAATTTATAACGAATGCGTATGATTGTATTTGTAAATTGGAATACAAAAATGAATAGCTTCAGAGATATGCAACTTATGTCATATTGTAAGCACGCTATTATTACAAACAGTATTTTCGGCTGGTGGGGGCTTACTTCATCACAAACCCAAACAAGATTACCATATCTCCTTGGTTGAATATGGATGCAACTCATTATTGATAAAATTAATAATTATGAAAATAGGTCAACTTACATTTCACGCTTCTCACAATTATGGTTCTGTTTTGCAGGCATATGCTATGGCTAAGATACTACAGAATATGGGTCATGAGAGTGAGTTTATTAATTTGCGCCCACAATCGCAGAAAAATTCGTATAAGATTATTAAACCAACGAATAAAGGTGTTAGGCTGTTATTTAAACTGATGATATATCCATGGCTGAAGAAGCGATATAATCATTATGAGCGTTTTATAAATAATGTATTGCCAATTACAAAACGGGAGTATTCCTCAACCGAGGAAATGTGCAGCTGCCAGTTCGATTACGATGCATATGTTGTAGGAGGCGACCAAATATGGAATCCGGTATGTCAAGATTTTGAAACAGCATATTATTTACAATTTCTATCAAAAGATAATCAAGCAAAGAAAGTGTCGTATTCCCCAAGTGTAGGTAAAACAGATTTTGATCAGCAAACGCAAAAGCGGATGGCAAAATGGATACAATGCTTTGACGCTATATCTGTACGTGAGAAGCGAGGGGCAGATTTGATTCAAACACTAACGGAAAAAAAAGTAGAGTGTGTTTGTGACCCTGTCGTTCTTCTCGATAAGGAAGAGTGGAAAAAAATGGCTGTTATGCCAAAGCTTAAAAAACCATATATCTTGGTTTATTTTCTTGATAACAATCATGGTTCTAGGGATTTGACGAAATATCTACGTAAGACGACAGGCTATGAAGTTGTTATCTTTAATGAGTATATTCGTGATTTCTTTAAACCATACCATAAGGCTTACGGTGCAAGTCCTGAGGAATTTTTAGGATTGTTCATGAACGCGAGTTTAATATATACAAATTCGTTTCATGGTACAGCATTTGCAACCATCTTTGAGCGACCATTTATTACTGCCATTGCTGCCAATCAACAGAGTGCAAAAAATAATAATGATAGCAGAAAAATCGATTATTTGAAAAAGATAGGTCTTGAGGATCGTCTATACACAACTGGCTTGCCAACAAAGGATTATTTATTGAACGTGGATTTCGAGAATGCAAGACTACTAATGGAGACCTTCAAAAAACATTCACGAGTCTTTTTAGAAAATGCTCTTAAGTAAAGTGGAGAATCATGTTTTGATATCTGTTATAGTTCCTGTATATAATGTAGAGGACTATTTGGAGAAATGTATTGATAGTATTCTTGCTCAGACATATTCATATTTTGAACTGATACTTGTAGATGATGGTTCAAAAGATGGTAGTGGTAAATTATGCGATTTGTTGGCAACTAAAGACTCTCGTATAATCTGTATACATAAAGAAAATGGAGGATTGAGTTCTGCACGAAATGCAGCATTAGATATTTGCAAAGGTGAATACATAACATGTGTGGATAGTGATGATATGATTTCTCCGAATGCATTGGAACTTATGCTTGAATATGCTAAAAAGTGTGAGTCAGATATTGTTGTTACAAGATATTTTATTCCATTTTCTAATAATATATTGATTCCAGAAACTGCAGTCGTAAAAGAAGCAAGGACACTGGTACAATTAGAGGCAACTCAAGAGATTGTGTGTAAGAGTACAAGATGGGAAGCTTGTGGAAGTTTGTTCAAACGTTCACTATGGGAAAGCATAAGGTTTCCAAACGGAAAAATATATGAAGATTTTGCTACAACGCCTTATGTGTTTGCAAAAGCTAGGAGAACTACATTTATTGATACTGCAGTTTACTATTATTTTCAACGCTCTGGAAGTATAATGAGAAAAAGTGAGAGTAAAGTATCATTAGACTTATGTACGATTGCACAAGAACTAGTATCTTATTTCAAAATGACTGTTACAGATGGAGGTGCTCTTGCGAATATCTGCAGTGGTGTGTTGATGGAGCTTTGTTCAAGAACTGATCTTGCAGCAAAGAATATCAATAATAATCGAGAATTTGTAAGCGTTGCACGTAAGATACTTAGGACAAACGTGCGGTATGTACTTAAATCTAATTATTATAACCTTAAACAAAAAATATATTATTTGATGGAATCATTTTGTTTCCATTGGTTAATTTACTGCATTCACAAATAATTATGAGGCGAATTTATATTGAAATACAAGCGTTTTTAAAAAAACGTAAAAATGCCGCAGACCGTAAAAAATTGACAAATCCGAATGTATCTATAATAACCAATCATTGTATGGGTGGATTTATGTACCATGATTTGGGTTTGCAGTTCCACTCTCCAACCATTAATCTAAAGATTGTTCCTGACGAATTTATTGAGTTTGTGGAACATATAGAATATTACCTGCAACAAGAAGTTTTAGAATGTTTGGATATCACATCTCCATGTCCGGTTGGTATGATACCATATAAAGATGGTCAGGGCAATATCCATATACATTTTGTTCATTACAAAACATTCGCTGATGGAGCAAGGAAGTGGAAGGAGCGTGCTCAGCGTGTTGACTTGAAAAATATAGTTGTTTTCCTAACAGCACGTGATGGTTGCGAAGAGTCAACTTTACAGAGATTTGAGAATTTGCCATATCAACAGAGAATATGCTACACCAATGAACCACATCCCGAGTTTCCACATTGTAAGTACGCTCGGCTTGATAACAGCAAACCGCTTGTTGGGTACATCAGTGATATGGTAAACATATTTGGTAAACGTGCATTTGAATGCAATGGCTTTAATTATGTAGAATTCATTAATGGCAAGGATCAGTTGCCATATAAGTAATAAAGGATAATGTCATTACATAAGTTTTTAAGTTATTTGAAAGAGGATAATCTTTTATTCAAATATATTTGGTTGAAAACCAGATACGAAGGTCGGAAACGTAAACTTGCCAAGGTATCTGATATCGATTGTATAAACAATCTCTATAAGGGATATTGTGGTCAATTGCCTAATCTAGACGTTCCTCTTAAGTTTAGTGAGAAGATGCAATGGATGAAACTGCACTATCGTAACAACCTGATGCCAATTGTCGGTGATAAATATTTAGTTCGTAAATACCTCGAAAGTCAAGGCTATGGTCATCTACTGAATGAACTTATTGCTGTATTTGAGAGTGTTGATGAAATAAAAATTGAGGATTTGCCACAACGATTTGTTCTTAAGGCTAGCCATAGTAGTGGTTGGAATCTTATTGTGAAAGATAAGAATCACTTTAATTGGCGTATGGCATACAAAAATATGCAATACTGGCTTAAGAATAAGATTGATTGGGATGGGCGCGAATGGCATTATGCTCAAATGAAACCACGCATAGTCTGCGAGAAGTATTTGGAGGATAAGAGTGGAGGATTGATGGATTATAAGTTTTTCTGCTTTAATGGCGAGCCGAGGTTCATGCAATTGAATGTTGATAGAGGTTTGCCGTCGGCCACTCAAAACTATTATGATCTGGATTGGAAACTTCTGCCATTTGGAAAAAGTCTACCTCACAATCCAAAGGTTAATGCTGAGAAGCCTGTCCATTTCGATGAAATGGTTAAATATGCACGTGAGTTGTGTAAGCCTTTTCCGTTTGTACGTATGGATTTCTATGAAGCTAATAGGCGTATATATTTTGGAGAGTTTACGTTCTTCCCATGCTCAGGTATGCCTGATTTTATCCCTTCAGTGTGGGATGATAAAGTCGGGGAAATGTTAACACTCCCAAAAGCAAATATATGAGCTTGAAAGTATTACAAGTAGTAGGCGTCATGAACCGTGGTGGTGCAGAAGCTATGCTAATGGATATTCTCAGGAATAAACCCGAGAACGTGCATTTTGACTTTCTTATAAACAATGATCCGGCTCGGCTTACGGACGAGGGTTCATTTGACAAGGAGATTTTGGCTTATGGTTGTGAGATGTTGCATATTGGGTCACAATTACGGTTGGGACCAATTAAGTATATCCGTCAATTCATGAAAGTAGTTCGAGAATTACAACCGGATGTTGTTCATATCCATTTGAATGCAAAGTCTGGTCTTATTGCCTTGGCTGCTAAGTTGGGTGGTGTGAAAAAGATTATTGTTCATTGTCATGCTGATATTAAGTTTCGAGGATCGTTACTAAGTCGTATATTTAACGAAACAGAAATGTGGTGTCAAAAATGGTTGATTGGTTGGTGCGCAACAGACTTTTGGGGATGTTCCAAAGAGGCTAACTTAAGGTTGTACAGAGGCAAAATATATGAGAAAAGTTTGATAGTAAATAATGCTATCTCTTGTGAAGTATATAGGACTGTTACAGAAGACCAATGGAAAGCTCTACGACAGTCATACAATCTGCCAAAGGATGCAGTTATCCTTGGTAATGTTGGACGAATTGTCCCGCACAAGGGGATTGCTCATATAGTGGATGTACTTGCGGTACTCCACAAAAGGAAGGTAAACGCACATTTTGTGGTTGCTGGTCGCAATGATGCCGTAGAATATGTAGAGAACATGATGACACACGCCAAGAAACTTGGAGTTGACAGTAAGATACATTTTTTAGGTGAGCGTGCTGATATTCCTGTGGTGATGCACACCTTTGATGTGTTCGTGGGACCAGCCCTACGTGAAGGTTTTGGTCTCGTTGCGGTTGAAGCTCAGGCGGCCGCTGTTCCTTGTGTTTTATTCAAAGGTTTCCCAAAAACAGTAAATATGAATCTAGGGCTTGTTTCTTTCGTGGATGATTTTAATCCTGTAACTTGGAGTGACAATATCATGCAAGCATTGGCTCGGAAAAAAGTTGAAAAGGAACTAATACTTGATGTGATACGTTCTATGGGCTTTGATGCCAAGGAGAATGCCATTAAGGTATGTAATGCTTATACTTCAAAATCATAACTACAGATAAATTATGAAGATAACGATATTTGGAGATATTTGTCCAACAAAGGACACTCAAGATGCCTTCAATAGAGGTGATGCCAAAGCAATCTTTGGTGACATACTTGCAGAAATAGAGTCATCAGACGTTGTGATTGGTAATTTGGAGTGTGCTGTAACGGATAACCCTAAACCGATAAAAAAGGCAGGTCCTATTCTCTATACCAATACTAAGAGTATGGATACTTTAAAGGGGTTTGATGCTCTTAGCATTGCAAACAATCACATCCGTGATTGTGATGATGAGGGGGTAATGACAGCGATTAACACATGCGCCAAACTCGGAATCAAGACCTTTGGTGCTGGAAAGAATATGCAGGAAGCAAAGAAACCGTTGTTAATAGAAAAGTGTGGTCAGAAGATTGGGGTTATGTCTTTTGCTGAACAAGAGTTCAATATTGCGACTGATACTCGACCAGGTGCATGCTATCTCGATCTGTACGATGATTTTGATCGTATCCGCGAGTTCAGAAAGACGGTTGATTATCTCATTATCCTGTATCATGGTGGCATAGAGTATTTCCCATACGCAAGTCCTGAACTTAGTCGAAAGTGCCGTAAAATGGTTGATTGTGGTGCAGACCTAATTACGTGCCAGCATAGTCATTGCATTGGCACAATCGAGAACTACAATGGTTCAACTATTGTTTATGGACAAGGAAACTCTATTTTTGGGTATCGTAAGGGTAATGATTCTTGGAATCAAGGTCTTTTACTTCAGGTAGATACGGATAAAAGAAAAGTAACTTACCAGGGGATAGAAGCAACTACATCTGGATTACATTGGTTGCCTAGTGAGGCACAAGTAAAGTTAGCTGATGTTTTAAGAAAACGTGCAAATGTGTCTAAGGTTGAACTAATGCAAAAATGGAATTCGTTTTGTGCAAAGCATGCCCAGATTCATTTACCATTACTTTTGGGGTGGCCTAGACTGATGATTGCAATAAACAGACGTACACAGGGTTTGCTGATTAAGATGTTTTATAGCCGGAAAAAACATAATAATACGCATAATCTAATAAGATGTGAGTCTTTGAATGAAGTTTTGAAGAATGTACTACAAAACCAAGATTATTAAATAGTATGTTGATATATTTTGTACTACTTGCTATTGTTGCAATATTTGCGAAGGGATATGATAGGAGTAAATCGGGGATATATCTTATTTTCATCTTTTTATTCATGACTTTACTAGCAGGTTTGCGAGATGTTAATGTGGGAACGGATTCTTGGAGTTACTATTTTCAATTTGGTGATAGGTCATTATGGACAAATTTTAATTTTTTTGAAAATCTAACCAAAGAGGTTGGTTTCAAGGCTTTACTTTGGTTGTCCCAACTACTTGGTAGTAATTATTGCGTATTATTTACGCTTGTGGCTGGAGTTGTCTATAGTTTAACACTAATAGGCATAAAAAAATATTCTGAGTCCATGCTTATATCTTTATTCGTATATATAACACTCGGTCAGTATGCATTCTGTTTTAATGGTGAGAGACAAGCCCTTGCAATTGCTATATATATATTGGCAATCCAATACATTAAAAGTAGAGATTTTAAGAAATATTGTTTGATAGTTTTGATTGCTGCATTATTCCATAAGACGATTATTGTTGCTATACCGTTATATTTTATTTTTATAAAAAAAGTCAACATAAAGACTGCTGCATATATAGTAATATCATCAATAACTCTAACATTATTATTACCTTCATTGCTTGAATTTGCATCTAAATTAGAGAGCCGTTATGCCAATTATAATGAATCTACTGGTGATGCGGGTTTGCTTTTAATGTTTGCATACAATCTAATAACTCTATTTTTCATATATTCTCGAAAATATATTGAGATTGACAAACTCCAGTTCTTTGATGTGTGTTTGTTGATGTTTATTGCGGGAAGTACAATTTTTACCATAGTTCTTACAGCAGGTATTTATATTGAGGTATCAAGATTTGCTTCATATTTTCATATATCTGCAATTTTTCTATGGCCTATGATACTCCATTCAAAAATGCCAAAGAAGTTTTTCTTTATTAGTGTTGCTTATTTTTTTGGACATCTATTTTTCATGTATGTGTATTATAATAAAATGGCAGGATTGTCTCCATATATTTTCAATCGTTCATTATTCTTAATTTAAATTTTATGCCAAAAGTTTCAATTATTATGGCCACCTACAACTGTGAGTCAACACTAAGAGGTAGCATAGATTCTATATTACGCCAAAGCTATAAGGACTGGGAATTTGTAATTTGTGATGATTGCTCGAAAGATTCGACTTTCAGCATTTTAAAAGAATATGAACAGAAATATCCAGGAAAGTTTGTAATTCTTCAGAATGAAAAGAATTTAAAGTTGTCTTTTTCTCTTAATCACTGTCTTGACAACTGTAAAGGTGATTATATAGCACGTATGGATGGTGACGACATTTCTGTAGAAAACAGATTGGAAAGGCAGGTGCAGTTTCTTGATGAGCATCCCGAATATGCCCTCGTAGGAACATCTATGCTACCATTTAACGAGAAGGGTGATAGGCCTATTCGATATGCAAAGCCCGAACCAAACAAAAACGATATGCTTAATAGATCTCCCTTCTTTCATGCTACAATAATGATGCGCAAGGAAGCATACAATATGATTGATAGATACCTTGTTTCTAAAAGGACAACCAGAGCTCAGGATTACGATATGTGGTTCAGATTCTTTGCTAGAGGCCTAAGAGGATACAATCTTCAGGAACCTTTATATCGAGTATTGGAGGATGATAATGCTATCAGACGTAGAACATTCAAGACCAGATGTCATGAAGTTCAAACAAGACTGATTGGTTATCATTTATTAAACTACCCATTGTATAAATATATTTATGCCTTCAAACCTATTTTGGCAGCAATAACACCCATTGGTGTGATGCAATGGTTTCATGAAGTAGCAGATAAGAAAAGTGGTCTGTAAAGTCCGTTCTGGAAGATGTAGTGTGATACTATCTTAGACTACAAGCTCTATGAGGGCTATCAAAGAATCAATCTAATTGTATTTGTCTGATTTGACACTAATCTATAGAATAAAATAATAACAAAAATGGGTTATAATAGTTTTTATAACAAGAATGTAAAAAGATGGATAGGGGTATTCTTAGCTGTCGTGTTGATTTTGATTTTGTGGCCATTCTATTTTATTATTGCTGCAGCTGTGGCAATAGAGGATGGTTTCCCTGTATTCTACCGTCCATATAGAGGCGGATATGGCGGTAAGCCATTCCGTATCTTTAAGTTTCGCAGTATGGTGAAGAATGCGGATAAGATTGGCGGTGGTACAACTGCGTTGAACGATTCGAGAATTACAAAGGTGGGTAATTTCCTGAGGAAGACAAAATTGGACGAGACGCCGCAATTGTTTAACATTATTGCAGGCTCAATGTCATTCATCGGCCCTCGTCCTGAGCTACTTCGTTATGTAGAGAAGTATGAGGGTGAAGAGGAACTTATCATGCAGGTTCGTCCAGGAATAACGGACTTCAGTTCTGTTGAATTTATCAACCTTGATGAGGTAGTCGGTTCAGGTAATGCCGACGAGATGTATGAGAAGTACGTGTTGAAGCGAAAGAACAAGCTTCGCGTAAAATATGCGAAAGAGGTTAGCTTTACAACTGACTGCAAATTGTTCTTTGGTACTGTTTGGAGAGTAATAGAAAAGGCTTTTGGTTTCATATTCTTGAATAAGCATAAATAATTAATAACATATGGAATACATTAAGTTGCAGAATAGTGACCTGGAGGTCTCTCGTCTTTGTATGGGTGGATGTCCCATGGGTGGATATGGATGGGGTGATGTTCAGGAGCAGGAGCTATTGGACGCCATTGCATGTGCAGTAGAAAATGGTATAAATTTCTTTGATACTGCAGATACATACGGACTGGGGCAGAGTGAGAAGATACTTGCAAAGGGTCTGGGAGCTAAAAGAAAGAATGTAATAATTGAATCGAAATTTGGTGTACGCTTTGGAAAGGAAGGCACGTCTTACGATAACAGTCCTGCATATATACAGAAATGTTTGGAAGGTACTTTGCAGAGACTTAATACGGATTATGTGGATGTGTATGTTGTTCACTATCGTGATGGTAAGACTCCAATGGCTGATGTAGTTGGCAAGCTGGAGGATTTGCAGAAGGAAGGAAAATTGAGATACTTTGGTTTAAGCAACATACATGAGGATGGTATGGCCGAATTGGAACCGTTCAAACGTAAGTTTGTGTGCTGTCAGGATGAGTATTCGCTGGCTTGTAGAAAATTTGAGACTGATCTGCTGAAGGTACAGAACGAGATAGGTGTAACTCCTTTGACATGGGGGAGTCTTGGTCAAGGGATTCTAACTGGCAAGTACGATCGCAACACGAACTTTGAACAGAACGACCGCAGAAGTCGAGATATCTATGTGAATTTCCATGGTGAGAAGTTGACAAAGAATCTGGATATTGTAGATGCTATGCGTCCGATAGCAGAGGCGCATAAGGTGAGTGTGGCTGCTGTGGCAATTCGTTTTATCATGGATCATTTGAAGGATAGTGCTGTGCTGGTAGGTGCAAAGCGTCCTGCTCAGATTATGGGTAATCTGGAGAGTATTGGTTGGAGTCTGACACCAGAAGAATTGAAGACACTGGATGAAATCTCCCGTTGAACTTAAATATATTACGCTAGCACAAATAATAGGCTGTTGTCTAGTGATATTGGGACATTCATTCTCCTTTGTTACCCCTTATCCATGTGTTCTGATGGAGGAATGTAGATTCTTGTATGCCTTTCACATGCCTCTGTTTGTGTGGTGTAGTGGTTTTCTGTTTGCGCATACAATGCAAACAGAAAGAAAGACCTTTGTACAATATGCTAGTCAGAGAGCTTTAAAGTTGTTGGTTTCGTACTTTTTGATCTCCTTAATAGGGTTAGTTCCAAAGATATTGGCTTCCTCAGTATTGAACGATACGCTTAATATGGATGCGATGGAGATTGTGAGAGCATTTTTGGTGCCAAGAGAAGGAGTATGGGGACATTTCTGGTTTCTGCCTATGATATATCTGATTGGTGTAATAGGCTATTTGCTGGATAAGATAAGTAAAAAGGTAGGCACATGGATTGTGATAACGTTAGTGGCATTTGCATTATCGTTCTTCAAAAGCGATGTCTTGGGGTGGTTTGGAGTAAACGATGTGCTATTGTACTTTATGTACTATTCAATGGGGGTGGTAAGTGATAGAATGGCGTTTAATATGAAGCTATGCAATTGGATGTATTTAGTTGGTGCTGTATTAATGGCTCTTGCGTTATTCTTTACTATAACATCAGGTGTGGGAATGATTCACTGCCGTAATACTGTTATTGCAATCCTGATGATATTTGCTATCGTTCAGTTGTGTAGAATGTATGCTGACAGGACTACAATTCAACGTAAATCGCTGATAGCACAGACGTATCAGATTTTTATTCTGTCATGGCCTTGTCAGTTGCTAGTAGGAGTGGTTGTAGAGCGCATACTACACATGAATTGGACGGTATTCATCCCTGTGGTTTTTGTAACAGGTATAGTAATGCCATTGATACTATTGAAGCTGATGGATTGGTTAGAAGAAAAAATAGATGTAAGATACATGTCATTTATTTTAGGAAGATAATTAAAAAGCATAAGAAAGAATGGCAAATTCAAAATGGAACAGCGAGCAGCTGGCGTGGAAGATTCGCAGACATAGTGTGGAGATGACACACCTTAGTGGTGGTAGTCATTTGGGGGCGATATTGTCGGTAGCCGACATTGTAGCAACCCTTTATACTGATGTAATGAACTATGACCCAAAGAATCCAAAGTGGGAAGGGAGAGACCGTTTCATTCTAAGTAAGGGTCATGCAGGTGCAAGTATTTATGCGGCATTGGCAGAGAGTGGATTTTTTGAGGTGGAAGAACTGAAAACTCACTACCAGAATGGTAGCCGACTAAGTGGTCATGTGAGTCATCATCTGCCAGGTGTAGACTTTTCGACAGGTTCGTTGGGACACGGTCTACCTGCTGCAACAGGTTTTGCATACGCATTGAAGAAGGATGGTAGAAAAGAGCGTTCATTTGTAGTAATGGGTGATGGCGAATGTGATGAAGGCTCGGTATGGGAGGCAGCTTTGTTTGCCAACCACTTCCGTCTGCAAAATCTCTGTGCCATTGTTGATCACAATCACATGCAGAGCTTGGATTTTCAGGAGAACACCTTGGAGATAGAGAACTTTGGTGACAAGTGGCGCTCTTTTGGTTGGAATGTGATTGAAATTGATGGTAACAATCACACCGAACTTAAGGAAGCTTTCAAGAAAGTGGATGTTTATATGAATGACGAGAACCACAAGCCAACCATAATCATTGCCAACACTATCAAGGGTTATGGCATTCCTTTCATGGAGAATGATATTTTGTGGCACTATCGCTTTCCTCACGATGGTTGGGAGTATGATTGTGCAGTAACAGAACTTCATAAGATTAAGCCTAAAGGTGTAGAGGATCCTTATACTCCAAACGGAATCGAGAATCCTGTTTTGCCAACAGGAAAGGATGATGTAAACAACGATCACACATTCTCATATACTTGGAGAACAAGCTATCCAGAAAAGATGAGAAGGGTAGAGGCAAAGAGTGGTAGTCATGAAAAAGTTCGTAATATTTAATGCATTATGAGAGATACGTTTGTAAAAACTTTGGTGCAGTGTGCCAAAGAAGATAAGACAATTGAACTGATAACAGGAGATTTAGGCTTTGGTGTGTTGAAGCCATTTTGGGAGCAATGCCCCGACCAGTTTACTAATGCTGGTATTGCGGAACAGATGATGACTGGTGTTGCTGCAGGTATGGCATTGACAGGAAAGAATGTATTTACATATAGTATTGGTAACTTTCCTACCTTGCGTTGTATTGAACAGATAAGAAATGATTGTGCTTATCACAATGCTAACGTAAAGGTCGTATGTATCGGAGGTGGTTTCGTTTATGGATCGTTGGGTATGAGCCATCAGGCTACTGAGGATTTGGCTATGCTGAGAGCTTTGCCAGATGTGATTGTATTAGCTCCCGCTGATCTAGTGGAAGCTGAAGAATGTACAAAGGCGTTAGCTAAGTACCAGGGAACAGCTTATTTAAGATTAGGTCGTGGTGGCGAAAAACGTATTCATGAGAAAATAGATAATTTCCAAATAGGTAAGGCTATTAAGGTGTGTGATGGTCAGAAGGTGGCAATATTTTCTACTGGTGCAATTTTTGAAGAGGTAACTGCTTGTAAAGAGATGTTGAATCATGAAGGTGTAAATCCAATGATCTATACATTCCCTACGGTCAAGCCAATTGACAAGGATACTATAGAGGAAGTTGCACAAAAAGTAGATTTAATTGTAACTTGCGAGGAACATAACATCATTGGCGGTTTTGGTAGTGCAGTCGCTGAAGTTATGGCGGAAATGAAAGATATAAAGGCGAAACTTCTTAGAATGGGACTTAATGATGAGTATTCGGTACGTGTTGGCAATCAAAAATACTTGAGAGCGCAATACGGAATTGATGCAAAAAGCATTGCTGAGAAGATCCTTAATGCATTAAAATAAAGGATGATTGATGAAGAGAATTTTGATAACTTCAACGGATCTTATGATGGTTCAGTTTCTTTTACCACATGTGAAAAATCTGAGCGAAAAAGGATATGAAGTTGAATTAGCTTGTTCTGAAGTGGGTGGTAGGCTGGATGAAATACGCGAAAAGATTGGACAATACGCGAAGGTGATACATGAAGTACGCCTTCGCAGAAGCCCATTATCACCAACAAATTTTCAAGGATATAAAGATATGAAGGTCATAATGGAGAATGCCCATTATGATATTATTTGGACGAATGAGCCTGTTATGGGGGTAGTGACACGCCTTTGTGCAAAGAAGCTAAGAAAAAATGGTACCAAAGTATTATATATGGCTCATGGTTTTCATTTCTATACGGGAGCTCCTTTATTAAATTGGATGATTTATTATCCGATTGAAAAGTTAATGGCGCATCACGCTGATATGATAGTAACTGTTAATACGGAAGATTACCAAAAAGCTAAGGAGTTTGAAGTAAGTGAAGTAAAATACATTCATGGCATAGGTATAAATACAGACCGATTGACATTAGGCACTCAGCGAGGGAATATTCGAAAGGAATTAGGATTGAAAGATACTGATTTTATTGTTCTGTCGGTTGGTGAACTTAATAAAAACAAGAATCAGCAGGCAATTATTAAGGCTATCGCTAAAGTGAATGATCCTAAGCTCCATTATCTGATGTGTGGAAAAGGTACCCAATATGATAACTTGGTAAATCTTGTGCATAATCTAGGTTTGGATAACAACATTCATTTCTTAGGATATAGAAGAGATGTTGTGGATATTTGTAGTCAGGCTGATGTGTATGTGATGCCTTCTTTCCGTGAGGGCTTGCCCGTTTCATCCTTGGAGGCTATGTATTGTGGATTGCCATTGCTAACCTCAAATATCCGAGGATTGGTAGATATCAATAAAGACGACAAGAATGGATATTTGTATGCTCCTACAGATATAGATGGTTTTGCAGAAGGTATCAAGAAATTAAAAAGTGATTCTAATAAACGTGTAAAAATGGGACAATTGAATCGTCAGGAAGTTGTACCATTTACTATTGAAAGAACGAAAAAGGAAATCGTAGATATCATAGAGGGTTTATGTAAATGAATGATGTGGATATTTTTCTTGCATGTTGCGTTCAGACCAATTATAGTTCCATATTACTATCATTTGTATGAAGAATATCTTGCATTATTGAAAAAATAGTAATTATGGAATTTGACAAAGAATTTTTGGACAAATTGTTTAAGCGAGCTAAAGAAAATCCACGTTTGCGCCAGAACTTCGACCTGCGTACTTCATCTGCCGATACTAGCCAACATATACTCTGCGCATTGCTACCAGGAACCAAAATATCTATTCATCGACATGAGGATACTACAGAAACTGTAATCTGCTTGTGCGGAAAGTTGGATGAGGTAATCTATGAGGAAGTAGTTTCGTATGAGAATGGTGCGGAAGAACTTCCACAAGGTATGGATGCACAGGATGTATCTCGCAAGGTGAAATATCGAGAGATACAACGCATCCTTCTCAATCCTGCTGAAGCCAAGTATGGTTGCCAAATACCCAAAGGTGCATGGCATACAGTAGAAGTAATTGAGCCTTCGGTGATATTTGAAGCCAAGGACGGAGCGTATAAATGAAGCTGCGTGACTATATCTGTATTGGAATACTTAAAGAAATTACGATACGTTCAAATTGAACACTAACTAGGATAATAAATATGCTTAATTTTCAAAAAATAATAGATACTATCTCTGAAGCATTTAGTATTCTTGATTTTTCTTATATCATTTCTGGAGCTTTGACCTTTTTAATCATTCTCTTGAATTTACATATACACGACATTCATTTAGAACTGATAAATAATTCTGTAATGATTTGTTGCTGTGTTTTTCTTGCATATATTGCTGGAATATTCTCATGGATAGTAGGAAAAGCTATACGATGGAGTATTCAAAGGGGGATTAATGATGATTTTGAAAAAATATATAATGAAACAATAAATGCTTTGGGGGCAAACATAGATGTGGATACCTTTACTCCTGTTTCAAAGAAAAAAGATGCGTATACATACATGTGGATTGAACTGCAAAAAAACGAGAATGCGAAAGATAGGGTCAATTTCATTCATCGTTTCTGGGTAATGCAGGCTATGTTTGAGGGATTAATGACTTCTTGTTTGGTGGCATTCGCTGCGGTGTTAGAACTGAAATATAGTTTTGGCGAAAAGTTTGCTTGGGGCTATTTTGTACTTTTAATAGCATTGTGCCTTATTTTGTTTTGGCGATGTATGATAGCTGCCAAAGAAAATGCGGAAGTTCAAATACGTGAAATTATATTAAGTTACTATAGCTATATTAAATCGAATCAAATTTGGATACTATGAACAATACTAAAGTCCTTTTAGATCTTACAAAAATGAATTATTCGGATGCCGCGGCATGCGAAAACAATAATTTAATTCATCAGTCAAAGATGGCTCAAATTATGAGTATATGGGATGGATTATATAAAAAGGCATTGGGAGCGCTTGATTATAGTAATGAACAAAATCAGGAGATACATCGACATCATAATGCCATTTCTATTTTTGCCAGCAGAGGAGCCGGAAAAACAACATTCTTGTTATCCGTATTAACTAGAATAAAAAATGAATACGAAAATGTATTGTGTTTGAAACCTTTGGATCCTTCATTGATTGAAATGAAGCAGCATCCTTTTATCAACATCATTGCTGGTATTCAGGAATTGGTGGAACAAAAATATGATAAGGAAGAACGATATGATACAAGGAGAGAAGAATTTGAATATAAAAAGGAATTTGATAATAACTATAAAAAAATGTTGAGAGCTCTCCCCTTTATAGATGGAGTTGGCAAAAAAGGGGTTTATGAGGAGTGGGATGATGAGGAATTTATTTCTATCTTGGGAATGGAGAAGGCTGAAGCTTCTAATAATTTGGAGAAATCGTTTCATGATTATGTAAGGATGGCTTTAAAACTTCTGAAAAAGAAGTGTTTGGTCATTTCTTTTGATGATATTGATACAGAATTTAAAAGGGGATATGAGATTTTAGAAGTAATAAGGAAATACTTGACTTCTGCTCAGATTGTGACGATAATTACCGGTGATTTGGAATTGTACGGTAAGTTGGTGAGAAAGGCTTCTTGGAAATGCTTTGATTTGGCTTTTTTGAGAAAGGAAGTTCAATATGGGAAGAGAAAAAAAGAAGAATTTTCGTTGATGGTGGATCAATTGGAAAACCAATATTTGGTGAAGATATTGAAACCGGAAAATAGGGTTTTGTTAAAAACTATCAGAGAATATCTGGAGGAGGAAAATTATTCTCTTGAAGTGCTTTTTTCTTCTCAAAGAGAAATGGAAATTGATGAATGCTATAGTCTCATAATAGAACTTCTTGGGTTGGAAAAGAATAATTTGAAAGTAAGTGAAGAGATTATTCGTTTTTTAGAGGGATTGTCATTACGGGTACAGATCCGTATTCTTACTTTATTGAATAATTTATTAATAGCGCAGGGACGTTATGATAAAAGAAAGATGCTTGCTAAACCGGAACTATCTACCGGATTATTAGATATATTTTGGAATGATATCAATCAGAAATCTCATAATGCGAAGGCTTTGATTAAAGCAGGACCTATCTATACGATAGATATGTTGAATTTTCTAGTGAATACTAATGCTTTGTATATTGGAGCAAACTTTTTGCCTGAAACGAATGATGAAATTCTGAATAAAGCCTTATTTGCTATCGGGGCAAGATTTAATGAATTGGTGAATAGAAATCATTTCTTGATTTTTGATTACTGGATGCGTATTTCGTATGTGCGTGCAGTAAGTGAGAAAATGGGGGGGAAAAAAGACAACGAAATTCTTAATAATTTTTTAGGATTTACTCTTTTGGATGCAGATGCCGGATTGAATAAGAGTGTTGGACTGGCTCATGCATTTTGTAATTCTGTATTGAATAACTCTTTTAATGATGAGATAGATGTGTTGCCCGGGACTATTTTCATAGGAAATAAATCGCCGCTGCAATTATTGGAGTATAATTATATATTATCATTACTTCCAATGCTTGGTACGATGGATGCGATGAAAAAAGAAAGTGTATTTGTTTCAATATATAAGTTATTATCTATCATCAGAGATGCTTTGTTTATTTTTAATGAAACAGATAAGAATAAAACAGATGAAAATAAAGTTGCTAAGTTGGTTTTATTTTTGAATAAGCTGGGGCAGTATAGAAATTATTTGGAGCCGAATGATGGATTACATCCGCAAATATCTTCTGAAAAGAAAGAAGAAGAGCAATGGGGAGTTTTACAGATGAAGGAGCAGGGAGACATGGAATCTTTGAAAGGGCTGTTGGTGGGCTTTATGAGGTGGTCGTCTATGAAGGTTACAGTGTCTTGTCAATTATTGGATCGTATTTTTACACGTTTTTATTTTACTTTGGTGCATATTGACCAAAATAAAGCGTATTATAGTAATGTGGGTGAGAAACTTAATCTTTATGTCATAGCATTGTTAAATGCAGCTCTTGTTGAGGATGGAGCTGATAAAGGTTGGGAAGGATTAAATTTTAATAACGTAGGTGATATAGAACGAATCTATATTGAAAATGTACAAATAAAGAACTGTACATATAAAAAAAAGAGGCAAGTGAATGAACGAATATGTTTGTACGATTGGTTGGTTCAATGTCCACTGTTGACTTTGTTCTTGAACCCTTTTGTGGTTAGTTTAATAGAGCGAAAAACTGATGTGGAAAGAGTTATGTTGAGTGAGCTGTTGAAGTGTAATCGTAATTTCATATCTTTGGATTCATTGAAAACTATAAGGGGAAAATTAGAGCAGGGTATAGAAAAATGCCGTAATAATATTGATTGGTTAGATAACTTTTATAAATTGGAAGAATTGGAAGAGGAAATAGCTTTTATCCAAAAATATATAGATTCTGGAATGGATTTATGGGAAAGGAGGGAAAGACTGAAAAGAGAAAGGGATAAAATAAAGAAAAAAATAAATGGACCACTTGAGTTGGAAAGCGGAAAGATTATTACATACAGAACTAATAAGTCTTTGGTCAATGAACAGTATACGAATGAACAGCAGAACATGAAATCTTTGGTAACTAAGCTGGAAAATGTGAATAGTGAAATTATAAGTCTGAGTAAACGACAAGAGGGGATAGCAAGTTGGATTAAAGAGGAATATAATAAGGGGATGGAATATAAACAGAATTCAGGGAAGTCCGTTTATAATATATTAAATTCCATTCCTGTAAAATAAATGGGTATGTTGCCGATATTGTCTCAATTTCTGTGCGATAATGAAAGTTTATTTGAGTATGAACGTTGTCTGGATGGAAAGCATATTGTAGATTTTAGGCATATTTGTCGTAGACTTATTGCGGTAGAAAGACAGGCTAATCCCTTTAAAAGTGATATATATTATGAAAGTTTGGGGGATATGTATCTGACGAATTATGAGAACTTTGATGATTTTATATGGAGGATGCCTTGTGAATTGGCTGAGGAGTATTTATTTCGATCAAGAGATTCTTTATATGTAAAAGCGGAGCGTTTTGACGGATGGATGAATTTGATAACTCAAGTTCCACCGTCATTAATTATTGCAGCTAATTTTCTTGATGATTTTTCTATGTGTCTACTTCAGCCTAATGATATATTCTCTTTTGCAAAAAGAAAGCTGTCTATTTTTAAGTATACTGCACAATTGCTACCTTTTCTTCCGGATTTGAATTATTTGGTTCAAGAAGCGGGGGGATTAAATGATTTGCATATACATCTGAATGGAACAACAGAAACAGATGTTTTATGGAATTATATGCTACAGAATCCATGTCTTGTAGCTAAAGATTATTTGGAGGTTTATAATAGCAGATTGGCTGTGAGGAAATTATCTGAGCAGATTATAGCCGATTTTACCCCTATGACATTGTTGAAAAGACTTGAGGATGCTCGGGAAATTAGGAGGAAGATGGTTGTAATAATCGCTTCGGGGAATGATATATTCAAGCAGGGAACTGTAGATCGGCTAAAAGACTCTTTGATTCTCAGAAATCTGTGGGGAGAAGTTCGTGATGATAGTTCATTGGGGATATTGGTAGAAGAATTGTTGTTGTATTTGTTAGTAATGTATGAAATCAAACGAACGCGCAATATGGAATTGGTAGGATGGTTTCATCATTATTTGTTAATAAAGGGATTAGTACATAGATTTATAGTAATGCAACAAACACAAACGGGATTTTCACAGTTCCAGTTACTGACAGAGAATTCTTTTCGATATAGAGTAGAAAAACTATATAAAAATAGGTTTCTGCAATTATCCGGTTGTGGTGAACAAGTGTATTTAGGAACTTTGGAAGGACGTTTCTCACCCAAAGAATCATTGATTGAGAATAGCCGTTTAGTTGCAAGTATTATGAAAGGATATGAAAAAGCAAAAGAAGAGTCTGGACTGCTTGGAAAATCTAATCTATTATTAGTAGCTCATTTTATTAAAGAACCTGAATCAAAAAAAGTCAAAAAACTAGCGATTCGCCATCGTTTGCTACGGAAAAAATTGCAGAAAAAGGCGTTGGCGCTTGATAGCTTTTTACATAGGAGCAAATATAGTTCTAAGATTGTTGGTATTGATGCGGCTGCAAATGAATTGGATGCAGGACCGGAAGTTTTTTCTCAGATCTTTCGTTTTTTGAGAAAGAGAGGAATTGAGCATGTAACTTTTCATGTAGGAGAGGATTTTAGACATTTGTTGAGCGGGTTGAGAAGTATTTGGGAAGCTATTGATTTTCTGGAGTTGCGTTCGGGAGATAGATTGGGGCATTGTACTGCTGTCGGAATTTCTCCTGAATTATGGAGGACGCGAATAGGAAATATATGTTTTGTTTCACAAGGAGAGTGGCTGGATGATTTAGTTTTTGTCTGGGAATTAACGAAAGAATCTCATCATATAAAGTTGCAGAAGGTCATTTTGGAATTGGAAAGTAAAATTCATGAACTTGCATATAAAATATATGGAGATTTTTATCCACCTTATCTTTTATGTTTGGCATGGAAACTTAGAAAATATGATCCTTTTTTGTATTTAGAAAAAAAATATTCAAAGATTGCAGAATGGGACTTTGTGGAATCTTATAAGGAATACAAAAAGGTAATTGATATGTTGAAAAATGAGAAGGTGAGAAATTTGATGAATATGTATCATGCTCCTTTGCTAGGTAGAGGAAGTCGGGCTGAATACGATAAATTAATTCAAATAGAGACGACAGGGGTGATATCGGTGGATATCTTGGAGTTGCTTCAATGTATCATGTTAGAAAAAATGGCCAAGAAAGGAATTGCTGTTGAAGCTTTGCCAAGTAGTAATCTACGGA
>ERZ778503.737-NODE-737-length-25915-cov-5.161872_pt1 | contig 25915 bp, 33 predicted proteins | sample MGYA00510047_ERZ778503 | MGnify/ENA primary metagenome ERZ778503 (study PRJEB29527, sample SAMN07138965) | mouse gut metagenome | material: feces | host: mouse | place: China:Nanjing | collected 2016-01-25 ... | reverse complement strand
GGCAATATTTCCCTTGTGACAAAGCCCACACTGATTCCCATGGAAGGCGGCGAGGAGGTTAAAGATGCAGAAGAAACAAAGGCTTTACTCGATAAAAGCAACTTATTTGATACTTCTGTTTCCGTATCGAGCGAGCCGAACGAAAAAATGAAATCTCTCTTAAAACGTATGCAAAACGTATCCCTTTCAGACTTTCGCTTCCAAAGTATCATAACGCCTCTGGAAACCGCAATTTCTTTTCCTCATATTGACCTCTCCCCCGTTCTCAGCAGCTCTACACCTGTCAATATCGTACAAAACAATACCATAAACTGCCCGAACGTTACCAATAATTCAGGCGCGGAATATATCATGAAGGAATTGAAAAGACTTCCTCTGGATGCAATCCAATTTTCACACAGGAGATACAAATAATATTTATACAAACAGCGCGGGACCGGCAGCGGTTCCCGCGCTGTTTTTCGCTGATATATAAAAGATATAACAACTCACAAAGGAGAAACATTTTATGGCTAACGGAAAAATTAAAATAAACGAACTGCCGGAAACTACCCTTGCAAAAGACAACGATATTTTCATCATTGAAAATGATAATACAACCCAGAAAATCTCATTAGGCAGCCTGATAAACTACATAAAAGAACATGAAGAATTTGCTGCGCATTTTGTAAAACAGGCCTCTATCGATTCCCCAAACGGCATTGCACCTCTGGATAATAACCGAAAAATCCCTCATGCCAATCTACCGTTTGGTTCTACGGAAAACACCGTTTATGACGGCGCCCTCGGACAAAGCTTATCCGATAGCCTTTCCGCGCATCTGGCTGATACGGACAACCCACACACTATCACCAAATCACAAATCGGACTTTCCGATGTAGACAATACCGCCGATGCTGCAAAGCCCGTTTCTGCCTTACAGCAAAAAGCCATCGACATCGCCTATGCCAGTTCCAACGCATACACCGACGTTAAAATCGCTGACCTGATTGACGGCGCCCCCTCCACCCTTGACACACTGGGAGAAATTGCGAAGGCGTTACAGGAAGGCAGCGGCATAAGCGATGCCCTTGACGCTGCTATCGGCACAAAAGCAAATCAGGCTGAGCTGGATTCCCATACCGGAAATGATACCATACACATTACTGCTTCGGAGCGGACAAAGTGGAACAATAAAATAGGAAATACAGGAGATACCAGCAACACCACAGTCAAATTTTCGGAAGCTTCCGACTTATCCAATATCAAAACAGGGGAAAAAACAGGCTCGATAATGGGAAAAATCTCCAAGGCTATATCCGCCTTCATCCGCCATATAACCGCAAAGGCAGCAGCCGGCACATTGGGACATGTAACATTGTCAGATACTTATAGAAGTGCCATAGCAGAAGGAACCGCCGCTGATGGTATGGGGGCAAGCCAGAAAGCCGTTGCAGACGCGTACTCCGCATTAAATAATCGTTTAAGCGGTCTTACATTCGAGCAGGACGCGGAAGGGAATTGGGGCTATAAGCCCGCAGGTGCTGATACAGTGACCCCTTTTAAGAAGGGTAACGGAAGCCTGAAACAAATTGATGGTGCTGCTATATCTTTAAAGTCGTCTAATGTTGCACATCAATCATCTATTACTTATGGCGATAATGCAGTAGCATTATTTTTGGGCGTTTCCGCATGGACACAAACCGGAACGGGATATTTTATTTTACTTCCTGAATTGAAAGCAACAACGACATATTCCATGTTTTATCAGGCAACATGGGGTGATGAATTCAACTTTACCATGACCGTCAATCCGACTACCCGAAAAGTAACTACCGACAATAATGACGGCAATGTTGTAGGAATAGTCAGAGTATACGCTATTGCGTAATCCACTTCCCATGAATGAACGGATAATAAGACAATTACCATAAAAACACAGATGTATGCACAATAAATTATGCCGATGACATACAAATCACTAAAGTAACATTTACTGCAGATAGAAATAGTAAAATGCCTCCCGCTCTGCAGACAGATTTGCGGCACACTCTGCACACTGGCAGACTTCTTTTAAGATTCCCTGCTATTTCACATAATTTACCGCCAGAATCGCCGCGCCTAAAACCGCCAGCACGACGCCTGTCGCCCTGTTCAGGGTGACGGCGCTTGCCTTGTTGGCAAATTTCGCTGCTATCCGCGCCCACAGCAGGGTGGATCCCACACAAAAAAGGAGCGCAGTTAAGTCCGGCATACCGCCGATGGCAAAATGGCTGACTGCGCCCGTCAGGGCGGTAAAAGTCATAATAAACACGCTGGTCCCCACCGCCGTTTTTAATTCATATCCCAGAACGCTGGTTAAAACCAAAAGCATCATCATACCGCCGCCGGCGCCGACAAAACCACAGATAAATCCAACCAGCATACCACTGATAACGGACTGCACAATCCGTTTCTTTGCACTCACCGCTCCCATGGATTCTTTTGTCGTCATCACAGGCTTTACAATAAACTTAATCCCCAAAAGCAGTGTCATAAATACGGAGAAATTCCCCATAGTGGCGCTGGGAACCATTTTTGCCACAAGACTCCCCACCATGGTAAAACAAAGCACTGAAGCCATCATCACCAGCCCGTTGCGGACATCCAGATTTTTGTTTTTCCCATAGGTGTACGCACTTACGGCACTTGCCAGCACATCGCTTGCCAGCGCAATCCCAACTGCGGTATACGGCTCAAAATTCAAAAATGTAATCAGCATGGGACTGATAACGGCTGCGGCGCTCATACCCGCAAATCCGGTCCCCAGTCCTGCGCCGATACCCGCTGCAAAACAAACCAAAAATGTAATTAGCATTCCGTCCTCTCCTTCAAATAGCTGTCAATATTTTCCCACATACGTTGAAAGCACCGCTTTATGCACTCCATTTCCTCCGAAGAAAGTCCCTGCAGCATGATGGATACAAATTTTTCCTGTGCCGCCTTTCCATCGGCAATTATGGGCGAAGCAGCCTCACATATTTTCAAATGCGCCGTCTTTCTATTGTTATCCGCATATTCTTTTCTGACAAAGCCGCCCTCTTCCAGCGTCTTTATCGCGGCAGATACCTGTGATTTGGAAAGATATCTGAGCTCCACCATATCCGTTGCCGTATCAAAGCGCGGATTATTTGCCAGAAAAAGAAGAATATCCAGCTCCATTCTGGTAATTTTGTGCTTACCGCAGACAGCTCCGACACATCTTGCATAAAGTGTCTTGATGGCATTTTGATGCTCCCATGGATTGATTGGAATCATACTTACCCCTCTTTGTTCTTTTTAGAACTATTTTAATACAAAAAAACAGATTGTCAAGCACAATCTGTTTTTTTACTTCTGATTCTATTGTTCCTTTTCAAGCACACGCAGCGGCTGGGATACCACCGTGCTGTTATCCGGCACATCCACATTTACCACAGTCCCTGCGCCGATTTTGACATTATTGCCAATCCGGATATCGCCGATGATAACCGCGCCTGCCCCAATCAGACAGTTATCCCCAATTACCGGCGCTTTCCTGTTTACCTCTCCAATCGTTACATTCTGGTAAATCCAGCAATTTTCCCCGATTGTCGCATATCTGGAAACAAAAATCCCATGCAGTCCATGGGGCAGCTTCGGCACACCCAAAAATTCTGCCTCCGGTCCGATATATCCCCCATGCTTATGGGCGCTCCTGCTCATTCTGAAAGTCAGAATATCCCTGAAAATACCGTTTTTTGCCTTTTTCTGGCGCTGGTACAGCTTCCAGAAATGCCCCAAATTATCTCCTCTCGAATAATCAATGATTTTTCTTCGGATGTTCATTACAAAGCCTCCATATCTATTGTGTTTTTCACAAAATCCGGTTTTCGCTAAACGCTGAAATCAAATCTCCTGCCGCTCTCCGGTTCCTTTTCTCCATATGCCGTATTCCTGCTTCCCTGCCCAAACTGCTCGTTTATCTGTCCGGACATCCTGACGGCGCCTTTCATGGCATTTATCTTCTCCTTGGCATATTTTTCGTCTGCCGCCATCTTTTCAAGCTCTTCTGTTAAAAAATAACGGAAAACTCTTTCCTGCCGTTTTTCCAGAAAAGCCGCTGCCGCTTTCGATAATTTCGGCTCACTGCTCTTTCCCTTTGCAGCCTCCTTCATCTTTTGTGCTGCCTTATATTCTTCCAGCCAGCTTGGATTTTCATTCGCCTTTTTCTGTATCCATTTATGTAAATATCGAAATCCTGCCACCATCCCTTCCCTGGTGCCTGACGCATTTCCTTCCTGCGATATATTCTGATATTCTTTATAGGCGGCAGAATCGACGTCCCGCATAACGGCAACCATGTCATCACCAAGATTTGCACGTTTTTCCTGTATTGCTTCCCATTCCTCCTCCGTAAATGCACGGACACCTTCCAGAGGTGTTGTCGGTACAGGCTCCCTTTTTTCAGGCTCTCCCAAAAGTCCTTTTCCCTACTGTTCCAGCGCCGTAAGTGCATCGCCGGAAAATTCCACAATAACATTGTCCCCATACTGAGAAGTTATATCATTCATGATGCGGAAAGATTCTTCTTTGGACATTTTGTCCATAACCTTGCTTCCTTTTTCATCCATTGTCCTTCTTGATTGTCCGTTGAAATCCGTTTCATCTATTATCTCCGCCAAGCGGTGACGCATGACGACAGTTCACACTATTAGTTTGCACCCATAACAGACATCTGTCAACCGCAAATACAGATTGTACGCAAACCATTGAAACAGAGTTGGCAATATGGTATGATAAGTGCTTATCGGATACTTGTTTCCGGAAATTTTTAAAGCGAGGTTACAATATGACGTCACACACCAAAACTATGACAGAAGGGAAACCTGCTTTCCTCATCCTTACCTTTGCGCTGCCGCTGATGATTGGAAATGTTTTTCAGCAGCTCTATACGGTGGTAGATACCATGGTAGTAGGAAAAGCGCTCGGAGTGCCCGCCCTCGCCGCCATCGGCGCGGCGGACTGGATGAACTGGCTGATGCTCGGCGTCATTCAGGGTATCACACAGGGCTTTGGCATCCTGATGGCGCAGGCATTCGGCGCTGGTAAGTATAAAGAGCTGCGTCAAACCGTCGGGTGCTCCGCCATCTTGTCGCTGCTTTCTTCCGTGCTGCTTTTATGTGCAGGACAATGCATTGCGCATCCTGTACTGTCACTTTTGCAGACACCGCCGGAAATTATGGACAACGCCCTGCTGTACCTGCGCATTATGTATCTGGGCGTTCCCATCGTCATGTCCTATAATCTGTTTGCAACGATTCTGCGTTCTCTGGGTGACGGCAGAACGCCCCTCCTTGCCATGATTGCCGCTGCCGTCGTCAATATTTTACTGGACCTTCTTTTCGTGCTGGTCTTTGGGTTTGGCATCGGCGGCGCTGCCGCGGCAACCTTGATTGCCCAACTGTTTTCCAGCCTCTTCTGCCTGTACCGCATCCGCAGAATAGAAGTCCTTTCGCTCTGTCCTGCTGATTTTTGCCTGCAGGGACACCTGCCGGCAAAGCTGCTCATGCTCGGATTTCCCATGGCATTTCAAAACGCAGTCATATCCGTGGGCGGCATGATTGTACAATTTGTAGTCAACGGCTTCGGCGTTATTTTTATTGCAGGTTTTACCGCTACCAATAAGCTCTACGGCGTGCTGGAGGTAGCTGCCACCTCCTATGGGTATTCTATGATTACTTACGCGGGACAAAATCTGGGCGCAGGAAAGATAACACGCATCCGTAAGGGTATGCGTGCTGCACTCACGATTTCTCTTGTCACCTCTGCCTTGATTGCCGCCGTCATGCTCTTATTCGGCAGGGCAATCCTGAGCGGTTTTATTTCCGGAACGCCACAAGAGTTTGAACTGACTTTACAGGTGGCATACCGCTACCTTGCCGTCATGAGTACTTTCCTGCCCATCCTCTACATCCTGCATGTGACGCGTTCCACCATTCAGGGAATGGGCAATACCGTGCTTCCCATGGTTTCAGGTATTGCCGAATTCATTATGCGCGCCGCATCCGCCATCCTGCTGCCCGCCGTCGTAGGCGAATCCGGCATCTTTTATGCGGAAATCATGGCTTGGGCCGGCGCCGATTTGATTCTTGTAATCAGCTATTTTGTGGTGATAAAGAAGACGGAGACGCAGGCGGTTCCGACTCTCTGAGGACTGCCTTCACACCATACTGCTCCTCAACCTGCCTGCACAGCTCCTCCGCTATTCTCTTTTCCTGTTTCATGGTAAGCTCTGCCGTCTCATTTTGCTCCATATACCCTCCATATCGAAGCGTTTTGCTCGCTATAATTTATGACTGCACGCTTGTACAACTTGCTTATCGGGCAGCTTACAGCTTGCGGGCTGTTTTGCATTCCGGTCATATTGCCCCCCGTTCGCCGATAAGATAATAGAGAACACATCTTAACAGAGGCGATTTTTATGCACAAACCAATCCGCTGCGCCCTGTACGACCGTGTATCCACAGACCTGCAGGTAAAGGACGGACTGTCCCTGGACGCGCAGAAGCAGGCGCTTACGGAATACGCGCTCTCCCATGGCTATCAGATTGTAGGATATTACTCTGATGAAGGCATCACCGCACGAAAGAAAATGCAAAACCGCAAAGAACTGCAGCGTCTCCTAAATGACGTCAGAGCCGGCCGGATAGATTTGATCCTTGTCACAAAGCTTGACCGCTGGTTCCGCAACATCAAAGACTATCACAACACGCAGGCTGTATTGGAAGCCCACGGCTGCAACTGGAAAACCATCTTTGAAGAATATGACACTACCACATCAAACGGGCGCTTTGCCATCAACATTATGCTTTCCGTCAATGAAAACGAGTGCGACAGAGATTCCGAAAGAATCCGAACCGTTTTTGCTTATAAAAAACAGAACCGAGAGCATTTAAACGGACGTCCCGCATACGGCTACACCACCGATGCGCAAAAACATCTGGTGAAGGACCCTGCCACCATGCATATTGTAGAAGATATTTTCCGCACATACTTCGCCACCTATTCGAAAAAGGCAACGGTACGGCGGATACAGGAAGTGTACGGTGAAAAAGCGCCGAGTATCTATCAGATTCACCGTATCCTCTCAAGCGAAACCTATACCGGCACCAAATTTGGCATCGCCGGATACTGTGAGTCGTATATATCCACAGAACAATTTCTGCATATCAGACAAATCACCGACTCCAAAATCATCACACGCCAGACAGAACCCTACCTTTTTTCTTCCATGATACGTTGTCCGGCATGCGGCAAAAATATGTCCGGCTTTACGAAAAGACGCCGCCTCAAGAATGGCAGCATCCGTGCATACAAACGCTACCGCTGCGATGCTAAATTTACCCAGTTCCATAACGGCGCCTGTATTTCCGAAACGGTCATCGAAAAGTACCTGCTTTGCCACACCATAGAAAAGTGCAGGCTGCCCCTGCCTAAATGGGAAGAAGCAGAAAAAAGGCCAAAAGGCAGCAGGCAAAACCACAATGCCGCTGTACAGGCAGAACTGACACGCTTAAATCTGCTGTTTCAGAAAGGACGGATTCAGGAGGCTTATTACGAAGAGCAATATGCCATACTCTCCGAAAAACTCAACGCCTATGAACTGCCCCCACGGACAGCGGCGCCAAAATCCTGCCAAATGCTTTCCTCCCTGAAAGGCGGCTGGCTCACCCTTTACGACAACCTCTCGATCTCACACAAAAAGGCTTTCTGGAAAGGTATTCTAAAGGAAATAACCATTGACAAAGACAGCCACAAAATAAACGGCTTTACTTTTTATATTTAAAAAACGACGATTCCGTCATCATTTTCCCAATGGTGCGGTAAACCGTCCTTCTCCGTTGAGTTTGAGCCCCACGCCACTTCCCTTGAACAGAAAGGCGACGGCTATGTTGTCGCATCTCTTGGCAGGGATTCCGGCTATGTGCCGTATACTGCTTTTTCCGCAAAAGCAAGCTATATCAAAGAAAATCCGGAAACCATTCAGGCGTTTACCAATGCGCTGCAAAGAGGAATGGACTATGTAAATTCCCACACACCGGAGGAAATTGCCAAAGTCATAAAGCCTCAGTTTGAAGAAACGGACTTAGAGACGCTGACTACCATTGTAGCCAGATACCATGAGCAGGATACATGGAAAGAAGACCTGATTTTCAGCGAAGATGCCTTCAATCTGCTGCAAAATATTCTGGAAGAATCCGACGTACTCTCTGAACGTGTTCCTTATGACGTACTGGTAGACACCTCCTTTGCAGAAAAAGCAAAATAATCTGACTCTTCAAAGACGCATACCGCAAAGACCGGCAGGAAAAGGCTTCCCATGCCGGTCTTTTTCAGCTTTTACAGTCTGTCCGGTTTTACAATCTTCTTCAGATTGTCCATGTCATAATTTAACACCAGCTCTTTTGCCAAATCCGCTTCCTCCAAAAGCGCCAGTGTACCCGAAAAATCTCCTATCGTGTAGCAAATATGGCTGTCCGTCCCCAAAAGTACCGGCGCCTCATACTGCCCGCACCAGTAAAGCAGCTCTTTGATGTTCTCCCGCGCACCTTTTCTGGCAGCATGTGGATTTAAGGAAGAATTGTTGATTTCGATTGCCGTCCCCGTCTCCTTTGCCGCCCGCACTATCCTCTCACGGTCAAGGGGATACCGGTCATCATCCGGATGCCCCAGCACGGTCACATGGGGATTTTGCATCGCCAAAATCGAAGCTCTTGTATTCTCCTCCATCGTACCGGGCTTACAGCACAAGGTATGCATACTGGCAATCACATAGTCCATGCGCTCTAACAGCCCTTCTTCCAAATCCAGTCTTCCGTCATAATCGCAGATATTGGCCTCCACGCCGCAAAACAGACGTAATCCCATGTATTCTCTGGGAATACAACGGTAATTGGAAAAAAAGAAAACATGGGGACCGCCGGGCATCGCCGGCCCGTGCTCACTAAGCCCCAAGGCAAGCAGCCCTGCCTCCCTTGCAGCCTCGATATTTTCCTTCAGGGTACTATATCCGTGTCCGCTCGCCATTGTGTGAGTATGCATATCTATAATTGGCTTCATGACTTCTCCTGTCTGCATATCCGTACACATATGCAAATCGCAGGAACAAACTTCCTCTCCTACTCTTCTTCCGCATTATCCTGCAAATCGTCTACCAGTTTTTCAATCAACAGCTTCTTCACATATACATCAAAACTCAAAAGGCAGATAAAAGAAAATTTCTTGAGAAACGCCTTCTCACGCTCCGGCGCATCCGCAAAGGTTTTCTCTGCTGTTTTAAATTTATCGAGCACATCCTGCTTTAACCGCTGCATCTGCTCCTCTTCCATGCTGAAGACTTCCGTGTAAACACTTTCCAGATTAAAATCCTCTTCCGTCTTGAAAAATTCTTTTGTAATCGGCTTCAACAGCGCCTGTATATCGCTGATAGATAAAATATTTTTATAATAGTAAATAAATATAAGCAGAAGCATATGCTCCTTATTGTATTTCTTTTTCTCCGGCGGGGGCAGCAGGTCATTTTTGGCATAATTATTTATCATGGTTTTTGTCAGGATTTTATCTTCCCCCGGATTTCTGGTCTTTTTGCGCAGGCGCTCATCCATAAAAGTAGTCACCTGATCCATATATAAATCAATATTGGGAATATCCTGCGGCTTGATATACTCCACCTTTGCAAGATTGTCCAATATGGAATGAAGCAGCTCTTCCGTGTTCATTGTCATCAAATATCTCCCCTTCTCCGGTAGACTTCCGCCATCCGCTCATTTAGGCGGACAACTATTGTATTTATTATATAGTATTGAATACTACATGACAAGAATTTTCTATATTATTTTTCAAAAACTTCCTGTCCAAATCATTATATTTTTCATATCTGCTTTTGGAAAAGGCTTTACTTTACAACTTTAGTATGATAAAATCTCCTTAGTCAAGGCTGTGAAATTTTACAGTGCAAAAGTAAACAGTGAGGTAATCGTATGAACAAAAAACTAAAAACAGATGCCGTGGACTATCTGTTTGATGCCATCTTAAGTCTGAAAAACAGGGATGAATGTTACAGTTTTTTTGAAGACCTTTGTACCGTAAACGAACTGCTATCCTTATCCCAGCGTTTTGAAGTGGCAGCCATGTTAAAAAGTCACAAAACCTATCTGGAAATTGCCGACAAAACCGGTGCATCCACAGCTACCATCAGCCGTGTCAACCGTTCTCTCAATTATGGCAATGACGGCTACGATTTGGTTTTTGACAGAATCACGCAAAAATGAAATAGCAATTATAAAAAAGAAGGATTGCCACAGACAATCCTTCTTTTTTATGTGAGCGCTTTTACAGCTCCATTCTGTCAGAATCCATGGAAGCAGCAGCCAGTATCTCGTCTTCGTCATCTGCAATTCTTGCTTCTTCCGCTTCTTTGAGCGCTTCTCTGATTGCCTCTTTTGCGGACCGCTTTCCTGCCTTGCTTTCTCTCACAGGGCGCCTCTTCATTTTTGCGTCGTCCTGATTCATATCACATCTGCCCTGGAAAACTGCTTTTTCGTCAATGACTATCAAGGTTGTTTTAATATCGCCGATTAATCTTGCCGTAGAGGTCAGCTCCGTCCGTAAGGAAGCATTGACGTTTCCGTTTATCTCGCCGCCGATAATGACGGAAGTAACTTCCAGATTTCCATGAATCTTGCCTGTTTCGCCTATAATCAGATTTCCGGATACCGTTACGTTTCCTTCTACCGTGCCGTCCAGCCTGACCGACCCTGCTGCCCTGAAATCTCCCTCCACAACAGAATCCTTGCCAATGATAGTTGTAATTACTGTCTCTGATTTTTTCATACTTTTCCTCATTTCTGCGCTGCTTTTTATTCTTGGCAGTCTATACCGCAGCACTGGCACAAACCGCCCTGCTGTAATACACAGCACTTGTTTAACCGTTAATTGACAACATATCCGTAGGTTTGATATAACCGCCGTCTTTCATAATCTGATAGATAAGCTGCTTATTGTCATTCCCCACGAGGAACAGGGTTCTGCCCTGCGCCACTTCATCACCTACCTTGACCTGTGCTTCTCCTCCATTTAAATAGATGGAAACATAACCATTTCCATGGTCTATCACAATCTTACATCCGTAGGTCTCGTCCGCCTCCACTGCCGTGACTATGCCCTTCGCAGAAGCAACTACTGTAGTCCCCTCCGTCGCGGTAAAAATTACCATGGGCTCTCCTTCCGTCACCTCTTCGATTGCGGCGCCCCCTGTCAACGGAAAGTCCGTCGGCAGGCTTTGCTGGTCCAGTTCCTCCTTCAGCGCCTCCGCCGTCTGCGCCTGTGCGTTGACCGCAGTGCTCAAAGCTTCTATTTTGGCGTTCAGGGAATCTATCTCCGCCTCCAGACGAATCTTCTCTTCCTCCAAAGACGCAATCACTTCCTGCTGCTCGCTGTCGCGCGCCCTGTCCAGCTCCCATATCTGCCCCTCATACAGAATGTATCCGATGAGGCAGCCAAACAGACAGCAGAAAACCAGCATAACCAGCCGTGCCGCCATAGGGCGTATCCTTATCTGCCTTGTTTTGGCGTTCACAGCATCAGTGGTCAGTATCACAATACGGCTTACTTTTCTCTTGTGCTTCTTTCTTGCCATAAAAAGTCACCTCCAGTAAACTCTAACCATTTTACCACAGGTGACTTTTCGAAACAATGATTATTTAACATTTTTGTAACATTTGGCTAAAATTTTGCTAATATTTTATACAAAATATACGCTTTTACACATTCAGAGACATATCTCCTTGGGAAATCCATCCTTTTTTACGCATAAATTCTGATATCAGAAGCGTCAATGCAGCAGGAAGGATAAAATGCATCAGCAGAATCAGCCCGAAAGCCGCAGCTCCCGACATGCCCGCCTCTGTCATCGCGCCATAAGCCGCAATCTGCCCCACAAAGCCGGCAGAACCCATACCGGAGCCCACCGGTGTACTTACCATCCCAAACACGGCGGACGCAATGGGGCCCAAAACCGCGCTGGACAGGATTGCCGGCAGCCATATCACGGGCTTTTTCACAATATTAGGCACCTGCAGCATGGAAGTGCCGACCCCCTGTGCCACAAGTCCTCCCATTTTGTTTTCTCTATAGCTTGCCACGGCAAACCCTACCATGTTGCAGCAGCAGCCAATGGTTGCCGCGCCGGCAGCCAGCCCGCTGATACTCATGGAAATACCGATTGCCGCCGAACTGATGGGCAGCGTCAAAATCATTCCCATCAGGACAGAAACCGCAATGCCGCCCAAAATCGGATGCGCCTCCACATTGACATTCACCAGATTGCCAAGCCATGTCATAACCACAGATATGTAAGGTCCTGCCACAAAACCTACCACTGCGCCGGAAACAATGGAAACAAAAGGCGTCACAATAATGTCCACTTTGGTGCGTCCGGCCACCAGATGACCTACCTTTATCGCCACAAGCGCCGCGATAAAAGCGCCAAGCGGCTCTCCGGGTGCACCCAGCTTAAAAGCTTCCATAGCTGCCACGGCAGGAAACGCGCCTATCATACCGGTTACTGCCGCAGACACGGTTACAAGCGGACCCTCTTTGTACTTACATGCCACACCCACCCCGATGCCGGCGCCGGTCAGCGTCTTCGCCACATTTGCCATCGCAATCAGGTAATTTCCTACCGGTCCCCCTATCAGGGTGCCAAATTGGGCTATTATCGTACCGATTATCAGAGTGGAAAACAAACCAAGCGCCATACCGGATAGCCCGTCAATAAATATGTCATTTAAAATCTCCTTTGCTTTTTTCATCTTTTCCTCCATTCCGAAGCGTTGTTGCCTGAGAAGGCGGGCGAAATGTCAGATTTCGCTCTGCCATCGTAGAATTTGTGACGCTCCGGCACAAATTCTTGGTTGAATAAGTTGCTATCAAGCAATTTATTCAACCTTATCCTCCATTTTTTCATTGTTTATACATCTGTCTTGTCAGTCAAAAAAGAAATTATCACAATATAAAATAAAAATCAAGTCTTTCTCTTTACTTTTTTTCATTTCTGTGCTATTCTAATCATGCTGTAAGTGTACGACAGTGTACACAAGACTTGACTTAAATTTTGGAGGTAGCACAATGAACAAAGGTACAGTAAAGTGGTTTAACAACCAAAAGGGTTATGGTTTCATCTCTGATGAAGCTGGCAATGATGTATTCGTACATTACTCAGGACTGAATATGGAAGGCTTTAAGTCTCTCGAAGAAGGTCAGGCAGTTGAGTATGAAGTAATCAATGGCGAAAAAGGACCTCAGGCTGTAAATGTAACCAAATTATAATTTGTAACCTATAATCAGTAACACGATGTACCGTTCTTAAATATAAAAGACTTGCTTAGGATTTCTATTTAGAATTTGTCATATCGTTTTATGGGATTAGAAAAAGAACCAATCTTTGATTGGTTCTTTTTTTATAGCTATGTAATAGGAAACTCCTTACATTTTTTAACGAGAGCATCCATATTTAAGCTTCCTCCAAAAATATCGAGCGCACTTCCGACCGTCGCGTTGACCCTGCCCTGCCCCAAATCTCCAAGCAGCTCCAAATCTTCAAAATTGTGCACGCCGCCGGCATAAGTAACCGGCTTTTTTCCCCATCTGCCGAGAAGCGACACCAACGCGCATTCTATTCCCTGTGACTTTCCCTCCACATCCACCGCATGTATCAGAAATTCATCGCAGTAGCCGGAAAGTTTATCCAGCAAATCCCAGTTTACCGTTTGGTTCGTTTCATGCTGCCATCTGTCCGTAACCACCTTGTAAGCACCGTTTCTTTTTTTACAGCTCAAATCCAAGACAAGATGCTCGCGCCCTACACACTGGGAGATTGTCTTTAACCGCTCGTAATCTATTCTCCCCTCCCGAAAAACGTAGGAGGTCACAATTACATGACTTGCCCCGGCACGCAAAAACTCCCCTGCATTGGCAGGCGATATCCCGCCTCCCACCTGCAGTCCTCCTTTAAAAGCAGCAACTGCCTTTAAAGCCTGCTCCTTCGTCTTTTCATATGCCGGACTATCCGCCGAATTCAGGAGAATCACATGACCGCCCTTCAGCCCTTTCTGCTTATACAGCTTTGCATAATAATCCGCTTCCTTTTCGGACACAAAATTAACCTCCACACGAAGCCTTTTGCCCTCCGGCGCCTCATCACACAGCGTACCGCCGACAATCTGCTTTACCTTTCCATTATGAATGTCAATGCACGGTCTGAATTCCATCCGTCTTCCTCCGTTCCTTTGCAATTTCCTGCTTATGCAACAGTCTTTCTTACAAAACCATGAGCAGCGTTCCAATGCCAATCAAAATACAACCCATGACGGACTTTGCCGTAAACTTCTCATGCAGAAAAAGAAATGCCAGCACCAATGTAATCACCACGCTCAGTTTGTCTACCGGCACCACCTTTGAAGCTTCCCCCATCTGCAGCGCCCTATAATAGCAGAGCCAGGATGCGCCTGTCGCCAGCCCCGACAAAATCAAAAATATCCAGCTCTTTCTGCTTATCGCAGAAAGCCCCGTCTGCGCATTGGTTAAAAAGACCATCCCCCACGCCATGAAAAGCACTACCACCGTCCGAATTGCAGTAGCAAGGTGGGAGTTGACGCCGTCGATTCCCACCTTCGCAAGAATGGAAGTCAGCGCCGCAAATATAGACGACAAAATTGCAAATAGCAGCCACATACGGGTTCCTCCGACATCAAATTCCAAACAAAAATTTTCTCCGGCACAGCAGAAAAATTATAGCATATTTTTGCACAAACAACAATGTAAAAACACACTACAGCGCTTTTTCCTTACCAAATGGCAGCAGATTTTGCAATGCATCCGCAGGCGTAATCCTGACATCTGCATTGTCAATGTCCAAAAGCTTATAGCGGTCACAGCCCATTCCCAGTTCCTTCATATAAGAAAGCTGGCGCAGACCGTGTCTGGGCTCTATCCTCTCCACAAGCGCATGATGCTCCTCTTCCTTCATGGCATAGATGATATCCACACAAGCCTGATCCAAAGCCAATTTATACCCGGTTACCGGTTTGCACCGATTGCAGACAAGGGCATCTTATCTGCCCAAAATGCATCTTATCTGCAAGCGATGGATATCACAAAAGAAATTTGCTAAAATGTTATGCAGAGTGAAATAAAAAGGAAGTGACGGACACAGATGAAAGTAAAAATCAACACGGTTTTATCGAAAGCGGAAGAACAAATTGTCATTGAATGCATGGAAATGACACCCATGTTTGAAGATATCAAAAACTACTGTCTTGCCAAAGGGACCTTTCTTTCAGGGTATACCAATATCTCTTCGCAGAAGCAGATTCATAAAATTTGCATCGAAGATATTCTCTATCTGGAAGCCGTTGGAGAAAACGTATTTGCCTATACAAAGAAAAATATATTCGAAATAAAAAAACGGCTTTATGAACTGGAACGGGAGCTGGCAGATTATCAGTTTGTACGCTGTTCTAAATCGTTTTTAATTTGCCTGCTAAAGATAGACTCCATTCGCCCTGCCTTGAGCGGGCGTTATCTTGCCCGTATGGAAAACGGCGAGGAGATCGTGATTTCCCGAAAATATGCTAAGCTTGTAAAGAAAACGATTATGGAGGAATTATAATGGAATTTAGAAATAGCTTAAAAAAATATATCAATGACTTTCTGATGATACAGGCGGGAATTACTTTATCAATCGGCATTATCAGCCGCCTCAGTCCGCCGCCGGCAGGAATGGACCCCAATATGCTTTTTATGCCTTTTGTGTATGCCTTTTTCTGCACGCTTCCCTCTTTGATTGTCTGTTCAAAAAAAGAATTAAGCATAAGGCAAATGGCTGTTAGAAAAATTATCCAGTTTTTATTGATTGAATTGACTGTGATACTGATTTCCTATGTCATTGGTGCGCTTCAGAACCCTTTTATGTGCACGGCAATTATAATCGCTGTCGCCGTTGTTTATCTGCTGGTAAATTGTTTCAGCTACCTCATTTCCAAATCGGATGCCAACGCTATGACCCAAAAAATACGACACATCAAAGAGCAGAAAAAGGAGCGTACACCGTATGAGCCAGTATAAGAAGCAAATGAAACTGTATCTGATTTTTGTATTAGGCGTCTGCTGGGCACTTGGCATAGCGGCAGTTTTTACGCGGGGAAGCCTCCAAAGCTTTCTATTTCAGATTCTGCAAAAAGGCTTTACCGTATTGCCGGTAACAGCCGCCATTTTGACACGGCAAATGACAAAAGACAAAACCAAATGGCATATTTCCATCAAGGTCTGGAAACGCCCCCTGCTCTGGGCTTTCTGTTGCTTTTTTCCTGCCCTTTTGGTTGTAATAGGCGCGGCTCTCTATTTTGTACGGTTTCCTGAACAGTACAGCGGTGTTTTCGCCGTTGGCAGCTTGCTTGGCACCAAGCAGGTGATACCCATTACCTCTCCTTTCCGATTCAGCCTGTTGTGCGTATTGATTGCCGCTTTCTGTATCCCTATACAGTTGCTTGAGCTTGGTGAGGAAATCGGCTGGCGGGAGTACCTGCTTCCCAAACAAATTGAAACATACGGCGTCAGAAAAGGTGTTTTACTAAATGGTTTTTTCTGGGGAATTGCACATTTACCCCTCATTTACTTAGGCTTTAACTACAGTCTTAAGAATGCGGGCGCACCGTGGAGCAACATGGCTGTCATGATGCTTGTGTGCATGAGCCTTGGCGTTTTGTGTTCTTATGTTTATGTACGGAGCCATAATGTCATGTACAGTGCAATCATCCATGGCGTAGTAAATGTCATCGGTGAAATCCCTGTCTTTATTTCCGTATCGCACAAAAGCGGGCTGTTAGGCCCCAACCCGACAGGTTTAATCGGCTTGTCCGGATTTCTATTATGTGCCATCATTCTGTTTGCTCTCGCGGATAAATGGAAAAGCAAATACATATAGCTGCCAAAAAACCCCGCTGCTTATCTATGCAACGAGGTTTTTTGGCAGAAAGGCGCTATATGTCCAGTTCAGGCGGCACATCAATTTCGTCCGACACATACTTTCCGTTTTTCTTGCGCTGCCGCACACATTCCGACAAAAGATATTCTATCTGCCCGTTGACAGAACGGAAGTCATCCTCAGCCCAGGCTGCAATGGCATCGTAAAGCTTGGAGGAAAGCCTGAGCGGAATCTGTTTTTTCGTGTTATCCGCCATGGCTTAATACAGGCTGCCTGAATTGACTACAGGCTGTGCATCGTGATTGCCGCACAAAACTACCAGCAGATTGGACACCATTGCCGCTTTGCGTTCCTCGTCCAATGCCACAATATCTTTCTCGTTTAAGCGCTCCAGCGCCATCTCCACCATGCCGACTGCGCCGTCCACTATCATTTTTCTGGCGTCTATGATGGCGGAAGCCTGCTGCCGCTGCAGCATAACGGCTGCTATCTCCGGCGCATAGGCAAGGTAGGTAATCCTCGCTTCCACAATCTCAATTCCCGCTTCGTCAACGCGCTTCTGGATTTCTTCTTTGATTCTTCCTGCCACCGTCTCGCTGGAACCGCGCAGACTTCCCTCGTCGGCAATGCCGTCTCCTGTCGTATCCACATTCGGCGCCACATCATAAGGATAAATGCGCACAATATTTCGCAGGGCGCTGTCGCACTGCAAGGAAAGAAATTCCTTGTAATTGTCCACATTAAAGACTGCCTTTGCCGTATCCGTGATACGCCATGTAACCGCAATGCCGATTTCCACCGGATTGCCAAGACAATCGTTAATCTTCTGTCTGTTGTTATTTAAGGTCATGATTTTCAGGGAAATCTTCATGGAAGCCGCTGCCATCGCCTGCACCTCTCCTTTATCCCTGACGTCGCCGCTCTGATTTAAGCGGGTTCTTGCCGCAGGATTGACCGAGCTGCAGAAAGGATTGACAAAATAAAATCCCGGCTCCTTTAAGGTGCCGATATATTTGCCAAACAGGGTGAGCACCAGCGCCTCCTGCGGCCTGATTACCTTAAGCCCCGGCCAGAGTATCCAGCCGACACAGATTACCACAATGGAAACAATCAGCAGCGCCGGATTTTTGCCCTCTTCCGCCATAAAGCCCCCCACAAAGATACCTGCAATGGCTGCCGCATAGAGGAGCAGAGAAAACAGCAGTACCAGCATACCGTTCTTTTTTCCTTTTATTACTTTTTCTTCCATGATTTTCTTCCTTTCTTTTGTTTGATATCATCATGATATCGTTTTAATATTCTTTTGTCAAGCAAAAAAATTTGACTTCCAATTTTTTCATCCTATGCTTTACATATTTTATGCCAGACTGCAAACAATACTATTGTCATAATCATGATTTATGACCTGCTGCTTTCGCGGCAGAAAAAGGGAACATGAAAAACGGCATAGAAGCTGAACGAAAACGGCATGAAAGCAGGAAGAATGGAGGGAAATTATGAAAAATATGAAAAAAGCTTTTGCACTTGGTCTTCTGCTCCTCTACGTAGGTATGCTGTCTGCATGTGGCAGCGGTAAAAAGAACGAAGACGACATGGCTGGCGGCTCTCAAGGCGGCACTACCACCGAGAGTACCGCCGGCAGCACCGGCACTACCAACAACAATAATAATGGTACAACCGGAAACGGCACAAACACAGGCAATCATGATATGAACAATAACAATGGTACAAATGGTACAGGCAACAGCAGCAATACCAACGGTACGACAAACGGCAGCCTGAACAATGGCAGCAGCACGAACGGCGTAAACAATAACGGAGCCAACGGTACGAATGGCAGCAGCGTAAACGGCAGCAATAATACCAACGGCACAACGAACGGAAGTACCACAAACGGATCCGGAAACAGAAATACCTCAAACGGATCCATGAACAATAATACGGACAATGCCATGGACGACGCAGGTGATGCCATAGGCGATGCCATTGACGATGCAGGAAATACCGCAGGCGATGTTATTAACGATATCGGAGACGGCATCAAGGATGTAACCGACGATATGACCGGAAACGGCGCAGGCAATAACTCCACCGGCAGCAACAGCACCAGAGGCGCTTCTGGCAGAAGGTAACAGGTAATTTGTAAAAAGGGTACTTTGCAGCTGCTGCAAAATACCCTTTTTATTATCACATGCTTCCTGTCGCTTTATTTATATGCCTCTTTCTATAATACTGCCTTCCCTGTAAGCCTTCAGCAGCTTTTCCAAATCTGCGATATGACCTATGATTTCCTGTCCGGTGTCCGTATCCGCCACCCGCTTTCGTACCGGAAAAATTTCCACATCCAAGGTATCTGAAAAAATATCGCTTTCCTTGCGGATCGCCGCTTCCGCCGACTCAAAATGCTCATGGGAAACCAGCCGCATACCTCTGGAATTACATACCAGCGTGTAGCCTGCAATGCCGGTTTTCTGGTGAAACGCCTTGGAAAAGCCGCCGTCTATCACGAGCAGCCTGCCGCCGCATTTTATAGGCGATTCCCCGTTTTTCTGCTCCACAGGCACATGCCCGTTTACGATATGAGAGCTTGCAGAAAAAAGTCCAAATTCTTCCAATATTTTGACAATGACATCCTCTTTGTCGAGAAGTTTGTAATAGCTGTTCTTCTTTTCCTCATGGGCACGGGCATCTGTAATAAAATACCGCTCAAAGGTTGCCATTTTATCCCTTCCGTACACGGGCGAACCGGGACCTGCCCAAATATACCAAATCATATCCTGTCCATTCCGTTTTTCCTCGCTCTCCGTCCCATAATACCCAATGCGGGCATAATTTTCCAAAATATCGTAAAGCGCCCTGCCGCTATAGCTTTTGCCGCCGACGGTAAGCGCTGCAAAACTGCCATCCTCCTTAAGAGGAACGCAGCCGTGATAGAGCAGGTTCCCATTATATACCTTATACAGCCCTCCGTTGGAAAACAGGAAACGCACATGGCGCTGCAGCTTTTCACAATGTAAAAACGCCTGCCGCAGCCGCTCCATCACCTTAAGCTCTTCTTCGGTAAGTCTGTACGGCTCTTTCCTGTCCACTGTGGGAAAATCCACATCCTTCATAGGATAGGTAATACCGTCCACCTCCACCGTCTTATTTTCATAGTCGATTCTATGCAAAAGCATACGGTTCTCCATGGAAAATTCCGGATGCCGCAGGATAAGCTGTCCCTCCAATTTAAACTGCAGGACGGCAATCGCCTTGTGCATCTTCATGTCAAGGCTCAAATCCTTGGTATTGTAGTCGGTGTTATACTTGATGGCAAAAGCGCTGCAATCCGTGTCCTGATAGGTTTCCATGGCAAAGGTGGCAAGGGGTATCAGGTTGATGCCATAGCCATCCTCCAAGGTATCCAGATTGCCATAGCGCGTGGCAATCCGGATAACCGTCGCAATACACGCCAGATGACCGCTCGCCGCGCCCATCCACACCACGTCATGATTGCCCCACTGGACATCCACTGAATGATAGGTGCTTAGTGTGTCCATAATAATGTGCGGTCCCGGCCCCCTGTCGTATATATCCCCCAGAATATGCAAATGGTCTATCACAAGCCGCTGTATCAGATGACTTAGGGCTGCAATAAACTGCGGCGCCCTGCCGATTCGTATAATGGTATGTATGATTTCATTGTAGTAGGCTTCCTTGTCCTGCACCTCTTCCTTTTCCGTAATCAGCTCTTCAATAACATAGGCAAAGTCCTTCGGCAGCGCCTTGCGCACCTTGGAGCGCGTATATTTGGAGGATACACGTTTGGTAATCTGCACCAGCCTGTGAAGGGTAATCTTATACCAATCCTCGATATTCTCCTCTTCCTCCAGCATAATATCCAGCTTTTCCTCAGGGTAGTAAATCAGGGAAGCAAGCGCCTTTTTGTCCCGGCTGCTTAAGGTATTGCCAAATTCCTCGTCAATTTTCCGCCGCACGGAACCGGATCCGTTTTTCAACACATGATTAAACTGCTCGTACTCCCCGTGGATGTCCGTGAGGAAATGCTCCGTTCCCTTGGGAAGATTTAAAATTGCCTGCAGATTGATGATTTCCGTCGCTGCCGACGCAATGGTCGGATACCGGTCCGCCAGACTCTTCAGATACTTCTTTTCCAGTTCGTTCATTTTCTACACTCCTTCTCCACTTTGGCAGGCTCAAAATGACAACCCCTGTTTCTTTAAAGAAACAGGGGTTGACTTTTTTTTAACAATTATGCGCGGCAGCAATCACATCGCTCATGTCATACATACCCGCAGGCTTTCCTGCGAGAAACTTTGCCGCTTGTATGGCACCCTTGGCAAACACGGCTTTAGAATATGCGGTGTGGGAAAAAGTAATTACCTCGTCCGCTCCCGCAAAGATAACGTCGTGTTCACCCACAATCGTACCGCCGCGGATTGCCGACATCCCAATTTCCTTTTTGCCGCGCTTCCTTCGCACGCCGCTCCTGTCATACACATACTCATAGGCGCCGCCCAGCTCTTCGTTGACAGAGCCTGCAAGCGCAAGCGCCGTGCCGCTGGGGGCATCCACCTTCTGATTGTGATGCTTTTCTACAATTTCAATGTCAAATCCCGCCGGCGCCAATACCGAAGCCGCTTCCTTTAACATTTTTAAAAGCAGATTGATGCCCAGAGACATATTGGCGGATTTCAAAACCGCAACTTTTTCAGAAGTCTCCTGCAAAAGCGCATTCTGCTCCTCTGTAAGACCCGTGGTACAGAAGACACAGGGAAGCTTCCTGTGTTCGCAATAAGCAAGCAGCTTTTCCGCTCCCGCCGCCGCGCTGAAATCTATCAGCACATCCGCTTCCACATCACAATCCTCTACATCGGCATACACCGGATAGGGATTGTGCCCGTCATCGTAAATATCGATGCCCGCCACAATCTCCGCTTCCTCGTCTGCCTGAACCAAATCCGAAATCACACGGCCCATCTTGCCGTTGCAGCCGCTCATAATGATTTTGTACATATCTGCCGTTTACCTCTATTCTGAAGCGCTTTTCACCTTCCGCCATACCATGCCGGACAGCGCAGCCGCTTTCTTCCTTGTCATTTTTACAAAAGCCCGAACTCCCGCATCGCCTTCTCCAGCTTTTTGGCGTTCGCCTCCTCCATCTCCGTAAGCGGCAGCCTTAATACGCCCGCTTCCATGCCCATCAAATTGAGCGCTTTCTTAACCGGAATGGGATTTACCTCACAAAACAGGGCATCACATAACTCCATCGCCTTAAGCTGCAGCTCCATGCTTCCCTTGACATCCCCCGCAAAATATTTCTCACAAATATCATGCGTCTGCCTCGGCGCAATGTTGGAGAGCACGGAAATGACGCCGATACCGCCCAGAGAAAGAATCGGTACAATCTGGTCGTCATTGCCCGAATAGATATCAACCTTGCCGCCAGCCTTTGCCGCCAGCCTTGCAATCTGGCTGATATTGCCGCATGCCTCCTTGACCGCCACAATATTCTCTACCTCTGCAGCAAGCCTTATGATGGTATCCGGCAGAATACTGCAGCCGGTGCGGCTGGGCACGTTGTATAGGATAATCGGCAGCTTTACCGCATCCGCCACCGTCTTAAAATGCGTATAGAGTCCGTTCTGCGTCGCCTTGTTGTAATAAGGGGACACTAGAAGCAAACCGTCCACGCCGCATTTTTCAGCCTCTGTCGATAAATATACAGCCGTCTCCGTACTGTTGGAGCCGGTGCCTGCAATCACGGGAACCCTGCCTGCAACCTTTTTTGCGCAGTAGCGGATTACCTCTAAATGTTCCTCATGGGACAGGGTGGAAGCCTCTCCTGTCGTCCCGCACACAATAATAGCGTCCGTGCCGTTTGCAATCTGAAATTCAATTAAATCGGCAAACCTTTCGTAATTGACCTCGCCGTTTGCCTTCATGGGCGTTACAATGGCAACACCCGCACCTTTAAAAACAGACATTTCTTTCCTCCTCAAAATTTGAACCGTCGAGACGCTCTTTCATAGACATAAACCTTTGAAAGCAAAAACGACCCATACGCAATATGGGCCGGCTTCTCCTGTTTCCATTCCGATAGCGCCCCATCTAACACTAGATGACAGTCATACAGCTATTGACTGTATGCCCAAGACTCGACTGCAGCTCATCTCCTCTTTCGGCGTCCTTCCCTTTCAGCCTTTCTCACCTGTGTCTGCCACATCAAAAGGACTACTATTGAAGCACGCAACCTCTATCTCTCTTGCTGTTATGATAGCACCTATAACGCGTCGTGTCAATGCGCTTTTCAATCTGTTTTTGTATGTTCTTTTTATCCCCTTCAGTCCTGCCGCTTCGTTATGATGGCAACTGCACAAGGCATCCTGCCAAAAACAATCTCATAATCCACATTCCGATACCCCGCATCGGCAAAAAACTTTTTGTATGAATCCATATCAAACTGCCTTTTGAAACTGACGCCCATTGCCTCAAACAGGCGTACCGCCTTTTGATTCACTCCTCCGGAAGCATTGATATATGTGGGAATTATGATTTTACCACCTTTTTTACACACTCTTTCCAATTCTCTCACCGCAGTATACGGCTCTTCCAACAGATGAATCACATTGCCTGCAACTACCTTATCAAATCGGTTATCGCGGCATTTAAGCCGTGTCATATCTGCCCTTCTTAACGTTACATTGCCGTAACTTTTACATTTTTTCGCCGTCTGCCTCAACATTTTTTTGGAAAAATCCGTTGCAATTAACTGTCTGCATTTGGGCGCAATATATTTACTGATAGCGCCTGTACCGCAGGCACACTCGAGCACCACGTCCCCTTCCTCTATTTTCTCCGCCACTTTCCTGCCAAGTTCCCGATACACTCTGCCATTGTATATGGTTTCCACTACATCATATATACCCGATACCTTGTCCCAAAACATACTTTTTCCTCCAAAATTCTATTCTGCCAACGCCGTTCCATTCATGCCGCTTCCTTCATTTTATGACTCCGCCCAAATCCGCGTTTTCTTGCCTGATGGTCCAGATATATTGTCGTTTCCGCCGCCCATTGGCAAGTCGCCCTTATATGAAACGGACCGGCATAGGCATACCTCCTGATAACGTCATCCTGCAAAATACAAAGATATGGGTATTTTTACAGCGCCCACGTGATTCCTCTGGCAAGTCTTCCGTTCACATCCTGAAAATGACCGCCCTCATTGCGCTCAAAAACGGTTTGTATCCCAAGGGAGTGAAAAAAATGCTCTATTTCAGAGGTACATGCTTCCACATTCCGATACCATTTATTCTTTGCCTTCTTTTCTGCCTTTCCAACAGAAAAATACATTTTTTCGGGCTTATGCACAAGTGTATTTTCTGTTACATATTTTACAAAGCCGGGATACCAGAAGGAACCGGAACAGGCAATGATTTTGGAAAACATAGCAGTGTGATACATTGTATAGACCGAAAACAATCCGGCAAGAGAATATCCGGCTAACAGATATTCCTCCGGTTTTGCACCCAGCTTCTTTTCTATCTGCGGGATAATATCCGCCGTTAAAATTTTACCGTACTTACCTGCGCCGCCGTCAAATTGTTTTAGCTCCTCTGTTTGATACGGGCTCATATCGTCTTCATCACATATATTCCTGATAACTGCCAGCGTAAAATCGCTGCATCCTGACTGCCGGCATTCTTTTACAATCTCATTTCCATCATCGGCATAATGGCAGATGACAAGCGGCGCCGAAGGCTTCTGACAATACAATTCTATTTCATGCTTTTCCAATAGCAGCTTATCCATTCTAAAACTCATACCTTGTACCATGTGAAAGTAACACTCCGTCTGTTAGCTCTATACGTAAAATAATGGTATTTTCATCACAAAAATCATTATGTCCGTTATCAATCCATTCAGAAAATACACTTTGCAGTTTTTCGGCAAGCCTACGATTTTTTTCTTTTCCCCAATACCCTAAATTAATCCCCTTTCCATGTGCCGTGAACCACTCGCCGGCTATTGCAACCGAAGAATTGTTTTCAATATGCTTCATCTTATGGGAAAGCGCATATGTAATCACATAAAATGCGCCGTCCTCATAATAAGCATTTACATATCGCACATATGGCACTTGATTTTCTGCCGTTGCCAGTGCAATCACCGTATCTTTTCCAATTTCCATATACCTGATTACAAAAAATACTTATATACCTATTTCTCTATATCTTCTACTGCCCAATCTGCTCAAACCGGACCGTTTGCTCCTTCATGGATATCTTTCCCACCTGATATCCGTATTCCATAAGCTCTTTTTTATATTTTAAAAAAGAATGGTCCATGGGTATCCCTGCAATTTCCTGTATTTCTTCAAACGTCAGTATCAGAGAAGAGACTCCTTTTTTCTGCACATACTCCCACAACAAATCATATTTGCTCATTATCCTCTGCTCCTTTCATGCGCACACAGTTTTCTTAATACCGCAATTCCCGCATCCTGTGCAAACATAAAATATGTTCCATCACAGCTAAATCCGCATGTATAATAACCGTAATTTTGAAAAATAACACGGCTTGCCCCCGATGCAGGCACAAAGGTGACCGTCGTAATGTGATCCGGCGATGTTTCTATAAGCACCTTATCCCCTTGCACGGAAGCCTGTTCCATTTTCCCGCCATACTGTCCTGCAATCATGATTTCTTCATCAGGAAGTGCGGCGCAAACCGCTATGTGATTCTCTTCGTCGTATTCTGCTTCGCTCTCCGTTATGTCTCCATTCCCGCAGTCCAATACCGTTATTTTCTGCGATGAAATGCATAACAGCTTCTCGGGATGCTTTTGAGAAAATCCAACCCATTCCAACCCGCCAATCGCTCTTTTAA